>Ga0224512_10000343_pt1 | contig 50257 bp, 39 predicted proteins | sample SF_May12_sed_USG_4_FD_169103 | JGI IMG/M metagenome (GOLD analysis project Ga0224512, IMG submission 169103) | Sediment microbial communities from San Francisco Bay, California, United States - SF_May12_sed_USGS_13 | ecosystem: Environmental > Aquatic > Marine > Sediment | place: USA...
CATCGGACCTCGTTCCGGGCGACGTTGTTCTGGTTCAATCGGGCGATCGCGTACCCGCGGACCTGCGCCTGCTTGCCGTAAAGAACCTGCGTATCGAGGAGGCCGCGCTCACAGGAGAATCAGTACCGGTAGACAAACGCCTCGAGGCTGTCGCATCGGATGCGTCGCTTGGCGACCGAACCTGCATGGCCTATTCGGGCACGCTCGTCACCTTCGGGCAGGGCCGCGGCGTGGTAGCCGCCACCGGCGACGCGACGGAGCTGGGCCGCGTTTCCACGCTGCTCGCCGAGGTGGAGCGGTTGGAAACGCCCCTGCTTCGCCGGATCGCGATATTCAGCAAGTGGCTGAGCGCAGCCATCGTTGCCATTGCGGCAGCCATCTTTGCGCTCGGCATCGTGCGCGGCTATCCGGCCGCCGAGATGTTCATGGCAGCGGTCAGCCTCGCCGTGGCGGCCATTCCGGAGGGATTGCCAGCGGTGATGACGGTCACGCTCGCCATCGGCGTTCAGCGCATGGCGCGCCGCAATGCCATCGTCCGGGTGCTGCCGGCTGTCGAGGCGCTCGGCAGCGTGACCGTGATCTGCTCGGACAAGACCGGCACGCTCACGCACAATGAAATGATGGTTCAAACGATCGTCACCAGCGAGGGTTTCCGTTCGGTGACGGGTGCCGGCTATGAGCCGCGCGGCGAGTTTTGCACGGACGAAGGACCGGTGGATCCGTCCGCTGATCCGTCGCTGGCCGAGATCCTGCGCGCCGGACTGCTGTGCAACGATGCACGGCTGGTCGCACATCACGGCGAGTGGGCCATCGAAGGCGACCCGACCGAGGGCGCGCTGGTCGTTGCAGCCAGCAAGGCGGGCATGGATCCCGCCCTCGAAAGCGAGCGCCTGCCGCGCCGCGACGTCATCCCGTTCGAGTCCGAGTACCGCTACATGGCGACGCTGCATCATGACCACGCCGGGCACGCGTTCGCATACGTCAAGGGCGCCCCCGAGCGCGTGCTCGAGATGTGCAGCCATCAGCACCGTGGCGGAGAGGACCGGCCGCTCCAGCGGCCGCAGTGGGAGCGCCACGCCCACGCGCTCGCCGCGAAGGGCCAGCGCGTTCTCGCCCTCGCTTTCAAGCCGCTCGAGCACGGTCAGCTCGACCTGTCGTACGACGACGTGGTGAACGGCCTTTCGTTGCTGGGACTGATGGGCATGAGCGACCCGCCGCGCGAGGAGGCGATTCACGCCGTCTCCGTCTGCAAGCAGGCTGGCGTGCACGTGAAACTCATTACCGGCGATCACGCCGCCACCGCGTTGGCCGTCGGTACACAGCTTGGCATCGGCGACGGCACAACGGTGCTGACCGGAACGGAGCTCGAGAAAACCGACGAGGAAACGCTGCAGCGCCTCGCGCCGCAGGTTGACGTCTATGCGCGCGTCAGCCCGGAGCACAAGCTGCGGCTGGTCAAGGCATTGCAGGCGCGCGGCGAAGTCGTGGCGATGACCGGCGACGGCGTCAACGACGCGCCTGCCCTGCGGCGCGCCGACATCGGCGTCGCCATGGGCATTACTGGCACCGAGGCTGCCAAGGAGGCCGCGGAAATGGTGCTCGCCGACGACAATTTCGCCTCGATCGAGCACGCGATCGAGGAAGGTCGTACGGTCTACGACAACCTGCGCAAGACCATTCTCTTCATGATGCCCACCAACGGCGGCGAGGCGGGTACGCTGGTGACCGCGATCGCGCTGGGCATCACGCTCCCGATCCTCCCAGTGCAGATCCTGTGGGTGAACATGATCACGGCCGTGACACTGTCGCTCGCGCTCGTTTTCGAGCCGATGGAAGCCGGCGTCATGCGCCGCGCACCGCGCGACCCCGGCGAACCGATCTTCTCGCGCTACTTTCTGTGGCGAACCGTCTTCGTGTCGGTGGTGGTCAGCGCCGGCACGCTCGGCATGTTCCTTTGGGAGCAGGCGCAGGGCGCGGGCCTGGAGGTGGCGCGCACCGCCGCGGTCAACACACTCGTCGTATTCGAAGCATTTTACCTGCTGAACGCGCGTTTTCTCCTTGCGCCCGCGACGCCGCTCGCGGCGCTCACGGGCAACCCCTACGTGCCCCTGATGATCCTGCTGGTTGTCGTCTTCCAGCTCTTCTACACGTACGCGCCTTTCATGCAGACGCTCTTTCACTCCGCCGCACTCAGCCCCGAGGTCTGGCTGCGCGTTGTGCTGATCGGGCTGTTGATCTACGTTCTAGTGGAACTCGAAAAGTGGGTGGTGCGCCTCACCCGCTGGCGGGTCGTGTAGACGCGTCGCGCCTGTCTACTCATGGCACGCCGCCGCGCACGAATTCTGATCGGGACCTCCGGCTGGTCCTATCCGCACTGGCGCGGGCCGTTCTATCCGGTGGATCTGCCGCATGAAGTGCAGCTCGCGTTCTACGCCGAGCGATTCCGCAGCGTCGAGATCAACAGCACTTTTTACCGCCTGCCCGAGCGTAAAACGCTCAAGGCCTGGCATGACGCCGTTCCCGGAGAATTTGTATTTGCCGTCAAAGCGAGTCGCTTCATCACGCACATGAAGAAGCTCAACACGCCGGCGCCGGCATTGCGAAGCTTCTTCAGGCGGATCGAAGTGCTCGGTGACAAGCTCGGCCCCGTGCTTTTTCAGCTGCCCCCGCGCTGGCGCTGCAACCCGAAGCGCCTGGCGTCGTTTCTCGGCTCGTTGAGCCGTGACTTCCGCTACGCCTTCGAGTTCCGCGACCCTAGTTGGCTCACGCCCGATATCTACGGTCTGCTCGCGCACCACAATGCGGCGCTCTGCATCTACGAGCTTGCCGGTTATCGCTCTCCGATCGCGGTCACCTCGAGGCTGGTCTACATCCGGCTGCACGGGTCGGAAGGACCGTACCAAGGGTGCTACGACCGGCGCACGCTGGCCCACTGGGCGAAGAAAATCCGGGCATGGTCGTCGGAAGGACGGTCGGTGTGCTGTTACTTCGACAATGATCAGCTGGGGTATGCGGCCCTGAATGCACGCGAACTCGCATGCCTGGTCGGTAGGCAGAAGGCTCCATCCAAAACCTGGTGATGGGTACTGGTGATGACGATATTGGTGATGGGTAATGGTGATGAGGAACGTAATGCGCCGTTCCATCACTATCATCCATCACCATTTTTCATCACCATTATTCATTACTTCGTGGCGAAGGAATGAGGGATGGAAACCGCCTGAAGTCAGGAGGCAGAAGAATTCCCGGATCGTCTGCGCCAGCGCTCGAGCTGCCGTCGCTCCTTCTTGGTAGGGCGGCCTTGGCGGCCGGCTGCCGGCTCCGACATGAGCTTGCGGTTCGCCACCTGTTCCTGGCGCCGCGCTTGGCTGGCGGGATCTTCCTCGTAGAGCATGCGGGCGACGGATGCTGGGCCACGTCGTTCGGAAAGCCGCGCCACGGTGATCACCCATTCGTAGTCGCCGATATGAATGACCAGTGTGTTGCCGACTTTGAGGTCGCGGGCGGGTTTCGTGCGCTCGCCGTTCAACTTCACCTTGCCGCCCTCGATCGCTTGCTGCGCGGCCGAGCGCGTCTTGAAGAAACGGGCGGCCCAGAGCCATTTGTCTATTCGTATCGCCATTCGGCTTTATGGCCACTTTATCGTGGCCCCAACAAGCGGGGACTGCGGCGCTTCCAGATGATTCGAACGTCGATGCAGATACGGAGCTGACCATGTGGTCGCGCTCGCCGAAAATCAATGGCTGAACCGCGTAGCCGCCCAGAGCGAGTAGAAAAGCGCCGAAAGTTGATTAGGGAATGGAAAACGCATTTAGAGAAAAGCGAAGACCCTTGCCTCGTATACTCAGACATCGGAAGCGCGCAGCCCTTTTAGCGCCGATAGCTGATGCGGTAGATCGCGCCGGCGTGATCGTCGGAAACCAGCAACGCGCCGTCGGGCATGATCAGTACGTCGACCGGCCGTCCCCAGGCCGACTGTCCCTGCAGCCAGCCCTCGGCGAATACCTCGTGTTTTACCGGTTTGTTGCCTGACAGCACGACGCGCTTCAGACGGTAACCGATTTTCTGGCTGCGGTCCCACGAGCCATGCTCGGCGATGAAAATGTTGTTGCGATATTCGGCGGGGAACATGTTGCCGGTGTAAAAGCGCATGCCGAGTGCGGCGACGTGCGGCCCGAGGTTGATCACGGGGGGCGTGAATTCCGCGCAGCTGCGTTGCGCGCCAAACTGGGGATCAGGCAGGTCTCCCTGATGACAGTAAGGATAACCGAAATGCATGCCGGGCCTGGGCGCATGGTTTAGTTCGTCACTCGGAATGTCGTCGCCCAGCCGGTCGCGACCGTTGTCGGTAAACCACAATTCCTTCGACTCCCGATGCCAGTCGAAACCAACCGAGTTGCGTATCCCGCGCGCAAACACTTCCAGTCCGCTTCCATCGGCCTTGAGGCGCATGAGGTTGGCGTAACGACCGGAATCCGGATCGCAGATATTGCAAGGTGCGCCGACCGGAACGTAAAGCATGCCGTCGGGGCCAAACGCGATGAATTTCCACCCGTGGTGTGTTTCGGAAGGGAAGCGGTCGCTGACGATAACCGGACGAGGGGGTGCCGCGAGGCTGGCCTCGATGTTGTCGAAACGCAGGATGCGAGAAACCTCGGACACGTACAGCGCGCCGCTGCGAAACGCAACGCCGACGGGCATGTTGAGCCCGGAGGCAACGGTCAGCGTTTCGACCGCCTTGTTGTCGCGTATCTTGACGGCGTAAACCTTGCCGGCGTGCCTACTGCCGACAAACAGCGTGCCCTGGTCCCCCAGCGACATCGCGCGCGCGTTGGGCAAATCGTCGGCAAACACGCTGATCTCGAATCCAGGCGGCAACCTGATTTTTTCGACCGGTAGCCCTTGCGCCGCGGCGGCCGTGCCGATTGCCAGCGCGGTTACAAGCGCGCAACGCCGCAGGCATTCAGTCATTTCAGCAATCATGGGGGGTAATGATTCACGATAGATCCCCCGATTATAATTGGGCGAGCACAATCATTCGTATTTTGAACAATACGTCAATGGGGTTAGACTTGATTGATTTTGGTCTGTTTACGAAATGCGCCCGACCTAGAGTCCCCTCGCCTCGCATTCAGTGCAAGCCGCCGATCGAGCTGCAGCGCGATCAATCGAGTCTGACGCCCTTGACTCTGATGATCGCCGGACGAGTCTTGATCAAAACGGCGGGCGTTCGAGGCGGCTATGCGCTTGACGACCCGCTGTTCGCCGAATGGCTGCGGGCCGGTCGCCAACTCGAGATAGACCGACGCGCGTGATGTCTTCCGGGAACTCGCCGGTGCATTCACTTGCTAAGATCGCGGTGGATGTCGATGCTCCAACTCCTGGCGTGACGGCGAGGGTTCTCGTTCCGGTTCTCACGCCCCACGGCCACCTCCTGCTGGCGCCCGGGGATGATCCGGTTCCGCTCGCAGCCGGGGTTGCGCTCCGCTTGCAGGTGTCCTTTGCTCGAGGAACCGGTCATGGACTGGTCGATCTGGGTGCAACAGAGGTCGGCACGGCGCTGCCTCCGGTGTTCGGCTATTGGCGGGACTTCGCCGCCCGCTATGTAACTGCGGTCTGCGCCGCTTCTGATCCCGGCGCGTCGCCGACGCAAATCCGGATTGCCGCACCGTCGCCGCAGGTGCTCGAATCTCTTGCGGCCGCGGTACCACCAATGACCGGAGCCGAGTACGCGACGGCAAGCGTGCTGCATTCGCTCTGGAACGAAATCGAGACGGCGTTCCAGGCCGAGCTCGCTGCATCGACGGTATCAGTTCAGGACTTCCTCAGGAGCAAGAACCCCGCCTGGAATCTGGTTGGCCGCGTCCATTTCAACTTGGCCGAGAATCGCAGGGACGAGGAAGCGCCGTTCGCATTTCTGGCGACCTATACGCCACGACTTTCGGCGCAGGCGAGAGCACAGCACCTGCCGCTCGGCGAAGCGCTGCGTGAATACGCCGGTACGGCGAACAAGGAAAAACTGCTTTCCCTGCTGCTGCCCGTCCAACGCGCCGCGGAGAAATGCACGTGGCTTAAGGCGCTGGTGGATGCGGGCGAGGTTTTTCACCCGCTGCGCTGGTCGTCGCGAGAGGCGTTTCAGCTACTTACCGACTTGCCGGTACTCGAGTCCTCTGGTGTGGTCGTGCGGGTACCGGGTACTTGGAGGGGCAACCGGCCGCCCCGTCCTCAGGTAAGCGCCACCGTGGGCGACAAGCCGCCGACCGGACTCGGAATGGACTCTCTGCTCGACTTCCACATGCGGGTCACCCTTGATGGCGAGACGCTCACCGCCACGGAGATCAGGCGCCTGCTTGCGGGATCCGACGGCCTTGCGCTGATCCGTGGCCGCTGGGTCGAGGTTGATCGGGAAAAGCTCGGTCGGATGCTTGAACAGTTTCGCGAGGTGGAACGCACAGCAGCCAACAGCGGGCTCAGCTTCGCCGAGGCGATGCGCATGCTCGCGGGGGCAAACGTAGCTGCCGGCGCGGCGGCAACTGGCGTCGATCCTGACTGGGTCTCGGTGGCAGCAGGTCCCTGGCTCGCGGAAACACTCAAGGCGCTGCGCAGTCCCGAGGGCTTGGTGCGCATCGATCCGGGGCGCGAGCTGAAGGCGCAGCTTCGCCCCTACCAACAGGTCGGCGTGCGCTGGCTCTACGTATTGTCGAGACTCGGCCTCGGGGCCTGCCTCGCCGATGACATGGGGCTAGGCAAGACGATTCAGGTGCTGTCGCTGCTTCTGGTGCTTCGTATCGAACGCGACGCCGGGAGACGCGCGAGCCTGTTGGTCGCGCCGGCGTCGTTGCTCGCCAACTGGGCCGCGGAAATCGAGCGGTTCGCACCCACGTTGCGCGTGTTGGTCGCGCATCCGTCGGCTATGCCGGCGACCGAACTGAAATCCCTGGGCTGGGACCGCATCGACGATGTCGATCTCGTCATCACGAGCTATGCATCTCTTCTGCGTTTACCCTGGGTCGCGACGACACCGTGGCGGTTGGTCGTGCTCGACGAGGCCCAGGCGATCAAGAACCCGGGAGCAAAGCAGACGCGTGCCGCCAAACAACTAGATGCCCGCGCGCGCATCGCGCTGACCGGGACGCCGATCGAAAACCGGCTGGCCGATCTCTGGTCGATTTTCGATTTCGTCAGTCCCGGACTGCTGGGCGGTGCCAAGGCCTTTGCGGACTTCACCAAGCGCCTCGCGGAGCGGCCGCACAATCCGTTCGGCCCCTTGCGTGAGTTGGTGCGGCCTTATATCCTGCGGCGACTCAAGACTGACAAGTCGGTCATCGCCGATCTTCCCGACAAGACCGAGGTCAATGCATACTGCTTGTTGAGCCGCAAACAGGCTGCGCTTTACCAGCAGGCGGTGGACGAACTGGCCAGGAAAATCCGCGAGGCGGATGGTATCCAGCGTCGAGGACTCGTGCTGTCGTTCCTGATGCGCTTCAAGCAGATCTGTAATCATCCCTCGCAGTGGCTGGGTGACGGCGCTTGGGGCGAGACCGACAGCGGCAAGCTCGGCCGCCTGCGCGAAATCGCCGAGGTGATCGCGGCCAAGCAGGAGAAGACGCTCGTGTTCACCCAGTTCCGGGAAGCGACCGCCCCGGTAGCGGCCTTTCTCGGGTCTGTGTTCGGACGGCCCGGACTGGTGCTGCACGGCGAGACCGAGATCAAGAAGCGTAAGACTCTGGTGCAACGATTTCAGGAAGACGAGACGGTCCCGTTCTTCGTCCTCTCGCTCAAGGCAGGCGGTGCCGGGCTCAATCTCACGGCCGCATCTCATGTGGTCCATTTCGATCGCTGGTGGAACCCGGCCGTGGAGAATCAGGCCACCGACCGCGCCTTCCGCATAGGACAGACGAAAAACGTGCTGGTGCACAAGTTCGTGTGCCGCGGGACAGTCGAGGAAAAGATCGACAAACTGATCGAATCGAAACAACGGCTCTCGCATGACCTGCTCGAGGGCGGCGCGGAGCTGCTGCTCACCGAGATGAATGACGATGAACTGCTCAAGCTCGTCAAGATGGACATTCACGCCGCCGCGCAGGAAGGATGACCGATGTTTTATCGCTGGAAACCCTACGTTCCTTCGGCCGAGCGCCGCCGCCAGGCCGCGCGCGCAGTGGCGAGATTCAAGAAGAAGGGCGCCACAATGATGCCGGTGGTTTTGGATGGGCGCGCGATGGCCAAGACGTTCTGGGGCAAAGCCTGGTGCGACAACCTGGAGCGCTACAGCGACTACTCGAACCGCTTGCCTCGCGGGCGCACCTATGTGCGAAACGGCTCGGTAATCGATCTCAAGATCGCGCCGGGCGAGCTGACGGCGCTGGTCAGCGGCTCCAGCATCTACACAGTACGTGCGCAGATCACCGCGGTTCCCAAGGTGCGGTGGAAGGCGGTCTGCGCCGATTGTGCGGGCGCCATCGATTCCCTGGTCGAACTGTTACAGGGGCGCTTTTCGAAGGGCGTGATGGAACGCATCTGCCGGCAGGACACGGGGCTGTTCCCTTCGCCGAAGGAAATCAGTTTCACTTGTTCCTGTCCCGACTGGGCCACGATGTGCAAACATGTCGCTGCGGTACTCTACGGTGTCGGAGCCCGCCTCGATCAGAATCCCGAACTGTTGTTCGCGCTGCGCAAGGTCGACCATAATGCTCTGGTCGCGACCGCCGGACGCGACTTGTCGCTCGGCGGGAAGGGACCGGCCACCGGCAAGGTACTCGAGGAGGCCGGACTCGCCGAGATGTTTGGCATCGAGTTGGTAGCGCGCACCGAAGGGCCGGCATCAGCAGGGACAGCGAAGGAGGGTGCGAACAAGAAGTCTTCGGTGGCAATTGGAGGAAGGGCGAGAAGCAAAAAGCTGACACCAATGCCGAAGAAAACAAAGGCAACTCGTAGCGAACGCGTCGCAGCCAAAGCCGGCAAACACTCGAAGCCCTCTGGCCCCCGCTCATCGCGGCGCGGTCGGGGTTGAAAGCCGGTGAATCGCAGCCGTCGGGTCGGCCTGCGCATCGTCCTTTTCGAGGCTTGCTCAGCGTTCGCTCGCGTTACAGCCTGCACACTCGCGCTGTCACCGTATTTCGTGACACGCTTACCCGAAGGCTTCAGCCATTTCGTTACCTCCATGACTGCTCCGGTGCTTCCGGCTGGAGCCGTTGCTGGGTGGGATTCTCACCCACTGGAAAGCGCCGCCTTATCACGGCGCACACCATAAGAGGGCATTCGCTGGCTGCGAGCCCTCCGTCTGAGCCTCAATCGGGGAGTCAAGCTCGCAACAGCTGATAGCAAGATGTCGGGTTTTGATTGTGCTCTGTAACGAGAGGGATTAGCCAAGAACGCAAGAACGGGTCAAACTAACGGGCAATTCAGCCGCACATCGACCGGAGGCGCCATTGAGTCACTCTAAGATGCTTACGACCAGGCGAAGGAAGCAAAGAAACAAGAAGCAACTCGTGCGGGTAGCCAAGCGAGCGAAGAAACTGGGGAAACAAACCGTGAAGAGGGGCAGCGCGGACACCTCGAAAGGAGGACGCCCTTGACCGTTTTTCAACGCGAAGCTGGGTTTCTCAATAGGCTGCTGAACGGGCGCCTGGAGCGGGAGTCACCGTGAATGTGATGAGGTGGGCTGGGAGGTTGTTCCTTCTCGCTCTGGGGTTGCTCGGTACGCTCGCTCCCGCCTTCGCTCAGGAGAAGCGGTCGGCGATCGTCTACGTAGCGCCCGTCGAGGGCATCATCGACCGCGGACTGGCGCCGTTCGTCCAGCGCGTCCTCGATGAAGCGGCGGAGGCGGGTGCAGCAGCCGTCATCCTGGAGATCAATACCTTCGGAGGACGGGTCGATGCGGCCGTGCAGATCCGTGATGCGCTGCTGAATGCACGCATCCCGACGGTCGCATTCGTGAACAAGCGGGCCATCTCGGCTGGCGCGCTGATCAGTCTCGCCGCCGAGACCCTCGTCATGGCCGAGGGAGGAACCATCGGCGCTGCGACGCCGGTGCAAGTGGGACAGCCCGGCGCTGCCGCGCAGCCGGTCTCGGAGAAAACGGTTTCCTACGTCAGGAAGGAGTTCCGCGCCACGGCGGAGAGCCGCAAACGACCGCCACTCATTGCAGAGGCGATGGTGGACTCGGACGTAGAGATTGACGGCGTCATCGAGAAGGGCAAGCTCCTCACGCTGACGACCGAGGAAGCCCTCACGCACAAGGTCGCCGATTTCCGCGCCGATACCCTGGAGAGCGCGCTGCAGAAGCTGGGGCTCGGCGGGGCGCAGCTCAGGCGCGCCTCGCCCAATTGGGCCGAGAACGTGGTTCGGTTCCTGACGCATCCGGTGGTCAGCTCACTGCTGATCACCATCGCGATGCTCGGGATCATCATTGAGCTCCGAACACCCGGCTTCGGGGTGCCCGGCGGCCTGGGCGTCGCGAGTCTGGCGCTTTTCTTCTGGGGCCACTGGCTGGTGCAACTGGCCGGCTGGGAGGAGCTGATTCTCGCGGTGGCCGGAGTCATCCTGCTGGCTCTCGAGCTTCTGGTCGTTCCTGGCTTCGGAGTTGTCGGGGTCCTGGGAATCGTCGCCATCCTCGCGAGTCTGGTCCTGAGCATGGTCGGGCCCGGAGAAACGGCGACGTTCATCCTCGTGGCCGCGGGGCGCGTCGTTCTTGCCCTGCTGTTCGCATTGCTTGCGAGCCTGGTACTGCTGCGCTTCCTGCCACGACTGCCTTTCGGGCGACGGCTGATCCTGGAGCGCGGGCTTGCCGCGGCCCAAGGCTACGCCTCTGCGCCCCAGAGCGACGCGCAGTGGCGGGGAAAGAGAGGCCGGGCGTCGTCCCCGCTTCGACCGGCCGGCATCGCCGAGATCGACGGACAGCGCGTGGATGTGGTGTCCGACGGTGAACTTATCGAAGCCGGGCAGCTCATAGAAGTGACCCGCGTGGACGGCAACCGGATCGTCGTGCGGCACATCACGAACATCAACCACAGGGAGTGACACATGACAGGAATCGAGACGGGCCTGGGCCTCACGGGAGGCTTCGGGTTGCTCATCGTGGTGGTGGCGGGGCTGGCCATCGTGCTGTACCTGGTGCCGATTCCGCTCTGGATCGCTGCGTGGGCTTCCGGGGCATACGTGGGGCTGCTCACGCTTATCGGCATGCGCCTGCGCCGCGTTCCGCCCACCACAGTGGTCACGGCACGGATCAGCTCGGTGAAAGCTGGGCTCGATATTTCCATCAACGACCTGGAAGCTCACTATCTTGCGGGCGGCAACGTCGTAAGGGTTGTCAACGCCATGATCTCGGCCGACAAGGCCAACATCCCGCTGGTCTTCAAGCGCGCCGCGGCCATCGATCTCGCGGGACGCAACGTGCTCGAGGCGGTGCAGATGTCGGTCCTGCCCAAGGTGATCGAGACGCCGAAAATCGCGGCCGTCGCCAAGGACGGCATCCAGCTCATCGTCGTTTCCCGCGTGACGGTCCGAACCAACATCGACCGGCTGGTGGGCGGTGCCGGCGAGGAAACGATCATCGCGCGCGTCGGCGAGGGCATGGTCAGCACCATCGGTTCCGCGGTCAGCCACAAGAACGTGCTCGAGAATCCAGACCACATCTCCAAGCACATCTTGAGCGGGGGCCTGGACGCCGGGACGGCCTACGAGATCCTGTCCATCGACATCGCCGACGTCGACGTGGGCGAGAACATCGGCGCCAAGCTGCAGATCGACCAGGCCAACGCCGACAAGCAGATCGCCCAGGCCAAAGCCGAGGAACGCCGCGCCATGGCCGTGGCGCTGGAGCAGGAGATGCGGGCGCGGGTCGTGGAAGCCGAGGCCGAGGTGCCGCGCGCCATGGCCGAGGCCTTCCGCCAGGGCAACCTCGGCATCATGGACTATTACCGCATGAAGAACGTGCAGGCCGACACGTCGATGCGCGATGCGATCGCCGGCGGCGATGAACCCCCCGCCACTCCGAGGAAGTAGGAGGGACGGCCGTGAACCAGCTTTCACCCGATCTGCTGATCTATGTTCTGGTCATACTCGGCATATTGTTATTCAACTACCTGGCGCGGAAAGCCCCAAGGCAGCAGGACGAATCCACGGGCGGTGAGCCGCGTGCGGAGGACGAGCCGCTTGAGGAGATTTTCGGGCGCACGCGGCAAGCCCTGGCGCCCCATCCGCTACCCGGTGCACCGCCGTTGCCGGCCCGTGCGGCTGAGGCGCCGCCCGTTGCCGCGGAAGTTCGGCGCCGCCGTTCAGCCGCGAGATCGCTCCTGAGAGGCGGACGGAATCTGCGACGTGCGTTTGTCGTCATGACGGTATTGGGACCTTGCCGCGCCTTGGAGCCGCCGAGCGCTCCACCGGGCGGCTCAGCCGGCGGAACTTCCCCCGGGCGAACCACTCAGTAACCCCCGCGTATCGCCTTCACCGGCGCGGTGTAGCGTTCTCTATACCGCGTGCGGGCGTGGGAAATCAGGAAAGATCGCGGCCCGGCAATTCGCCGCATCGCGCCGTTCAGCGCCAGGCACGGCATGGGCTCGATCCGTTTCAAAGCCGCGACCTTCGCCGGATAGCGCTTGCCTCGCTCTAGTGGTTGGAATAAATTGCGCGGTAACCACCCGATAGTCACGCTCGAGACCCGCGATGAGTAGAGCCGCGTGGTTAGAGCCTCTTCGAACAAGGCCACCGAATGTCCGAACCATTAACCGGAAAGGTCGCGCTGGTCACTGGCGCCGCGCGCGGCATCGGGCGCGCGATTGCGCGCCGGCTCGCCGCGGCGGGCTGCGACGTCGCGGTCAACTACTACAACAGCCACGATGAGGCCGAGTCGCTCGCGGCCGAGATCCGCGCGCTCGGCCGACGCGCCTGCGTCATCAAGGCGAGCGTTGGCATCCCCGAGAGCGTCAAGGAGCTGTTTGCGGCGCTCGGCAAGGATTTCGGCCGGGTCGATATCGTGGTGAGCAATGCCGCAAGCGGTGTCCTCAAGCCGGCGCTCAAGATGTCGCTGAAGCACTGGCGCTGGTGCATGGAGACCAACGCGCTCGCGCTCAACCTGCTCGCCCAGGGCGCCGTCCCGATGATGCACGCAGGCGGCCGCATTATCGCGATCTCGAGCCTTGGCGCGGTGCGCGCGATGCCGGACTACGGATTCATCGGGGCCTCCAAGGCTGCCCTCGAGTCGCTCGCGCGCACGCTCGCGCAGGAGCTGGGGCCGAAGGGCATCCGCGTGAACACAGTGAGCGCCGGGGTCGTCGACACCGACGCCCTGCAGCAGTTCCCTCACCGCGATCAGCTGCTTGCCGACTTCGCGCGCCGCACGCCGGCCGGGCCGACGCTCACGCCGGAGGACGTCGCCGGTGCGGTCTATTTGCTGTGCCTGCCCGAGGCGGCAATGATCAACGGGCACACGTTGGTCGTCGATGGCGGGTTTGCAATTTCAGGATGAGCACGACGATGGACGCGGGGCTTTCCGGCAAGTCGGTGATCGTGACCGGCGGCAGCCGCGGCATCGGGCGCGCGATCGTCGAGCTGTTCGCCGCGGAGGGCGCGGACGTCACGTTCTTCTATCGCGACAGCGCCGCGGCAGCGGAAGTGACCGATGCCGCGCGCGCGGCCGGCCACAAGGTCACCCCGGAGCAGGTCGACATACGCGATCCGGAGTCCTGCACTGCCGCCGTCGAGCGGGTGGCGGAGCGCTGCGGGCGCATCGACGTGCTGATCAACAATGCAGGCGTGATCCGCGACAACCTCCTGGCGTTGCTCGAGGACGACGACATTCGGACCGTGCTCGACACCAATGTCGGTGGTGTCTTCAATGTGACGCGCGCGGCGGTGCCACACATGATCTCCAAGCGCGCCGGCAAGATCATCAACCTGAGCTCGGTTTCCGGCGAGAAAGGCGGGCGCGGGCAGACCAACTACGCCGCGAGCAAAGGCGCGATCAACGCATTCACCCGGGCGCTGGCGGTGGAACTCGCGTCGCGCCGGATTACGGTAAACTCAGTGGCCCCGGGCGTGATCGAGACCGAGATGTCTCGCGAGGTGCGCGATCGGGCAGGCGATGAGGTAAAATCGCGCATCCTGCTTCGCCGGTTCGGCACGCCGCAGGAGGTCGCCCGCGCGGTGTGGTTCCTCGCCTCCAGGTACGCCGACTACATCACCGGGCAGGTGCTGCACGTCGACGGCGGTTTCAAGATGGAGTAGACACGATATGGGTATGGCGGAAGCGGAAATTACCAAAGAAGAAATCATGACGGTGTACCCCACCGTCGCCAAGACAATGGCCGACGCGCTCGGCTGCGACGTCGAGAAGGTCACGCTTAACGCCTCGCTGATCGAGGACCTCGATGCGGAGTCGATCGACTTCTTGGACATGGTGTTCCGCCTCGAGCGGGCGTTCAAGGTGAAGATCCCGAGGGGGAAGATCGTCGAGGATGCCCGCGGCGATCTGCAGGAGTCTGACTTCGAGCAGAAGGGCCACGTGACCGAGGCCGGTATGCAGCGATTGCGCGCGTACCTGACCGAAGTGCCGGCCGAGCGTTTTCCGTCGCCAATGAAGGTGGTGGACATCCCGCGTCTGTTCACACCGGAGACTTTCTGCCGGCTGGTGGTGCGCGCAAAGCGCACTGCGCAGGCGGCGGGTGCCAAGAGCTGAAGCCGCGCAAGGCGTCGAGCAGCGGATGGGCGAGCCCTTCAGCGCATTTACCTTCGTCGATCGAATTACCCAGCTGGAGCCGGGCAAGCGTGCGCAGGGCCGATTCACCGTGCCCGAGCGGCTTGGCGATTTTCGTTCCTCCCTCATCGCCGAGGCGGTCGGTCAGCTCGCCGCCTGGGTCTCGATGGCGCACCTTGATTTCCGTCTGCGGCCGGTCGCCGGCCTCGCTGGTCGGGCGAGATTCCTCGGTGACGTACGGCCGGGGGAGCTGCTCGAGCTCGAGGTGGAGCTGGAAAGCTGCGATGACGACGCCGTGGCATACGGCGGGGTGGCGCGCGTGAACGGCGCGCCGGTGCTCGAGCTCGCGCGATGCCTGGGGCCGATGCTGCCGCTGGCCGATTTCGATGCGCCGGACGCGGTGCGCGGACGCTTCGAGGTGCTCTGCGGACGTGGCGCTCCCGTCGGCCGTTTCCCGGGCGTCGCCGACCCGGCAACAGAGATCGTCGAGCACGGCCCCGGCAAGCTGCGCGCCACGCTGCGCGTGCCGCGGGACGCCGCTTTCTTCGGCGACCACTTTCCCCGCCGCGCCGTATTCCCCGGCACACTGCTCCTCGATGCCCAGATTCGGCTCGCGCTGGAGCTCGCGCGTGCCACGGCTGGCGCAGGCGAGCAGCTCGTGCCCGCATCGGTGAGCAACGTGAAGATCCGCTCGTTCATTCTTCCAGGGCAAGAGGTCGAGCTCCGGGCCGAGCTCGCCTCCGAGGCCGATGAGCCCATGACGGTCGCGCTCGCTGCGCGCGTGGATGGCAAGCCCGTCTCCACCGCGCGGATGGCGATTGCCGCGCGGGAGGCCGCATGACAGGCGCTCGCCGCCGCGTCGCGATCACGGGAGTCGGGCTCGTCACGCCGGTCGGCGGCGACGTGGCGAGCACCTGGGATGCCCTGCTCGCAGGCCGCAGCGGCGCGGCGCCGATCAGCCTGTTCGACGCGAGCGGGTTTCCGGTGCGTATCGCTGCCGAGGTGAAGGGCTTCGATCCAGCTGCCGTCATCGACGACCGCAAGCTGCTCAAGTTCGCGAACCGTTCGCACGGGTTTGCCCTCGCCGCGGCCGAGGAAGCGATGCACGACGCCGATATTCGCCCGACCGCGGCCGATGCGACACGCTGGGGCTGCGCAGTCGGAACCGGCATGATGGGCGTGGATTTCGCCGACCTTGCGGCTGTGCACCGTGAGTGCGCGGCCGAGGGCGAACTCGACACTGACCGCCTGCTCGCATCCGAGGCCGCCGCCGACCCGCTGGTATTCTGCCGCAGCCAGGCGACCTCGGGCCTCGCGGTGCTCACGCGCCGCTTCGGCATCCGCGGCTACGCGACGTCGGTCCACACCGCCTGCGCCTCCGGCGGTCAGGCGATTGGCACAGCAATGAAACTCATCCGGCGCGGGGCTGTCGATCGCGCGCTCGCCGGCGGTTTCGACTCGATGATCAGCCCGGTGGGGCTTGCCGGCTTCTGTCTGCTCAGCGCGCTCTCGCCGGACAACGACTCGCCGGCGCGCGCGAGCCGGCCGTTCGACGCAACGCGTAACGGCTTTGTACTGGGAGAGGGCGCGGGCTTCCTAGTGCTCGAGGAGTGGGATGCGGCACGCCGCCGCGGGGCACGGATCTATGCCGAGCTCGCCGGTGACGGCAACTCGCTCTCGAGCTATCGCATCACCGACTCGCCGCCGTCCGGCGACGGGCCGATCCAATCGATGCAGCAGGCACTCGCGAACGCCGACGCGTCAACCGCGGAGGTTGACTACATCAACGCCCACGGCACCTCGACGCCGATGAACGATCGCAGCGAGTCCGCGGCCATACGCGCCGTGTTGGGCACGCAGGCGGCGCGTGCTGCGGTAAGCTCAACGAAAAGCGTCATGGGGCACCTGATCGCGGCTGCCGGCGCAGTCGAGGTTGTCGCGTGCGCGCTGGCGATCCGCCACGGTGTGCTGCCTGTGAACGCAAACCTGAAGGACCTCGACCCGGACTGCGACCTCGACTTCGTCCGCGGCAAGGCGCGCAAGCAGCGTGTCCGCATCGCGCTGTCGAACTCGTTCGGTTTCGGCGGATCGAACAGCTGCGTCGTGCTGCGCAACCCCGAAGAAGTCGACGGGCGCGGGACGTCCGGCGACTGAGGGTCGAATGGTACCGACGCCCAAAATTGTCGTAACTGGCACCGGTGCGATCTGCGCCGTGGGCCGAACCCCGGACGAGATCTGGGACGCGGTGCTCGGCGGCCGCTCGGCAATCGCGCCGCTTCAGCAATGGGACGCGTCGAACTGGCCGACGCAGATTGCCGCGGAGGTCACCGACTACCAGCCCGCCAAGCTGCTCGAGGACCGCAAGGTGCTCAAGTTGATCCGGCGCACCGACGTATTCGGGCTCTACGCGGCCGCGCGCGCGATCGAGCACTCGGGCCTCATCGGGCACCGCGACGGGCTCGATGCCGATGCCGTCACGGCGTTCAACGATCGCAGCGCCGTGTACGTCGGCTCCGGAGGCGGCACCTACGAGAGCCAGTACGACTATTTCCCACTGCTCACCGTCGCCGCGGGCAGCCTCGAAGTCTTCGGCCGTGAGCTCGAAAACACAGTCAATCCGATGTGGCTCCTGCGAGCCCTGCCGAACAACGTGCTGTGCCACATTGGCATCCGATACGGGCTGAAGGGCGCCAATGCCTGTATCACCAATCACAGCGTCGCGGGATCGATGGCGATCGGCGAGGCAGTCGCGGCGCTGCGCGCCGGCGAAGCCGATCGCGCCGTCGTAGTGGGGCACGACGCGTTGATCGAGCCGCAGCAGGTCCTCTACTACCAGCGCGCCGGGCTGCTGACCTCGGACACCATTCGGCCCTTCGACGCCAACCGCGCCGGGAGCGCGTTCGGCGAGGGCGCCGGCGCGCTGGTGCTCGAGACCGATGCCGCCGCGGCTGCGCGCGGCGCCACAGTTCTCGGCGAATGCCTCGGCAGCGGTGCGACGACCGATGCGCAGGGCCTGCTTGCGATCCGTGATGACGGCGACGGGCTCGCGCGGGCGATCGCCGCCGCGCTTGAGGACGCGGGCATTACCGACGCCGACGTCGGCATGATCGTCGCGCACGGCAACGGCACGCGGCAGTCGGACGCCTCGGAGGCCGCGGCAATCCGCCGCGTGTTTGGCGTAGCGCCACCGCCAGTGACCGCGTTCAAATGGGCGTTCGGACACCTCATCGCCGCATCGGGCATCGCCGAGACGGTGATCGGGCTGCGGGCGCTGCGCGAAGGCGTAGTTCCGGGCATCGCGACGTTGCGCGAACTGGATCCGGAGTGCGCCGGCCTCCCGGCTGCCGCCACGCCGCGCGCGCCACGCAGTGATATCGCGCTCGTGCTCAGCCGGGGCTTCGCCGGAACCAACGCCGCGCTGCTGGTGCGCGCTTCGGCAACCGCCAAACACTGATGACGACAGATGTTGCCGCGTCGTCAGGACTCTGCGGCATCGACAGCGTCGAGATTGCCCGCATCGAGCGCCTGCTGCGCGAGACGCCCGCGGAGGATCTGCTCAAGCTTTTCTCTGCGCAGGAGTTGCGCGACAGCGGCGATGGGCCGGGACGCGCGGCGAGCCTCGCAGCCCGGTTCGCGGCGAAGGAAGCCTGTCTCAAGCTGTTCCCCCGCGAGACGGCGTTAAATACGATCGTCGCCGCCGACTTCTCAGTCACACGTGACAGCTACGGTGCGCCGCGCGCCGTATGCACCCCTGCAGCCGCCGACGTGCTATGCCGGTATCAGGTCAAGCGGATCGCCCTGTCGCTTACGCACGATGTGACCACGGCCTCCGCGGTCGCGCTCGCCGAGCGGGCGGAGACCGAGGTGCCGCTCGTGGGAAAACTGGGCTTTTACCTGCTGCCGCTCCGGCGCCGGGTGATCCTCGACAACCTCCGGCGGGTCTACGGAAGCACGCTGCCTGAACGAAAAATCGTCCGGCTCGCTCAGGCCCATTACGCGCACCTCGCACGCCTTGTGCGGGAGTTTCTGGTCTATCCGTGGCTCTCCGAGGCGCGGCGTCTGGCGCTCGTCACCGTCGAGAACCGTGCGGCGATCGAGGCTGCGCATGGGCAGGGCAAGGGGCTGCTCGTGCTCACCGGCCACTTCGGCAACTGGGAGGTGTCCACCATCGCTGGGATTCGCAGCGTTGCCGACGTGCGCTGCACTTTCTACTTCGTGCGGCGTCCACTGAAACCGCAGTGGTTCGAGAATTTCGTAACCCGCCGGTTCCGCCGTGCGGGGTTCGGCGTGCTGCCCAAGCGCGGCGCGCTCGATGCGATCCTCGACCGGCTCGAGGCGGGTGACGCAATCGTGTTTCCGTTCGATCAGCACGCGAGCGGAAGCGATGGGGTGCGGGTGGAATTCTTCGGCCATCCGGCCGGCACCTTTCGCAGTCTCGCCATCCTCGCACTGGCGACCGGCGCGCCGGTCGTCCCAGCGGCAAGCTGGCGCGAACCGGACGGCCGACACGTGCTGCGCTTCGAGGAGGCGCTGCCGGTCATCGAGTGCGAGGACACGAACGAGGCGATCCGCCGCAACACGCGCGCCTACAACGCAGCGCTGGAACGCCTGATCCTCCGCCATCCCGAGCAGTGGTGGTGGATCCACCGCCGGTGGAAGGGTTGATGCTTAGAGCCCGTAACATAATGAAACACACGCTGCGCTGTCACGGTTTTGGCGAAGTGGGGCAAAGCCGTTCGGTCCGGCCCCGCAACCTGTACGCGCCCCTTACGAAGCACCATGCCAAAACCGCGCCAGCCCTCAAGGGGTTACGGCCAGAACCGCCGCTAGCTTTGTCGCTCGGCTCGCCAATACAGGAAGTATTGGCTTCACCTCGCTTCGCGCTATCGACGATTCTAGCTCGTAACGCACGCGCGTTTCACTATGTTACGGGCTCTTAACCCCATAACTTTTTCCACGAGGAGGAGTAGACGATGGAGCGACGCGTGGTGCATACGGACAAAGTGCCGGCAGCGAGGGTCCCGCTTTCGCAGGCAATCAAGGTGGGCGACTGGGTCTTCACCTCGGGCCAGCTCGGCACCGACCCGAGGACCGGACGCCTTGCCGACGGCGGGATCGAAGTCGAGACGCGACGGGTGTGCGAGAATCTCAAGGCCGTGCTCGAGGCGGCCGGCTCCTCGCTCGCCGAGGTCGTGAAGGTTACGATCTACATGGCCGATCTCGGGGAGCTCCTGGCGATGAACGAGGTCTTCAGCCAATACTTTCCGACTGACCCGCCGGCACGAACGACGTTCCAGGCTGCCGGGTTGGTGGCGGGAGCGCGCGTCGAGATCGAGGCCATCGCCACCGCGTAACGGCCGCTTCAGATCGTGAGTAAGCGAGGAAAAGGTTCCTGACCCTTTTCCTCCCTTCACCTCATCACTTTTTCGGCGGAATGACGGGCAGCAGCACGTGCGCAGGCCGGTCCGGCCCCATGTGCAGCGTCACCTTTCCGCCGAAGACGCCGGGCGGCCGGTCGGTGGGATCGTCATGGACGAACGGCCCGCAGCCGCGCATCGGGTTCTTCATGTTCGAGAGCGTCGCCGCCGCTCCCTCGTGCTCGTAGTCCCGCCCGAGTATCGTCAGCGCGACGCGGTAGCCGCGCGGCACCACGATGCAGGTGGGCCAGAATTCGATGTCGAGCTCGACCATCTCTCCCGGCTTAAGCGGCCTTTTCTCGTCATGGGTGTGATACGGACGGTATGGCAGCGACCGCTCCAGATCGAGCTTGCGGTGCGAGGCGCGCAGCCATCCCTGCCCGATGGGCGTGTTCGGATCGAGCGCGCCCTGGAACAGCACTTCCTTGTCATCCGGCGCGAATACGCGCAGCACAACAAATAAATCCGCATCGCTGGTGGACGATGAGATCCACAGCTTGAGCGCCGAGGGGCCGGTGATCTCGGTCTCCTCCTCCAGCGGCGGCGTGGAAAAAGTGACGCCCTTGCCCATCGCCTCATAAGCGACGGTCTGAGTCGCCGCAACCGGCTTCGGCGACAACCGCATATCCTTTGGATCGAGGTAGAAACGCGTCCACTTCGTGCGGGCAAGCGGCCACTCGTTCTCGTGCCGCAGGACGTACTTCTCCCCGGGGTGGCGCACGTTCAACTGGACGCGCGGCTGCTTGTCCCAGCCGTTCTGAACCCCCTTGAGGAAATAATCGAAGAACCGCTTCTGCAGTTGAACGCCGTAGTCCGTGTAGAATGGCGCCCAGTGCGAGCCCCCGTGAACCTCGAGCCACTTGTGCGTCGAGGCGGCGCCCATGAAGCCTTCGGAGTTCCCGCGCATGTGCAGTCCCTGCCCGCCCCAGTTGGCCGAGGACAGCAGCGGCACGACGACCTTCGCCAGGTCTGCCGAGCGCTCGCGGTAGTACGGCCCGTCGAGCGGATGCGCGAGCACATCCGCCCACATGTCAGAACGGTTCCGCGCGAGCTCCTCGTCGGTCAGCGTCTCGGGGCCGCAGACGAGATCGCCCGTGATGCGGCTCTTCGGCCCGCGTTCGCCCACCCCGTGCTGCACCGTTTTCACCTGCATGTCCTGCCAGTGCTTGCGGAACGTGCAGACGATGCCGCCATGGTGCGTCGAGTCGCGGAAGTTGTCTGCCCAGCCCTCCCACACGCAGATGGCCGCCAGGTGCGGCGGCTGCAGCGCCGCCGCGCGCCACTGACTGCTGGCGTAGTAGGAAATTCCGTTGAGCCCCACCTTGCCGCTGCACCACGGCTGCGCCGCGGTCCATTCGATGCAGTTGTAGAAGTCGCGGTTCTCGCGCGTGTTGTTGTGATCGAGGAAGCCCGGCGAGCGCCCCGCGCCGCGCGAGTCCACGCGCACGCAGGCGTAGCCGTCGGGCACCCATTTCTCGGGATCGACGACTTCCCAGTTCTGGTATTGGTTGGTCGTGCCGCGCACCGCGTCAGGGAAATCGCGCGACATGATCTCCCACGCGGTCTTGTAGCCGTCCTGGAACGCCAGCCCCTTGCCGTACGGCCCATAGCTCACCAGCGCCGGATACTTCCCGTCGGCCACCGGCCGGAAGACGTCCGCGCGCAGCACGACGCCGTCGTCCGTGGTGATTGGCACGTCCCAGTCGATGCGCATGCCGTCTTGGATCTCACTCTTGTATGGCTCCATCGCTCCCCCTTAAGGCGCCGCCGCGCGAGTCAGCAGGACCCGGTACACCTTGGACACGGATCGGCTCCTGCACGCTCGGAATAATAAATGATAGCGGAACTGCGCGGCGGCGCCTTGTGCGATAATTTCTCTTTTGCGGCATGACTGGATCGATGACATGGCACAGAAACCCGAAGACCGAACCGCCGACCCGAAGATGGACTCCGCGACGCTCTACCGCGAAGAGCTTTTCACCGACCGCAAGGTGGGCACCATTCGCACGCTGACGCCCGTCAAGTCCGACGGCTCGAACGACACGAGCCGCCCGGTGATCTACGTGGGCGAGGCCCAGCTCCTCACGAGCATGGGAGCGGTTCCCATCACGTTCGAGATCGAGGCAGGCTCGCTCGACGAGGCCGTGACGAAATTCGCCGAGTACGCCAAGGAAGCGGTGGAGCGAACGGTCAAGGACATTCAGGAACTGCGCCGACAGCAGGCTTCGTCCATCGTCCTCCCGCAAGGCGGCGTGGGCCCCGGCGGCCTTCCGGGCGGCGGCAAGCTCCAGATTCCCTAGGAATTTGTCGGCCTGCCGTCCGACAAATTCCTTATGGCGTCCTCGAGTAAATCCAAAAACGGTTAATGCCAGTCGCTGCCTCACCGCGGTTCCTCAACGGGTATGGATCAATGGTAAAGCTGAAGTGTTTCCCTGTTCATTTTTCCGCGTCGCTCATTCTTGTTGTGCTGCTCGCTGCATCGGCTGTCGCCCAGACCGTTAATCATCACCTGCACCCGTTCGGCGACGCGGAAAAATGGGCGGAAATTTTCGATGACCCGGGGCGCGACGAGTGGCAGAAGCCAGACGAGGTCTTGCGCGCGCTGGCGCTGGCGCCGGATGCCAAGGTTGCCGATATCGGTGCCGGCACGGGCTACTTCGCCGTGCGGCTCGCGCGTGCCGTGCCGCAAGGCCACGTCTACGGCGTGGACGCCGAGCACGACATGGTGCGCTATCTCGGCGAGCGGGCGAGCCGCGAGAACCTTGGCAATCTCAGCGCCGTCCTCGCCAAACCGGACGATCCGGGCATTCCGGTTGCGGTTGATCTGGTCATCCTCGTGGATACCTACCACCACATCCCCGACCGCGAGCGCTATTTCCGGGCGTTGCAGAAATCGTTCAAGACTGGCGGCAGGCTTGCCATCATCGACTTCACATTGGAATCGCCCATCGGCCCCTCGGTCCGCTCCCGCATCCCCGTCAACCGGGTCAAGCAGGAACTTTCACGCGCGGGCTACCGGCTACTCAAGGAGCACAAATTTCTGCCCAACCAGTACTACCTGGTTTTCAGGCCTGAAACCTACCGCTGACCGCGGAAAATGCGAAGCAGGGTGGGGTTGTTCGATTCACGATTCACGACTCACGGCCTCCAAGCAGGGGCGTGAGCCAATCCCCGATGTAATCGATCCCCACCTGCCGGTTGTCGACCTGGGCGTGGTAGGAGCCGCCCTCCTCCGCGCTGAAGATCTTGAGGTGCTTCAGCTTCGAGCCGACCGCCTCGTAGAGCTTCGGCGCATTCGCGACCGGGACGACGCGGTCCTCGCCCGCGTGCACGATGAGGAAGGGGCAGGCAATCCTGCCGGCGACGTCGACCAGGGAAAATTTCTTCGCCTTCTCGATCGCCGCGTCGCCGTCGTCGGCGCAGCCCATGATCCAGCGAAAGTGGAACGCCGACTGCGCCGTCGACTTCGGGTCGGCCTCCTGCTTGCGCTTAATCTCGGCCTGCCAGCCGGCAAGGTCCCAATGAAGTGCACTCATCGCCACGCCCGCGCAATAGCGTTTCTCGAAGGCGGCGATCCGCGCAGCGTAATAGCCGCCGAAGCTGTAGCCCATGACCACCACTTTCTTCGGGTCGACGTCCGGCCGCGCCGCGACGTAGTCAAAGGCCGCCGCGCCCGGCACCTCGTAGTCGTGCCGCGCGTAAAGGCCGCGCAATCTCAGCGATTCGCCCTGGCCCGGGCCGTCGATTGCGAGCGTATGCCAGCCGCGCTTCGCGAACTCCAGCCCGGCAAAGAGCACGCTCATCTCCTTGCAGTTATCCATGCCGTCGAACACCACGACCGTGGGCGCCCGGCCGGATACGCCCTCTGCTCTCATGAAGAGCGCGGGCAGCGTGGCGCCCTCGAACGGCACTTCCACCCGCTCGACATTCGGGTGGCGCCGCTCGATGCCCTTCGTCTGCAGCTCGATCGCCTTGCGGCCGATCTCGCGTTTTTGCTCGCCGGGGTGAACGAAGCGCTCGCCGGTGAAGTAGTACATCCCGGCACGCAGGTAATAATCGCCAGCAGTAATGTGGTGCCCTGCGACTTCAGCCGCATCAGCCACCTTCTCCAGCCGAGCCCCCATTGCACACCACTCTTCCTGCCACGCCTCGGGCTCGGTCTGCCGCTGCCGCAACCGCTCGCAGACCTGGTCGATCTCGCCCAGCGCCACCGCGCCATAGGGCACCATGCCCTTCGTAACCAGGCACGCATTCGACCAGACTATGTTGCCCGGGAAATGCTCGATCCACGGTCCGCTCGCTGCCATTCACGCTCCTTCGACGAATGGGTGATGGGTAATGGGATGAGACCGAAACAGTGATCAAAAGTGGTGATGAAAGATGGTGATGATTAGTGGTGATGGAAAAACTGTTCTGCCTGGCGCATCACTAGCTCTCATCACCAGTCCCCATCACCATTTTTCATCACCCGTTCTCATCACCAGGTTTGCAGCGCGTTCCCGGTCACCGCGTCACCACTCCGCCGTCGCGCAGCCTGGAGCAAACCCACCGCGCCGCGGCGAAAAGTCGGCGGTCATCGCTCCAGCGGGCGATCAACTGCGCGCCTATTGGAAAGCCGTTGGGGCCCTTGAATACCGGCAGCGTCACGGACGGCACGTGGAGCGCGGTCCACATCATGTACACCCAGGGATGCGGTACCGGATCCCATCCCACCGGCGCCTCGCCCTGGGCCGCCGCGGCCAGCAGCACGTCGTGGCGCTCGAACAGCGGCGCGACCTGCCGCCGGCAGTACGCAACAAAATCGCGCATCTCGCAGTAGCGCTCGTAGGTGCACGCAAGCCCGTCCTTCAGCCGACCATTGCGGAACTTCTCGCTGATCAACTCGGATCGGTTCTCGATCTCCCACGTGAGATTGCGCGCCATCTCGAATCCGGAGATCCAGCGGTGTGCCGATTCAAGTTCCCGGAACTCGTCCGGCAGGCTTATCTCCTCGACTTTCGCCCCGGCGCGAGCGAGCCGCTGCGCCGCCTCTTCGAGGCACTCGCGCGTGGCGGACTCGAGGAGATTCCAGAAGTAAGTGCGGCAGAAGCCGATGCGCGGCGCCGGCAGGCCGTCAGGAATGGGCTGCGGGTCAATCCCGAGCAGCACATCACGGTAGAGCGCAACGTCATCGATCGAGCGCGCGAGTATGCCCAGCGTGTCCAGCGATCCCGACGCTTCCATGACGCCCGTGGCGCGCAGGTCGCCCCAGGTCGGGCGATAACCCAATACGCCGCAAAACGACGCCGGGCGCGTCGTCGATCCCGTGGTCTGCGTGCCGATCGCAAGCGGCACCATGCAGTCCGCCACAGCGGCGCCCGAACCGCTCGAGGAACCGCCGGGCGTGCGCGTCGGGTCGAGCGGATTGCGCGTCTTACCAGGGGTGACGTTCGCGAACTCCGTGGTAACGGTCTTGCCCATCAACACGCCACCCGCCTTGCGCGTAAGTGCCACACAGGCTGCATCGCTAGTCGGCCGATGCCCTCGGTGGATGGGGGTACCGTACTCGGTCGGCATGTCGCAGGTGTCGATGATATCCTTCACGCCAAACGGCACGCCAGTGAGCGGACCGCTCCGGCCGCTGCGGTCGAGCGCGCGCGCTTGCGCAATCACTTGGTCGGGGTTCAGGTACTGCCATGCCTGCACCACTGGCTCGCGCGCGGCGATATGGTCGAGACAGGCGCGTGCAACTGCTTCGCACGTCGCCTTTCCGGCGCGGATCGCCGCAGCGATCTCGCTGGCCGTCCATTCGTTCAACGCGGTTGCGCTTTGTAGCGCGGTCTTCGGCATGGGGCAGGTCATTTCGCGAGCAGCCCCTAGTATAAACGGCGCAGCGGTATTACAACCCGCGGCCCCTGTTATATGATGCACAGAAACCCGGGGAAACAGCGATGTTCGACCACACGCGCAAGGGACAGAAGTGGATCACGGAGGAGTTCTACAAGGTCCTCGACGTGTTCGGTTTCCGCGCCGTAATGTTCGTCGAGTGGGGTTTTCGCCCGGCAGACGTGCGGCGAACGACCGAGCGCATCAAAGCCCCTGCGGCAGTGGTGAAGGAGTGGGTGCGCACCGCCAGGCAGGAGGAAGATCTCGCGCGCGAGGCCGAGGCTAACGGTCACCGGCAGAGCGCGGCGGAGTTCTACTACCGGGCCGCGCTTTATTACGGTCCGGCCTGCGGCGTCATTCATGAAAACACTCCCCGGAAGCTCGAGCTGTATCGGCGGTTGGTGCACTGTTACGAGAAGTTCACCGGGTTGTTCGACGAGGCTGAGGTGCGGCGCGTCGAGATCCCCTTCGAGAACGGCAAGACCATTCCGGGCATCTTGCAGACGGTACCTGGCGCAAAGCCTGCGCCTTGCGTGCTCGTGGTTCCCGGCATGGACACGATCAAGGAGTACATGCCCAGCCCGTACCACAATCATTTCCGCCGGCGCGGGATGGCCACCTTGACCATCGACGGGCCGGGCCAGGGTGAGAGCAATATCCGCGAGACCTGGGTAACGCTTGATAACTTCGAGCGGGCCGGTTCGGCCGCCATCGACTTTCTCCAAGCGCGCCCGGAGATCGATGCCAGCAAGATCGGGGTCTATGGCTGGAGCATGGGCAGCTACTGGGGCCCGCGCATTGCGGCGCACGACTCGCGGGTCAAAGCCGTGGCCGGGGCGATGGGCGTCTACCTGCAGAAGGACACCATCTTCAAGCACGGCAAGCCGGCCTATCGCGCGAACTATAAGTACATGTCGAACCTTCACGATGATGATGCGTTCGATGAGATGGCCGCGCAGATGACACTCGAGCCGCTGGCGGGAAGCATCCAGTGCCCCACGCTCCTCGCGATGGGAGAGTTCGACGAGCTCTGCCCGGTCGAGGACGCCGAGGCGCTGTTCGAGGCGCTGCGCTGTCCGAAAGAGATGTGGGTCTACGAAAACGAGACGCACACCTTCGGCAACCGCTTGCCCGACTTTTACCTCCAGGTGGCCGACTGGATGCGAGACGCCCTGGAGGGCCGGTTCGGCGCCGGCCACGCCCGCCGGGTCGATCATCCTGCGCGTTGAGCCTCGCGGCCAGCTCGCGCGCCCATAACGATTGGAGCCGTAACACTCACAACAGGAGGAGACGTCATGAGAACGTGGAACATTCCGCTACCCCGCGTCGCAACTACGATATTCGTCGCCGTTGCCCTGGCGGCAACCACCGGGCCCATAGCGATGGCGCAGAAACACGTCACGATCAAGGGCGGCCAGATCGGCGGCGCGTTCAACCGCTGGACCAGCGCCTGGTCGATTCTCCTCAGCAAGGAGATCCCGGGCGTCAAGTTCTCGTCCGAGTCCTCGACGGGCTCGCCGGAAAACGTGCGCGCGGTTGGCTCGGGTTCCGCCGGCACAGGGCTCGTGTTCGCGAGCGATCTCTTCAATGCCTACCGTGGGCTCGATCAGTACAAGAAGCCGCAGACCCAGGTTGGCGCCGTGACCTACGTGTTTGCTTCCGTCGCCCACTTCATCGTGCCCGCGGACAGCGATTTCAAGACGATCCAGGATATCAAGGGCAAGCGCGTTTCCCTCGGCGGGCCCGGGTCCGGCTCGGCCGTGAACCTCACGTTGCTGCTCAAGCAGATGGGCTTGTGGGACGGCTTCAAACCGGTGTACCTAGGCCGCAAAAGCCCGGAGGCGCTGCGCAACGGCGAGATTGCCGCCTACAACTGGCACCCCGGCCTCGGCAACGCGATGATCCGGAACACCGCCACGATGATGAAGGTTCGCTTCATCGATCTGGACGAGCCCGCCCGGAAATCGGGTTTCTACGACAAGTATCCCTACTTCGGAAAGATGACGATTCCCGCCGGGTTGTATTCGGGCGTTAACGTGGCCACGTCGACCTTCGGCACCGGCTCGATCCTGGTCGCGCACAAAGGCCTCTCCGCCGACCTGGTCTACCAGATCCTCAAAATCATCTACTCCGACAAAGGCCGCGAGTACATGCGCGGCGCGGTCGGGAAGGCGTCGGTGGACCGCATGACCAAGGAGAGTGCGTTCGATTTCATCACGGTGCCGCTGCACCCGGGCGCCGAGCGCTTCTGGAAGGAACAGGGCGTGAGCATTCCCGCGAAGCTCAGTAGCAAATAGGCACCTATCGAGCTTTCCGTACATGCTCGACACTCTCGCACCATGCCCCACCCCCACCTCTTCCCCCTCCCCCTGAGGGGGATGGGGAAGGGAGTGCGCGGAAATGGTGTGTCGACCATTTCCGCAAAAATCGATAGCGGGGCTCGCCTCGTCGCCCGGGGCGGCAGCGAATCCCGCCCTTGACCGAGCGCGTGGCCGACGTGACAGCAGAGACGCAGCCCCCTGCGTCCCCCGGTATCACCGGCAGCTGCCGTGCGCAGCTGCCGCGGTTCTGGTCGTGGTTCTACCAGGGCTGTGCGGTGCTGCTCGGCGGCTTTGCGCTCTGGTCGGCGGGGCCGGGCATACCCGAGGAGCACTTTCAGCTCTCGTTCTACACGGTGCTCACGTGGACCCTCACGCTGCTGATTTTCCCCGAGCGGAAAAGCGCATCATGGCGCGCGCCGGAACTGCTCGACTGGGTGACCGCGGCGGCCGTGGTGGGATGCAGCACCGCCGCAATCCTGCGCGCCGAGCGCGTCGCCGAGGCGGGCGCTGCCAGTGCCGACTGGTTGATCTGGGTCGGCGGGCTCGTTGCCGCGGGGATCGTCCTGCTGCGGCCGCGTGCGCGCAACCTGGCGCTCATCGGGCTCGCGATCGCCTGTTTCATCTACTACGAGGCGCAGTTCGATGAATTAATCGTCCGGCCGGGCGCGTGGACGCAGACCGACTTCTGGGTTGCGGTGGTGGCGATCGTCCTCGCCATCGAGGTCGCTCGCCGAGGGCTCGGCCTGTGGATTCCGGCGATAGCGCTCGTCTTTTTAGCCTACGCACACTTCGGTTATCTGATTCCGGGCGAGCTATCGCACCGCGGATCCACGGTGGAGCAAATCGCGAACTACACGCTCTACTCGCAGGAAGGCATCTTCGGCGTGATGACCTCGGTGATGGCGAACTACGTGCTGATCTTCATTTTCCTGGGCGCGTTCATGGCGCAATCGGGCATGGGCCGGTTTTTCATCGAGCTTCCGCTCGCGATAGCAGGGCGCACCGCTGGGGGGCCGGCGAAGGTGGCGGTCCTGGCCTCGGCGCTGTTCGGTTCCATCTCAGGCAGCAGCCTCGCCAACATCGTCTCCACCGGCGCCTTCACCATCCCGCTGATGAAGCGGGTCGGGTTCCGGCCCCACGTGGCGGGCGCGATCGAGAACACCGCGTCGCTCGGCGGACAGCTGTTGCCGCCGGTCATGGGTTCCGGCGCCTTCGTCATGTCCGAGATCACGGGGGTGCCGTACTTGAAGATCATGGCCATCGCGGCAGTGCCCGCGCTGCTCTACCTGCTGTCCATCGGCGTCATCGTGCACATGGAAGCGAAGCGGCGCGGCATCCGGGGCATGGAGCCGGGCGAGCTGGACCGGCCAATGGTGGTCTTGCGCCGCGGCTGGTTCCACCTGGTGCCCTTTGCCGTGCTGCTCGGGTTTCTCATCGCCGGCTTTTCGCCCGACTGGTGCGCGGCGATGGCCATCGGATCGATCTTGCTCATCAACTGGACGCGCGTGGCGCTGGCTGAGCTGCGACCGGGCAGGTTCGAGCGCCCTGACCAGGTGCTCGGACTACGCGGCATCCGCAACGCGCTGGTCGAGGGCACGGAAAACTCGCTACTGGTCGGCTCGGCGGCAGCGGCGATCGGCATCATCGTCGGGGTCGTTGCGCTAACCGGCCTCGGCCTCAAGATGAGCTACCTGCTGGTGAGCTTTTCTGGCGGGAGCCTGCTGCTCGCACTCGCCCTGGTAGCGGTGGCCTCGCTGGTGCTCGGCATGGCGCTCCCAATCACTGCGTCGTACCTCGTGCTGGTCGTGCTCGCGGGTCCCGCGTTGCAGGAATTCGGGGTCGCCCTGATCGCCGCGCACATGATCGTGTTCTGGCTGAGCCAGGACTCGAATATCACACCGCCGGTGTGCCTGGGCGCCTACGTGGCCGCTTCCATCGCGGTGGCCGACCCGTGGAAGACCGGGTGGACGAGTTTCCGCTTCGCGAAAATGCTCTACGTGATGCCGCTGCTCTTTGCCTACACGCCCATCCTGATGACGGGCACGCCGGGGGAGGCAGTGTGGACGATGATGACCGCGACGGTGGGCACGATCGCTTTTTCGGCATGGACCATGGGCTGGCTCCACCGTCGCACATCGTGGCCGGAATGGTTGCTGCTTGGCGCGGCAGCGCTCATGTGCTTTCTGCCCGCGGCGTTCGTCCTGCCCGGCGATTTCAGCGGCGGGCAGCTGAATGTGCTGGGCATTCTGGTGTTCGCTGCGCTCTACGGTTGGCAGCGGACTCGACCCGCGCGCGCAGTCGCGACACAAACCCTCCGGGGTTGAGCTCCGGTCAGCTCACGTCAATCTGCCATCGCCGCCAGAACGCGATCCCGCGTCATGGGCAAGTCGCGAACGCGCACGCCGAGCGCGTTGAACACCGCGTTGCCGATCGCCGCGGCCGTGGGGCCCTGCATGCCCTCGCCGACGCCGAGCGAGCGCTCTTCGGGCCGGTCGAGAAGAACGACTTCGACCGCCGGAATTTCCTCGAAGGTAAGGATGGGGTAGTCATCCCAGTTGCGGCTCGTGATGCGCGTCCGGTCAAAGCGCACCTGCTCCTTCAAGGTCCAGCTGACCGACTGAACGATGCCGCCTTCCGCCTGGTTGATGACGCCACCGGGGTTGACCACCCGGCCGCAGTCGATGGCCGCTACGACACGGGATACGCGAACGGTCTCTTCGACGGCCACTTCGGCCACGATCGCAACGTAGTCACCGATATTCTTGTAGCGCGCGAAACCGAGGCCCATGCCGCGCGTGCCATCGCCCTTCGCGCCCGGCTTCCAGCCCGCCTTCTCGGCCGCGGCTCGAACCACCGCGCGCGCGCGCTCGTCCGTGAGATGGCGCAAGCGAAATTCGACCGGGTCCACGCCGGCGGCCGCGGCCAGCTCGTCCATGAAGCACTCGATGGCGAACACGTTGAGATACGCCGCGAGCGCTCGCAGCACGCTCACTCGCACAGGCTCCGCCTTCACGATATGGTTCAAGACCAGCTCGTCGGGAAACTCGTAGTACGGCACGGCGTTGCGCTGACTGCCGCCGCCCATCGCCAGCGGAAAATCCACAGCAGGCGGCGGCTCGCACCCCTGCCCGAGGTGCCATGCCGCGAGAAGGCCGGCGTTGGGATGGCGCCCGGGCCGCGTGATGTGCCGGTTGCCCCAGATCTCTTCCTTCCACGACGCGACGGCGCCGGCACCGGTCACCGCACCCTGCATCTTCACGACCATGGCCGGTCCGAACGGCTCCCAGCCAAACTCGTCCTCGCGCATCCATTGCACCCGGACCGGGCGGCCTTCGACCGCGCGTGCCAGCAGGACCGCGTCGAACGCGACGTCGTCCGCCCCATTCTGCCCGTAGCAGCCCGCTCCCTCCGCGTGCCGGCACACGACGTCGGCCGCGTCCATCTTCAGGATCTTCGCGATCTCGTCGCGCAGGGGATAAATGGCCTGGCTGTGCGACCAGACTTCGAGCCGGCCAGCGTGCCACCACGCAATCGCACAGGAGGGCCCGATCGAAGCGTGCGCCAGGTAGGGCTTCGTGTACGTTGCGACCAGCCGCTTGCCTTCCACCGTGCTCGCTGCCGCCTTTTCGACGAGGACTTCGTCCTCCGTCGGCTGGGCCCGCAAGAAGTCATGGATTGCGTTGTCGCCGGGAAGGTCGGCCTCCTCGCGCCACACGCAACGGCGCGCGAGCGCCTGCATGGCCTTGATTGCCTGCTCCTCGCGCTCGGCGATTACGCCGAGGAAGCGGCCGTCGCAGACGACCGCGTGCACGCCGACCATGGCGCGCACCGGCGCATCATCAACCGAGACGAGCTGCGCGCGATAGGAAGGCGGGCGCACCACGCGCCCGTGCAGCATCCGCGGCAGCTCGAGGTCCTGGATGAAGGCTGCTCCGGCCACCTTGCTGGGGATGTCGAGGCGAGGCAGTGTTGTACCGACGACGCGTAGCTCTTCCGCGTGCTTGGGTTTGACCTGGCCCGTCGCGTCGCGCGCGAGGTCGACCTCAGGCGCAAGCTCCCAGTAGGTGACGGTCTTTCCGCCACCGCGCAGGCGGATCGTGCCGTCCGCCACCGCAAGGCTTTCGATGCCCGCGCCCAGCCTCTGTGCGGCGGCATGCAGGAAGAGGTCGCGGATCTCGGCGCAGGCTTGCCGCATCGATTCGCCGCCCTCCTCGACCGAACGGCTGCCCGTGGTCGAGCCCTCATTGGGGCTGATCGTCGTATCGACCGCAATCATGCGAATGCGGGCGTAGTCGACGTCGAGCTCCTCGGCGGCGATCTGGGCCATGGCGGAGACGATGCCCTGCCCGATCTCGACCTTGCCGGTGCGAATCGTGACCGTGCCGTCCGCGTTCATCGTCACCCACCGGTCGAGCCGGTTGTTGGCACTCAGCGTGCCCGGAAGCTTGCCGGCGGAGGCGCTCATCGCATCACTTTACAGGAGTGACCCGTGACCGGTAGCGCGGTACCAACCTGGTGATGAGTACTGGTGCAATTCAAATTGACATCTTGGGCTGACATCGCCGCAAAGGATACTCGAATTCATTCGATGCGGTTATCATTGCTGCATGCTCATCACCAAAACCTCCCGTGATACTTATCAATTCAGTGCGGATTTCTTCCGCCCGGATGGACGCGTGACCTTTGCAGATTATGCCTCCGCCCGAAGGTTTGCCTCCCAAATGTCGGCGCATCGGACTCAGCCCATACCGGCCTCCGATATATACGCAATGCAGCTTATCGACGAGGCTCTGCGCGTGCTCATGAGGCGCTATGCCCCGTCAACGGTGATGAACACTGCCGTCTCCTCCGCGGAAGAGCGAGTGGGTACAGAGTCAGTCGATTTCACGCAAGAGAAATTTGTTTCGGAATTCCCGCCCGATAAGGTCTATCGCGGTGAATTAAAAACTGAAGAATATCTCGAACAGCTTCGCGCCTCCCTCGGCAAAAACGGTCGCGCGGCAACAGTTGAAGAATTAGTGTTTGTTTTTGTGCACAACTCGAATCCTGCGGTGAATCCATTGGTGGAACTGGTCGATGATGAGCCATTGGAACCAACCGCTTATAAGAATCTGATGGCCGCTCTCGAATCATTTTTTGTTCAACGCTCCAAAGATAACCCGGAGATGCAAGGCCCCTCCGAGCCTCTATTTGACATTTTACGCGCGCCGGCAAAGGCTTCTCCCCATTCGCTCGAAGGTCAACTGCAATACATTCTCGGTAAATGGGGCCATTTACTGGACGAAAAGTTCGTTGCACGCATCGTACGCGGCGTGGACTTCTTGCGCGAAGAGGTCATCCGCCAGCATGCGCATGGTGACTTTAAGCCTGATATCCCATTGCAGACATTTGTTGGTGGCGAATATCAGGAATATGAACGTTACAGCCTCGATAAAGAATGGATGCCCCGACTGGTTCTCATCGCCAAGAATTCCTACGTCTGGCTGGAACAACTCTCAAGGAAATATCAACGTTGGATCAAAACTCTAGACCAAATCCCTGATGAGGAACTGGATCTGCTGCGTGACCGCGGCTTTACAGGTTTGTGGTTGATTGGTCTATGGGAGCGCTCGGGCGCCAGTCAAAAGATCAAACAGCGCATGGGTGATTCGGATGCAGTCGCTTCAGCATATTCGCTTCATTCTTACGATATTGCCGAAGATTTGGGCGGCTGGAGTGCCTTGGAGAATTTGCGTACCCGTGCCTGGCAGCGTGGCGTCCGCCTCTCCGCCGACATGGTTCCCAATCATATGGGCATTGACTCAAAATGGGTAATCGAACATCCCGATTGGTTCCTGTCGCTTCCATATTCTCCATATCCTTCTTACACGTTCAATTCCGAGCATCTTTCAGACGATCCACGCGCAGGCATCGTCATTGAAGATCATTATTACGACCACTCAGATGCATCTGTTGTCTTCAAACGCTATGACCGCGCATCAGGCGAGACGCGTTATATCTATCACGGCAACGACGGAACATCCTTCCCGTGGAATGACACAGCGCAGCTCGATTACTCCAAAGTCGAAGTGCGCGAAGCGGTCATTCAAACGATTCTGCATGTTGCGCGTAATTTTCCCGTCATCCGTTTCGACGCGGCGATGACGCTGGCAAAGAAACATATCCAGCGCTTATGGTTCCCCGAACCAGGCTCGGGCGGCGCGATCCCATCCCGGGCCGAGCACGGCATGACGCGCGCCGAGTTTGACTCAGCAATGCCAGAGGAGTTCTGGCGTGAAGTGGTTGATCGAGTGGCAGCGGAAGTCCCAAATACGTTGCTTCTCGCTGAAGCGTTCTGGCTGCTCGAAGGTTATTTCGTCCGCACGCTTGGAATGCACCGTGTCTATAACTCGGCGTTTATGCACATGCTGCGCGACGAAGATAATGCGAAATATCGGATGGCGATCAAGAACACGCTAGAGTTTGATCCGCAAATTCTCAAGCGTTACGTTAACTTCATGAACAATCCCGATGAAAAGACCGCTATCGAACAGTACGGTAACGGCGATAAATATTTTGGCGTGGCGACCGTGCTTTCAACATTGCCTGGTTTGCCCATGTTCGGCCATGGGCAGGTGGAAGGATTCCGCGAAAAATATGGAATGGAGTTTCGAAAGCCGAGATTAGATGAACAGCCAGATGAAGGACTCGTTGGCGGACATGACTGGAAGATATTCCCGATCCTTCACCGCCGTTCTCTGTTCGCTGACGTGGAGCAGTTCTTCCTCTATGACCTCGTCACCCCAAACGGGAGTGTGGATGAAAACGTTTTTGCTTATTCAAATGTTTTTCAAAGCGAGCGCGGACTGATCCTCTATCACAACCGCTTTGCCGACACCAAGGGCTGGATCAAAACCTCCGCCGCGTATCTTGATAAAGGCACCGGCGACCTGCGCCAGAAATCCCTTGCGGAGGGATTGAGCTTGCCATTCAAAGGTTATGTCATCTTCAAGGATTTCGTCACGCACCTGGAATACATCCGCTCGTGTGAGGAGCTCTGGCAAAAAGGAATGTATGTTGAATTACATGCGTACCAGCATCATGTATTCATGGATTGGCGTTTTGTAGATGACGAAAAATGGGTAGCTGTCCACGATGCGCTGAACGGCGCAGGCGTCGAGTCCATACAGGGGAAGTGCGAGGAAATGTTTGGGGTGAAGAAAGAAGAAGTGGTGGAAGTGGTGGAAGAGGTGAAGGTCAAGAAGCGGGGCAAGAAACGTGTTGCGAAAATGCCTGCGAAAAAAAGGAAGAAGTCCGCGACGAAAAAGCCTTCTGCTACCGCCAGGACGGTTGCGAAAAAATCTGTTGAAACCAGAAAGGAGCTTGTAAAAAGCGCTGCACGAGTAAAGAAGCCCGAAAAAAAGAAGTCGGCCAAGAAAAAGTGAGACTCGGACTCCAGAACCTCTAGCCAAGCCTGACCCCATCGTCCTGTCTATGGGGTGACCAGTGGCACGCCAGAAACTGGTGATGAGTACTGGTGATGAAAAATGGTGATCAGAACTGGTGATAAGAGCCTGGAATGCGCCGCTTTTCGAGGGTTTTCATCACCATTAATCATCACCATCATTCATCACCATTTTTCATCACTCCTTCGGTCGCAGCCCAAGACCGATCACGCATCCATCAAAAGTAGGCCTGCCCAGGCTTGACAGGCGGCGTCCAGTCGCACTTGCCCCACGGCCCGTCGCCCTGCTCGCGGATGTAGGCGACGCGGCCGCCTTTCGTGGGCTTGCGCTTGCCGGAGAAGAGAAGCTGCAGCCAGTCCATCACGTAGTCGTGGCAATCCATGCCGCCGAGGTTCGGGATCCCCCACAGCGGATGGTACTGATTTTCGATCACCCACATCTCCTTCGGCACCTTGAGATCGTGGAAGGCCTCAATGGCATCCTCCAGCGGGCACAGCGGATCGAATTCGCCGGTGACGAGCAGCGTCGGGCACTTCACCTTGCCGAGGTAGCCGCGCACCGTCATCCCGCTTGCCACCTCCTTGTCGAACTTCGCCTCGTCCTCGTAACCCGCCATGTACATGAACATCTGCTTGAAGCGCGGCGAGGACTGCGTAAAGATGGTGTTGTTGGGATTGAAGCATGCGACCGAGCTCACCACGGCGGCCGCGCGGCGATCGTAGCTCGAGAGCCGCAGCGACCAGTAGCTGCCCATGCTGATGCCGTAGATGGCGATTTTCTTCGGGTCCACCTCCTTGCGCTTCTGGAGATAGCTGATCACCGCCGCGCCGGCGCGCTCGTAGTTGTCCTTCACGGCGCGGATTTTCTGCATGTTCGAGTTGCCTTGCCCCGGGCCGTCCATCGCCAGCACGTGGAAGCCGCGAGAGAGCGCGATGTTGTGGAAGGCCTTGGGGAACACCTCTTTGGTCTGGTCCATGCCCGGCACGTAGATGACGCAAGGCGCCTTGCGACGGTCCGGCAGCAGGTGCAACAGGCAGGAGATGGTCTTGCTGCCGCCGAACGGCACCTCGACGCGCTCGATCGGGTAGGCTGCGACCTTCGAGCGGCGGTCCACCATCTCGGAGAGTTTCTTGTAGAGGTATTGCTTGACGGGATGAGCGTCGAAGAAGATCGGATGCTGAGCCATCCGGTAGGACTCGATCGCATGATCGTAGTGAAATGTTGCGGTTTCGTTGGCCCCCATCGCTTCTGCGCGCCGCGCGAGTTTCTCGTGGCGCTCGCCCGCCTCGCGCCAAACCTTGGGCAGCATGCGGTAGTTGCGCGCGCGCTTGCCCGCCGGCACCTCGATATCGTCGCGTTCGAAGTTCTGCACCCGCCCGCGCATGTTGAGCGCGAGATCGAGCATCCATTGCTGGTTGTCGCGTTGTGTTCTGAGCTTCCGCAGCATCTTCTCTCTCCACTATCGACGTTATTTGACTGGGCGACTTTCGCGCACCTGCCTACCCAAAATAGTGATGAATGATGGTGATGAGTACTGGTGATGATAAATGGTGATGAACAACGCTCGTTACCAGTGCATCGCTATCTCTCATCACCAGTTCCCATCACTATCTCTCATCACCGGTAATCATCACCAGTTTTCACTTGGCGGGGATGATAGGCACGAGCAAGTAAGACGCCCGATCGCCGCCCGAATAAATCGAGTTTTCGGCGCCCGCGTTGTAATCGCCATGGTAATGCGTGTACGGCGCGCTGCCCACGCCGTCGCGCGGCTGCACATCCAGGCGCAGCTTGTGCCCTTTCTTCAGCACGATGCAGGTGGGCCAGATCTCGACCTGGCACTCGACCGGCTCGTTCGGCTTCAGCCACTGGCGTTCGTTGTGCGGGTGGTACGGGCGGTACGGCAGCGAGCGCTCGGGATCGAGCTTGCGGTGAGAAGCGCGTAACCAGCCCTTGGTCAGCGGCACCGGCTGGCCATGCTGGCCGACCTCCCAGACGTCCTTGCCGTCGGGGCCGACGTTGCGCAGCGTCGCGAAAATATCCATGTCCTCAGACGTGCTCGATACCCACAGGTTCAGCATGAGCGGGCCCGTGATCTCGGTGTCCTGCTCTATGGGCGGCGTCTCGAGAGAAATTCCGGTGCGGCCGGCGCCGCCGTGCGTCGTCGACAGTGACGAGCCCGACGCCACCCCGGCGCGGGTCACCCCGCTCGCCGGATAGGTCCCCTTGTTGACGATCTTGTGCGGCTTCGGGACGAGCGCGCCCTCGATGCCGTGCTCGTCGCCCGAGGGCTGGCGGTCGATCTGGAGATACAATTTCGTCCACTGCGTGCGCGCAAGCGGCCACTCGTGCTCGTAGCGGAATGCGTAGGGCCGCGCGCTGCCGCCGGTGCGAATCTCCAGCTTCACCGGCGGTTCCTCCATGATCCCGGTGTCGAGGCCCTTCAACCAATGGTCCATGAACCGCAGCTGGTCCATGCGCCCCTCTTCGGCATGGAACGGGTGGAAGTGCGTGCCGGTGTGGATGCGTAACTTCTTATGTTTCGAAGCGGCATTCATGAAGCCTTCCGTGTTCCCGCGCAGGTGCAGCGAGTAGCCGCCCCAGTTACCCACGCTATAGAGCGGCACCGTGATGTTTTCCCACCGCGCGCTGCACAGCCGCCACCACTCCGAGTCGAGGTCATTGCGCATCATGTTCCACAGCATGTCGTTCTGGAACGCATCCGGGTTGTAGCTGCGCGGACGCCCGAGCAAGTGATGCGCCGTGTGCGTGAGCCACCAGTTACCGATGAAGCCGAGCGAGAAGATGCCGCCGTGGTAGGCCTGGTCGCGGTACTGGTCCGCACGGCCCTCCCACGGCATGATGCACTTCAGCGAGGGCGGCTGCAGATTGGCGACACGCCACTGCGAGCTCGCATGATAGGAAATGCCGAGCGTTCCGATGTTGCCCGAGCACCACGGGCGCTTGGCGATCCACTCGATCGCGTCGTAGAAGTCGAGCGACTCCTGGTAAGAGCTCGGGTCGGATTTGCCGGGGGACTTGCCGGTGCCGCGCGAGTCGACTCGCACGCACGCGTAGCCGCGCGGGCACCACCACTCCGGGTTGACCGTCTCCCAGTTCATGTAGGGATTGGCCTTCTCCTCGAGGTCCGCCGGTGGGATCCAGAGCTTGTCCTTCTGGTAGACGCTGATGTTCATAATCGCCGGAAAGCGCTCGTTCCCGCCGTCGGGGCGAAAGATGTCGGCGTAGAGGACCGTGCCGTCGCGCAACGGGATCTGCACGTCCTTCTCGACGACGAGCTTGTAGTCCTTGGGTTGGGATACGTTGGCGGACTTATCAGGCATTCCTTGCTCCAAAAGCAATATTGGTGATGATTACTGGTGATGATTACTGGTGATGAGAATTGGTGATGAGTACTGGCGATGGGCTAGTTAGGACAGGTTTTCCATCACCATTTTTCATCACCAACATTCATCACCATCATTCATCACCACCCTGGTGCGGCGCGAGGGCGTTAGCTTATCACTGCAGCAAGGCCTTCGTTGTCGCCACCGGCCGCGATGTGGACTCGCGCGACGGCGCAGCGCGTGTTTCATTGTGTTAGGGGTTCTTAAATCAGCACCTGGCCGCCGTTGACGTGAATGTTTTGGCCAGTGATGAAGCGCGCCGCCGGCCGGCAGATAAAGCACACTGATTCGGCAATATCCTCTGGCGCACCTTCGTAACCGACCGGAATCTCCACGGGCGGCACTTCGCCCGAGGTTTTGGAGCGCTCGCCGCCGATCCGGCCCGGCGAGACGCAGTTGACCGTAATCCCCTGCTGTGCGTATTCCATCGCGAGCGCACGTGTCAGGCCCTCCAGTCCCGCTTTTGCGGTCGCGGCGTGCGCCCGCCCGACGTAGCCCGGGAGGCGGTGACTGGCGCCGCCGATGTTGACTATCCGTCCCCAGCTGCGCTTCAGCATGTGCGGAATCGCTGCTCGCGAGCACAGAAACGCGCCATCGAGAATGATCGACACGATGTGACGCCACTGGTCCATCGTCATCTCGGTAAATTTCACCCGCTCGCGGTCGGCTGCGTTGTTGACGAGTATGTCCACTCCGCCAAAACGCGCCTCGATTGCCTCGAACATGCGTCCCACCGCCTCCTCGTCCGTGATGTCGGCAATGCAAACCAGCGCCTGCGCGCCCGCATTCTGCAATTCGGCGCGCACCGCTTCCGCCTCCTCGCGGGAGCGCCGCGTGTTGATCACGATCGCAGCGCCCTCGCGCGCGAGCGTATGCGCGATTGCGCGGCCACTGCGGCGCACCGCTCCGGTGATGAGCGCGACCTTGCCTTCAAGCTCCCCTGCCATAGCTGTCCTTTTGCGCTGGTGTATTTCCGTGCTTTATCGGCGCCACGATTCTACCGGACCCGTGGCATGCCCGGGCCGAGTATCGGGCGCGCCATTAAATGTGCTAATTTCTCCGAGCTCACCGCGAAACCCGGAACTTATCGCAAGCAGGCACCAGCCATGTCAAGAGTACCTATCATCGATCCGCTCACCGCAACCGGCGAGACTGCCCGGTTCTTCGAGGCATCGGCCCAGTTTCGCGGCCGTGTGCCGAACTCCGCCCGGGTCTGGGGCCACATCCCGCACATCGCCAAATTTCAGCTGCTCGCGGGTGTCGGCCTGCAGCGTGAAGGTGGTGGTGGCGTGCTCTCCTGCCGTATCAAGGAGATGGCCGTCCTTAAGACGAGCCACGTGAACAGCTGCGCGTACTGAATTGCGCACAACACGGCGCTTGGTCAAGCGTCCGGCATCACGAGCGAGCAGGTCGCAGCGATCAGCCTCGACGACTACCTGCACTCGCCGCTGTTTTCGCCGCGGGAGCGGGCTGCGGTCCTGTGGGCGGAGCACGTCGCCCGGAACACGGCGCGCACTCGTGACGACGTCTTTGACGAGGTGAGGCGCCACTTCGACGAGGCCGAGCTCGTTGAGCTGACGGGTGTGTGCGGGTTGTTTGCGCAGTCGAACCGCTTCCAGGATTCACTCCTTCTGCCGATCGAGGAGCCAGGCGAGGTCAACAAGATCGGGCACTCGGTCCGGATCAACACGGATCGCCTCAAGGCGTACATCGAGCGCCTTGTCGCCACCTGGCCCGAAGAATTTCCCGCCCTGGACAGTGCATCCGTGCCCAGATCGAGCCGTGGGGGGAACGTGGCGCCGGAAGCCGCAGCGCCGGCGAACGGGTCTTGCCGGGTCACGCTGCCTGACCCGAGGACGGCGCAAGGTGATGCCGGGTGGTTCCTGCGCACGGCGGAGCAGCTGCTCGGGGGCGTGCCAAACGCTATCCGCATGTGGGCGCACATCCCCCACTTGGGCAAGCTGTTCCTTCCGTTCCACGTCGCATTGGTCTACGAGGGCGTCGGAAGCCTGTTGCCGGGCGTGCTGAAGGCGCTCGTCCTCGTTCGCACCAGCCACGTTAACGACGCGCCCTACTCTCTTGTACACCGAACGGCAATGGCGCGCGCCGCCGGCCTCACCTCAGAGCAGCTCGGGCTCATCGCTTCGGATGACTGCGCGGCCTCACCGCAATTCTCGGCGCGCGAGCGCGCGGCGCTCGCCTGGGCCGAGCACGTGGCACGCAACGCCGCAAAGCACAGAAACGACGTCTGCGAACAGGTCCGCGAAAACTTCAGCGATGCCGAGATCGTCGAGCTGACCGGCCTGTGCGCCGTCTCCAGCAAGGTGGACCGCATTCAGAATGCCCTGCGGGTCCCGCTGGAGACCGCAGCCGAGATCGCCGGACTGTACCGCACGCCCCGGATGGACCCGGAGCGGATGAAACACTATCTGCAGGAAATCATCGAGAGTTGGCCGCAGATATTCCCGGTCCCGCATTAGGATTCGGTCGCAATCGCGGTTCCCTACGGGCGAGCTCGTATCGCAGCTCAGGCTGCGGGTGGACTGAACTCTCGCCGCACTCGCGGCGCAGCCCCCACCGTCAAGCGCGGGCGCAGCCGCGCTAGCCACGGTCGCGCGGAAGCGGCCACTCGAGCCACTCGCACAGGCCACGGCCCATGATCCACTCCTGGTCCGCGGCGGTGAGCCAGGGAATCGCCTCGGTGAACATTGTGATCGCCTGGCGGTAGGAGCACGGCAGCCGCGCGAGGTCCGTGCCCCAGAACATGCGGCGCGGGCCGAAGGCGTCGTAGACGCGGCGCAAGTAGGGATGAAGCGACCGGTAGGGATAGGTGTCCTTGGTGTACGCCGGCAGCGCGCTCAATTTGACGTTCACGTTGGGACGGCGGGCGAGCGCGAGCAGCCGGTCGAGATCGCGGAACGCGACTTCATCATATTCGTTGCTGGTGAGCCCGAGGTGGCACAGGGCGAGCTTGAGCCTCGGATGGCGCTCGGCGAAGCGATCGATGAGATGCACCCTGTCGTGCGACACCAGCGCCATGATCGGCACGCCGGCCTTTTCCGCCTCTTCCCAGAGCCAATCAGCGCGGCCCTCCGTGAGCGTCGCGATCAAGTGCGGCCGGTTGAAGCTGCAGCGCAAGCCCAGCATGCCGGGCTGCCGGCGCCAGGTCGCGACCAGCTCGCGCGCGCCAGGCGTCGCGGTGTCAAGCCGGCCCATCGCTGCGAAGCGGTCCGGGTGCCGCTGGGCCGCCTCGAGCACGAGATCGTTGCGGTCGTAATCCCAGTACGGCGGAACCAGCACGGCGCGGTGCACGCCGGCCGCGTCCATTTCGCGTAGCAGCTCATCCGCGCCGAGCGGCGTTTCCCGGTGCATGGCCTGTCCGGCGCGCCACGGACGCTCGGGCGTGCTGGGGGCCCAGATGTGGACCTGCGCGTCGGCGATCAGCATGCTGAAACGCCTTTCATGCTTTAAAGCCACATACAAAGCGCCGGACCTCGGGAACCACTTCGTCCGGCGCGAGGAAATGTATCCCGTAGTTGTAGCCGTCGACCTGGACCAGTTTCGCGCGCGGCAGCCGCTCGCACATCTCCGTGAGGTGGCCCTTGAGCCGCTCCGAGCACTTGCTGCCGACGACGATCATGACCGGGACGCGGATCTCACCGAGGCGCGGATTGAGATCCACATTCGAGAAGATCTTGAACGCGGCGACCGCGATATGCACTGGCGTCTTCGCCATCTCGCTCGCCATCCACTCGCCGAGCCCCGGCGGCGCCTGTTTGACGTCCAGCCGGTACTGCAGCGTCCGGCGGCACCACTCTGCGACCCCGTATTTCGTGATCGCCGCTTCCTGGCTCGCTTCGCCGAGCGCGTAGTTGGTCTTGGTCTGGTCGCCCATCTTGGCGTAGGCGTTGCACAGCGTGACCGAGGCGATGCGTTGCGGATGCGCGAGCGCCGCGAGCAGGCCCAGGGTGCCGCCGGTCACCTCGCCGACCCAGTGCACACGCTCGATGGCGAGCACATCCATCAGCCCGATCACGTCGCTCACCAGCAAATCGGGCGCGATGGTGGAGCCCGGCGGTGGCTTGGTGGTATCGCCGTAACCGCGCGGATCCATGCGCAACACGCGGTAGTCGCGCCCGAGCAGCGGAACCCACGCGCGCCAGAACTCGCTGGTGCGGCAATACCCGGAGTACAGCAGGAACGTCTCCGGCGGGTCGCTGCGCCACGGGTCGGTGTAGTCGGCCAGGTCGTAACGGATGACGATGTCGCCGACCTGCGCGAACTGCTTTGGACCGCCACTACTCATGTCGCGTTTGCCGGTTTGCCGCGCGCGGCGCCCCTGCGAACGGAGCCGTTACTTCGGTACCGGCCATATGCGGCGGGCGACGTTCGGGGAGCCGGGCGCGTGGGTGAGCTTCGGTATGAACCGGTTCGTCCACGCCTCCATTTCGGGATACAGGCGCGCCACCTGCGGCATGCCCTCGTTGCGGGCCTGCAGTGATACGAACTCGTAGAGCACACCGTGCTTGGCCCAGCCCACGACCGAAACCATCTTGCGCATCGCTACGCACCCCGGCAACTTGCTGAGCGCGGGCATACGCCAGTCGGCGTACCACGCAAGCAACTCCTCCTCACCCTCGCACGAACCGCCGTTGAAGCTGCCAAGCTGGATGCAGGGGCTCAACGCGATTCCTTTCTCGCGCCGCCCGGCCTCGGGACCCTCCACGCGCGCCTCCTCCGTCATCAGGCACACCCGCGCGCTCGATCTCATCGCCAGCATCTTGCGGTCCGCGACGGAGAGCGCGGCCTCGAACTTCGAGGGACGATCCTCGGCGAACGAGTCCGCGCCCCGCGTGAACGCATGGGAGCTTTCCGCCCCGAACAGAAGGATGTAGTCGTTGCCCGCTGGAAGGGCGGCATCGTCCGTGTGGCGTATACGCACCGGGATCTGGAGTTTTTCGGAAGCGTAATGCGCGGCCCACAGCACGCCTGGTCTCTTGAGAACCTTCGGTATGTAAGTGCCGCGCAGCCAGGAAAGATGGTCTTCCTGGCCCTTTTCGGGAAGGTCATACCACGTGATGTGTAGTGCCCTGTCCAAGTTGGTTCCTTTCCTCTACAACTCGATTGAGCGGGCCGCTGCGGATGTCGGGTGGCGTTGGGGTCCGTTCATGCGCGCCGTCTCACGTTACGGATAGCCGTGGCACGTCGCAAGCCAGGATGCTGGCCGTGTCGGAATCTGTGATGAACCGGGTGCGACCACCCGGCGCCGACCCTCAGATGTGGCTCGCGGTGACCCGCTCGAAGTGCTCGGCGACCGGCGGCTGCGCAAAGAACGGCCCGACCAGCGCGCGGAAATCCTGGAATTTCGGCGACTGCCGGAAATTGACCATGTGCGCGTCGATGCTCTCCCAACGAATCAGGAAGTGATAGCGACCATTGGTCTCGACGCAGCGCTGCAGCTCGTGCGAGATGTAGCCCGGAATGCTGCTGACGATGGCCTCCGCCTTTGGAAACCCGGCCTCGAACCTGGACATCTCTTCGGGCTTGATGTGCAAAATGGCAACTTCGAGAATCATGTCCTCTCCAATTAAAAGCCGTAAATCGTGAATCGTGAATGGACTAAACCCAACACCCGTCACTCGTCACCCATCACCCATCACCCATCACGCTTTTCCCTTCTTGGCCTTGGCAGCGTCTTCCTTCAGCACCTCATCGTACTGAATGATCGCATGCGCGATCGCTGGCCAGCCGGCGTAGTGCCCGACGTGGATGATCAACTCCATGATCTCCTCGTGCGTGATCCCGAGGTGCTTGGCGCTGCGGTAATGCGAGTGCGTCCCGTGCGGTCGCGCAAGCGCAATGTTCGACGCCATCGTGATCAGTTCACGGTCGCGGACGCTGAGATGCGGGCGCGACCAGATCTCTCCGAAAAGGTACCCAACCGACAGGTTATAGAGGTCGGGATAGAGCTCCTTCTGATTCATCATCGTATCCTGCCGCCCCATCTGCTTCAGGATCTCCATGCCCTTGTTCATGCGGTCTTGCTCAAAGTCGCTCATCGTTCACTTTCCTTTCGTCAGTAATCCGCGGTATCGTTCGGTTTTTTACGTCAGACTGTCGCGGCTGCTTCGAGGCCCTCTTCACCCGGCCTTTTTTTTGCAACGGCCGACGCGATGCGGACCGCCACTATGGGCGAGCCTGGCGCATGCAGCAGATGTCGCACGAGCGTGTCGGTCCAGGCGTCCATTTCGGGGTTCGCCTTCTCGTGGTGGGGAAAGTGCATGTTGCGCGCCTCGAGCGAGACAAATTCGTAGAGTACTCCATGCTTGGCCCAGCCAGACACCGACACCAGTTTGCGAATGCCGACGCACCCCGGCAGCTTGTTCATCGAAGGCAGGCGCCACTGCGCGTACCACGCAAGAATTTCGTCTTCGTCGGCCGCGCCGGCGTTGAAGGACCCGAGTTGGATGCAGGGACTCAACGCCTCCGTCCTCTTGCGCTTCGTGGCCTCGGGTCCGCCGATTCGATCCTCGTCGATCATGATGTTCGCGCGCTCGCCGATGCGCATCGCCAGCATTTTCTGATCGTCCGGCGGCAGGGCCGCATGAAGTCTGCGCGGCGTCGGATGGGCAAACGCGTGCGGCGTTTCGGCGGCGAACAGGAGCACGTAGGCGTTGCCCTTGGGGACCGAGGGGTCGTCGGTATGGCGCAATCGCCCCGGCGCCCCCGCCGGCACGCCGGACTGTATGGGCTTTCCCTCCGACTTGAAATGCGCGGCCCACAGAAAGCCCGGGCGTTCGAGTATGCCCGGCATGTACGTCTCGTGCGCCCAGTTCAAATAGGCGTCGCGCCCGTCTTCGGGCAAGTCATACCACGATATCCAGAGTGCGCGATCCAAAACCATCCCCTTTCGCCACAAAAATTGCTGCACCGCCATGTGACCTTCCGGGTGCAGGTTAACATTATGATACGACACGGCATGGCGTCGCCCGCGGGCGCCCGAGAGGATACCCGCGCCGCTCGTGTGTTCGATTCGAGGCTAATCTGCCGGTATGATACAGATGCTGGAACAACAATAGGAGGAGAAGGAGGAGGATAACTCATGGCATTTCGAACTCGCTCGTTTGTGATCTTCGCCACGGCGCTCGCGTGCGTGGCTTCCGGGGCCTTCGCGCAGAGCGATTACCCGAGCCGACCGGTGCGCGTGGTCGTTCCGTCTTCGCCCGGTGGCGGCACCGACACCCTCACGCGCCGGATTACACCCGCGTTTGAGCAGCGCCTGGGTCAAAAGGTAGTCGTCGACAACCGCCCGGGCGCGGGCTCCATCATCGGGAACGATCTCGTCGCCCATGCCAAGCCGGACGGCTACACGCTCCTTATGGGGATTTCCACGCTGGTTATCCTTCCCTCGACGCGCAAGAAGCTGCCGTACGACGCCCTGAAAGACCTGGCGCCGATCACGCAGACCATCGCAGCGCCCAATATCCTCGTCGTGCACCCGTCGTTGCCGGTCCGCACGGTAAAGGAGTTGATCGCGTTTGCCCGCAAGAATCCCAATAAGCTCGACTACGGCTCGGCCGGCAACGGCACTAACCCGCACCTCGTCATGGCGCTGTTTCTGAACATGACCAAGACCAAAATGGTCCACATACCGTACAAGGGATTGGGGCCGGCACTTGTCGACCTGATGACCGGCCGGGTTGTTGTAGCGTCTGGAACCATGCTCTCCACGCTGCGTTACGTGAAAGACGGGCGCCTGCGCGGGCTTGCCACGACCGGCTTGACTCGATCGAGCGCACTGCCCGACCTGCCTACGGTCGACCAGGCCGGCGTCAAGGGCTTCGATGCGACGCAGTGGTACGGGTTGTTCGCGCCCGCGGGCACGCCGAAGGCCATTATCAACAAGATCAACGAAGCGATGGTCGGCGCGCTACGCGCAGAAAGCAAGAAGTTTGCCCGCGATGGTGCCGATGCCGTCGGGAATTCGCCCGAAGAATTCGCTCGAATAATGAAATCGGAGACGGTCAAGTGGGGCAAGGTGGTGCGGGCTGCGGGCCTCAAGCCCCGCTGAGCAATACTGGTGATGGAGAACTGGTGATGCGAAATGGTGATGAGAAGTGGTGATGAGCGCGCCAAGAGCGTGTTTCCATCACCATTTTTCATCGATTCCTCAGCCCCTGCCCTCAGGGGCGATGCTTCCCGACGCGCCAGCCATGGCGTGTCAGGTGTTTCTCGCCGAACTCGATCGGCTCGCGTTCCAGGGCCGGCGCCATGGTGTCGTTCCAGCGGTTGAGAAAACCGTTGATCGCCACCGCGCCGGCGAGTTCCACGACCTGCCCTTCAGTCCAGTGCTTTTTCAGCCGCTCAAACAGCTCGTCAGTGACGGTATTGGGCTGTGAGGCCGCCGCCACGGCAAAATCAAGCGCGACGCGTTCGGCCTCGGTAAACAGCGGGCTCGTGCGGTAGTCGACCACAGCCTCGAGCTTGGCGTCGTCGATGCCGGCGCGATGCGCCGCTTCTGCTGCGTGCGCCATCGAGTAATTGCAGCCGTGCGTCCGGCTCGCCATGTAGGCGACCAGCCGCTTGAATCCGATAGCGACCTCGCTCGCCGGGTCCCAGACCGAGGAAGCGAGTTGCGCGAGCGCCTTTACCATTTTCGGGCGGCGCTGCATGATGAGCACGCTGTTCGGCACATAGCCGAGCAGCTCCTGGTAGCGATTGAACGAGTCCTTCAGGTCCGGCGCGGCTTCTGCCGGCAGCGGTGCGAGTCGTGCCATGGTGCCTCCTTGCCGTTGGTTGCCGGCGCAATTGGTGCCCGGCAACGGCGCATAGCTTAAAGGGTAAAGGCCGCCGGCGAAACCTTGTCGGTCCCGACTGGAGTCGCGCGTTTCGATCGCGAGTACGGCCATCCGCCGCTCTGGTTCTCTGGTTTGCCAATGACAAAGAGCGTACCATTTCCTCCCCCGACGAGCCTTCTATCAGCAAAGGAAATGAATCCGTGACCCACGACGTGATCTGCCTGCGGCCCGAATCGGATTTTCTGCGCGCCGGCGTGACGCCGCCTGCGGCGTTAAAGATTGTCTACCGCGGACACGATGATTCGGACACCCCGGTGCTCGTGGCGGCGGCGCGGGGAGTGGTCATCGCCGCGGTCGGGCCCAAACTGCCGGCCGCATTGTTCGAGAACAGCGCCGTGAAAATCGTGCAGGTAACCGGCGCCGGCGTGGACCGCGTGGACGAGCCGGCATTGAAGCGCCTCGGCATTGCCGTGTGCAACGTCCCCGGCGGCAGCAACGCCGCAGTCGCCGACTACGCGGTGACCACGGCCTCGGTCCTGCTACGCCGCTTCGCGTGGGCCGACCGCGAGATCCGCGCCGGCAACTACGCGAACTTCCGTGGACGGATGATGGCCGACAATCTTTCCGGTCTCGACGGCCTGGTTGTCGGCATGGTCGGCCTGGGCACAATCGGCCTTGCGGTCGCACGCGCCTATCACCAGCGCGGCTGCACGATGCTGTACTTCGATCCCGCGCCGCGCGACAAGGCCGCGGCGGATGCGTTCGGCGCGAAAGCCGTCCCGCTCGAAGCATTGCTACGGGCGAGCGATGTCGTGAGCCTGCACGTGCCGCTGCTGCCGGCCATCCGGGGAATGATCGGCGACGTGGAGCTCGTCGCGATGAAACCCGGTGCGGTCCTCATACAGGCATCGCGCGGGGGCATTGTCGACGAAGCGGCGCTCGCCAGGCACCTCGCCTCGGGGCATCTGGGCGGCGCAGCGGTGGACGTGTATTCGCAGGAGCCGCCGGCTGCGAACAATCCGCTGCTCGCCTTGAGGGGCGACGCGGCAGACCGGCTGCTTCTCACGCCGCACGTTGCCGGCGTCACGCGTCAGGCCATGGCCGTACTGCTCAAGAGTGCCTGGGACAACGTCGAAGCGGTCTTCACGAAGGGGTCTGTGCCGCTAAACCGTGTCTACTGAGGATGGAAAGACTGATGAAAAATGGTGATGGAAAATCGTGTTCAACGTCCAGTCACCGGTTCGCATCATCTGTAGTAGTCCCGATTTGCTCTGAAAGGTATTGTCCGCTTTCGGCCAGGCGCCGACGTTCGCAACCTAACCGCGATAGCCGGCTCGACAGAATTTGATCCACGTCAAATAAGCTCGAATTAAAGTCGTTCGTGCCATTGACCAGAGTCATGAAGGGGAGGAGCGTAGCTTAACGACAGAGGAGATAAATCACGCTGCGTACCTTGATTGCGTTTCCCCGCGTCATGCGAGCTTAACTGGAACGGTGGAGAACAACCTTCATCGAGCCTACACTTGGGAGCGTCTGACGAAACATGGAAAAGGAGGGATTCAAAATGAAACGTATTCCATCGATTTTGCTGCTCGCAGCGCTATTCGCGTCCCTTGCCGTACCAGCCGGCGCGCAGAACTATCCGACCCGGCCGGTCCGGATGGTGGTTCCGTTCTCGCCCGGGGGCGGCAGCGACATTACCGGGCGCATTCTGGCCACCGGGCTGAGCGAGACGCTCGGCCAGACGATCGTAGTGGACAACCGCCCAGGCGCAGGCAGCACGCTGGGGTGGAACATCGTTTCGCAGTCGACGCCCGACGGTTACACGACCCTGCTTGGCAACATCAGCGCGGCGTTCAATACGGCGCTCTACAAGAAGTTGCCGTACGACGCGATACGTGATTTCACTCCCGTCTCGCTCGTTACCCAACAGCCGAACATGCTCGTCGCCAATCCCGCGTTCGCCGCGAAGTCATTCAAGGAATTTCTCTCACTCGCAGAGTCGCAGCCAGGGAAATTCACCTTCGGCTCGGCTGGTCTGGGCACGGGCACACACTTGGCGATGGAGATGCTCCTGATGTCGCGAAAGCTCGATCTCGTGCACGTGCCGTACAAGGGCACGGGCCCAGCGATTATTGCGCTGCTCGGCAACCAGATCTCCGTCTTTCTCTCCACCTACGCGTCCGCGCTCTCGCACGTAAAAGCGGGCCGGCTGCGCGCCCTCGCCGTGACGAGCGTCAAGCGCACGAGCACGCTGCCGCAGGTGCCCACTGTCGCGGAGTCGGGCTTCCCCGGCTTCGAGTACT
>Ga0224512_10000345_pt1 | contig 50205 bp, 47 predicted proteins | sample SF_May12_sed_USG_4_FD_169103 | JGI IMG/M metagenome (GOLD analysis project Ga0224512, IMG submission 169103) | Sediment microbial communities from San Francisco Bay, California, United States - SF_May12_sed_USGS_13 | ecosystem: Environmental > Aquatic > Marine > Sediment | place: USA...
TGCCGCCAGGATCAGGGCGGTGACCTTGATGGGCCAGTTGTCGAGCAGGACGGCGCGAAACCTACTGAACGCGTTCTTCCACTGTGTCATTGGAGCCCAGGAGTCGACGCATGAGTTGGATCTGTGTAGGGTGGTCCCACTCGGCGGGGCCGATGATCTTCTTCACGATCACGCCGTCTCGGTCGATGACAAAACTCTCCGGCACGCCCGTCGTCTGGTAGATCCGCTCGATCCGGCCTGAGCGGTCGTGTAGAATGTCGAACGTCAATTCTCGGGCCGTGACCCACTCGCGGACATCCTCGGATCCTGCCGCGTCGACGCTGACCGCCACGACCCGCAGTCCGGCGTCGCGGAGCTCGTCGTAGAGGCGCTGCATCGATGGCATCTCCGTCACGCACGGCAGGCACCATGTTGCCCAGACGTTCAGGAGGATCACCTCACCGCGGTAGCTGCTGAACCTCACGGTGTCGCCGTTGGTCACGTTAACCGCCGTGAAATTGGGCGCCTCGCTCTCCACGCCGACCGGTTGCAGGGAGGGCATGAGCAGCAGTCCGGCAACCAAGCCGGCACCCAAGGTCCCGACGATCGCGAGAACGAAGATCCATTGACCGCGTTGCGTCATGTCACGTCACCGTCAAACAGCGTTTGCGCAGTTCCCGTACCTCCCGTGCCGGATCGTCGGCAGCGAAGATGGCCGATCCCGCTACGAACGTGTCGGCCCCAGCCGATCGCGCGGCGAAAATCGTCTCTCTCGATATGCCACCGTCCACCTCGAGGTACGCTGCGCTCCCTCGCTCCTCCAGGAGGTGGCGTGCCCGCCCGATCTTGCCCAGCGAGGCGGGAATGAACTCTTGGGCGGGGAATCCCGGATTCACCGTCATGAGCAGCAACAGGTCCAGATCGTCGAGGACCTCCTCGGCCAGGCCGAGCGGCGTACCGGGATTCAACGCGAGTCCGGCGAGCATGCCTCGCTGACGCACGGCCTCGAGCTGCCGTTGGACGTGGCGCGTCGCTTCCGGATGAAAGGTAAACACCGACGCGCCCGCATCGGCAAACGCGTCGATGAAGGTCTCGGGCCGCTCTACCATCAGGTGTACGTCGACCGGGAGCGTCGTGGTGCGGCGAACGGCGGCGATCATGCCCGCGCCGAAGGTCAGGTTCGGCACGAAGTGACCGTCCATCACGTCTACATGAATCCAGTCGGCACCGGCGTCCTCGACGAGGCGGATCTGCTCTTCGAGCTGGAGCAGGTCCGCACTGAGCACGCTGGCTGCGATCCGCATGCCGCTCATGGGGTGTCACCCCGCGCCAGGGTCACGTTGATGGGCGTCCCTGGGGCGCCCAGCGTCCCGGGGGCCGGGTCCTGATCGATGATCGTGCCCGGCGGGGCCGTCGGCATCGTTCGTCGCACCGACGTCCCGAGCCGTAGGCCGACTTGCGCGAGGGCTGAGTCGGCCTCGAACGGGGTCAGGCCGGCGAGGTTGGGCACGGGAATCGTCGGCGCACCCACGCTGACGACGAGGGTCACCGACGCACCGGGAAGGAGACTGGTGCCGGCCGGTGGCCGCGTGTTGATCACGACGTCCTTTGGCGCGGGTGCCTGTGTGGCCTCGGTCCGTCCCACCGACAGGCCAGTCGCAGCGAGGAGTTGCTCGGCCAGCGCGGCGTCGTAGCCGCTCAGATCGGGCACGGGAATCCGCTGCGGACCACTGCTGACCACCAGCGTCACCGTTTGGCCGCGCGTCACGGAGGTCCCGGAGGGTGGATCCTGCCACACCACGGAACCCTGAGAGGCAGTGGGGTGGCTTTCCGTACCGACCTGCCCCAGCCGCAACCCGGATTCGGCCAAACTCGCCGAGGCCCGGTCCTGAGGCAATCCGACGACCCTCGGGACGGTGATGGTCGTGGCGAAGATCGGCGCGGGAAACAGGAGGACCACGGCCACGAGATAGCCCACGGCGAACGCCCCCAGCGTGCCACCGACGAGGAGCCAGGTTCGTCCCCCACCGGGTGTGCGGCGAACCAGGACCGGGAGCCAAGTCGCCACCCAAGTCCCGGCGGCTTGGGCCCAGCGAGGCATGCCAGGCCGCCGTCCACTCCCCGACGTGTGTCGTCGAAATTTCACCCGCGTCGCCTCATGCGTGCGCCATACCCGCCATCGGTTCCGGAATCGGGAGGAAATATCGACAGGTCGTCGCTTTCTCGATAGAACCCGGGATGACGGTGAAGGAATCCGTCCACCTGATCCTCGTTCTCCTCTGGCTCGAGCGAACAGGTAAGGTAGATCAATCTTCCTCCGTCACCGACTGCGCTGGCGGTGGCATCCAGGATTTCCCGTTGGCGACGCGCTAGCTCGTGGATGCGGCGCGCGGTGAGCCGCCACCGAGCGTCCGGGTGGCGCCTCAGGGTACCCGTGGCGCTGCATGGCGCGTCAATGAGCACGGTGTCCAGACGTGCGGCGGCGAACGGAGGATAGCGCGCGTCGGCTGCCAGAACCAACACCTCCGGGGCGGTGCGGCGCAGAGTCTCGCGTAACAGAGCCAGGCGAGGCCGCGCGCGATCGGAAGCGACGACGCGGTGTCCCGCCGCCGCGAGCACGGCCGCCTTGCCCCCGGGCGCCGCACAGGCATCCCACACACGGCCGGTCTGCGGCACTGCCGCGAAGCGCAGGAGCCGGCCCTGCGCCGGGTCCTGCACTACGAAACCGCCATCGGCGAAGCCCGGTATCGACCGCACTGACGGTGTACGAACCACGAATCCGGCGCCGAAGGGCGCGTCCTCGAACACGATCCCCGAGGCCTCGAGCGCAGCTCGGAGCTGGTCTGCCACCCAGCGGGTGGGCCGGATGGTGATATCCGGTCGCGCGTTGTTGTGGCGAAGCAGGGCCTCTGTGCGGTCTGCTCCATAGCGCGTGAGCCATCGGTTGACCAGCCACCCCGGATGGGAATGGCGCTCGGCGAGATCGAGCCCGTCCGTGGTGGGAGCTTCTTCGCCGTCCGCGGCACTCAGGCGGCGCAACACCGCGTTCACCATGCCGGCGGGGCGGTTGCCGACTGCCGCCTTTGCCACCTCTACGGTGGCGGAGAGCGCGGCGTAGCCAGGCACGCGATCCAGGTACGTCAGCTGGTAGGCACCGATTCGAAGCAGATCCTTCACGTCGGGGTTCACGCGCTTCCAAGCCGCGCTCGTGAGCTGGCGGAGACGTCGGTCCAGCTCCCGTCGATGCCGCAGGACGCCCGCCGCCACCTCGTGCGCGAGGCGCCGGTCGGCAGCGGAGAGGCCCGTGGCCGCCTCGTCCAGCGCCTCGTCGAAGCGGCGACCGTCGCGGACGCGGCGCAGCACCGCCAGCACCGCCATCCGAGCCGCCACCCCTGACGGCATCGCTCAATCCAGCATGCCGGACGTGGGGCTCGAAGGGACCGCGATTTCCCGCGTCGGCATCCGCCCGGCCAGGAAGGCCAAGCGCCCGGCGTCGACGGCGTGGCGCATAGCCGTCGCCATTGCCACCGGATGGCGAGCGGCGGCCAGGGCCGTATTCATGAGAATGCCGTCGACACCCTGTTCCATCGTGAGGCAGGCGTCGGATGCCGTGCCGACGCCCGCGTCCACGATCACCGGAGCCGCGATGCGCCGTTTGATCGTTCGGATCGTGTAGGGGTTGATGAGACCGAGACCGCTTCCGATGGGCGAAGCGAGTGGCATGATGGCGGCGCAGCCCGCGTCCTCGAGCCGCAATGCGGTGACCAGGTCTTCGTTGGTGTAGGCCATCACCTTGAATCCCTCGCCCGCCAGGACCTTGGCTGCCTGGAGCAGTCCCGCGACGTCAGGAAGGAGCGTCTCTTCGTCGCCAATGACCTCGAGCTTGATGAATTCGTTGAAGCCAGCCTCGCGCGCGAGTCGCGCATACCGGATGGCGTCATCTGCGGTGTAGCAGCCCGCCGTGTTGGCGAGCAGAAAGTAGCGGCCCGGGTCGAGGTGATGCAGCACGCCCTCTTCCTTGGTTCGATCGAGATCGACTCGCCGCACCGCCACGGTCACCACCTCGGCCCCGGATGCCTCGATGGCGCGAACCATGGTGGCGTTGTCGCGGTATTTCCCGGTTCCCACCATGAGGCGGGATCGGAATGTCCGCTCGCCGATCCGGAGGGGCTCGTCCCCGATTCCCTCAGCTCGATTGTCCATCGACTCGTCCTTCTGCGACGGAACGGTCGCCAGGTCAACCGCCTCCGACGAAATGCACTATCTCGACCTGGTCTCCCTCGCCGAGCCGAGTGACCTCGAGCTCCGGCCGGCGCACGATCGCACGGTTCAGCTCGACCACCACCGCCCGCGGATCCAGATCGACCTGCTGCAGCAGATCTCGCAGCGAGGCGTTCGCGGTGACCCGCCGCGCCTTGCCGTTGACCGTCACAGTGATGGAATCCGTCATGAGGAGAAGGTGCGCGTGGCTCGATCCGGTGGACGTGGTGCCGGTCCTCGCGTCAATCCGGCCTGTCGGTGCTTCCCGTTAAACATAGCAGCATCCGCGCCGCGACCGCATTGGGATCGGAGGCGGTCCACAGCGCCGAGATGGCGGCGACTCCCCACGCACCGGCGTCCCGACATCTCTCGACACGCGCTGCGGTGACGCCGCCAATGGCAACTACCCGTGCCGGAGCCGCGTGCTCGATGGCCGTGGGTCCCAACGCCGGTCGCCCTGGATGGGACGGGGTGTCCCAGATCGGTCCCAGGAAGACGTAGTCGGCCCCGTCGTCCCACGCGGCCCGCGCCTCTGTTGGCGAATGTGTGGATCGGCCAATCATCGCGTTGGCTCCGAGCAGACCGCGGGCATCGGCAACGGAGAGTCCGCGGCTCGGGAGGTGCACGCCCGCCGCACCGAGGTGCGGAACGAGATCGACCCGGTCGTTGACGAAGAGGAAGTCCGAGGGCCAGCGCAGCTCGCGCGCCAGCTGGGCCAACGGCGCGGCGGGCAGGGATCGAGATCGGAGCTGGAGTGCCACCGGGCCGGCGGCCACGATCCGGGCTGCGAGGTCGGCGAGGTCGGGGAGCGCCAGAATCTGATCGTTGGTGACCGCGTGCAGGCGAGGGGGGTCTCGAGTCAGGCGAACGTGTCTCCCGTGGCGGCACCTCGGCCGCGAATCCAGTCGGCAGCCGCCATGCGCGGACGTCCGGCAGGCTGGACGTCCAGGAACTGCACGGCGCCATCGCCCGTCGCCACGATGAGGGCCGGATCGGTCTCGACGATCTCACCCGGGGCACCTTCGGCCGGCTCGATGCCCAAGATGGGGCCGAAGAGCTTCACTTCGCGGTCCCGAAGCGTGGTCCACGCGCCAGGCCGCGGATCGAACGCGCGGGCCTGTCGAGCGATGCGACTGGCCGGCTCCTCCCACCGTATGGACGCAAGCTCTCGGGAGATCTTGGGCGCGAACGTCGCGTGCTCGTGATCCTGTTCATGCCAGACGGCGGCGTCGGTCTCGATGAGGGCCAGGGCTTCCACCAACGCCAGCGCGCCCAGTTCCGCCAGCCGAACGGTGAGTTCGCCTCCGGTCTCGTCCGGCGCGATCGGGGTGGGAACCTGGAGCGCGATGGGCCCTTCATCCATGCGGGCGACCATCCGCATCACGGTGATCCCCGTCGTGTCGAGCCCCCCGAGGATGGCGTGCTCGATCGGCGCTGCCCCGCGAAGGGCTGGGAGCAGCGACGCGTGGACGTTGAGCATCCCCTTCGCAGGCACGTCGAGCAGCGCCTGTTTGAGGATATGTCCATACGCCACCACAACCCCGATATCGGGGGCGTGGCGCTCGAGCAATGCGACTGTGTCGGCGGTGTTCGGCGTCTCGGGTTGGAACACCGGGATGTCCGCCTCCTTCGCTGCCACGTGGACCGGCGAGGGCACCGTGCGCGAGCGGGAACGTCCCTGTGGACGGTCCGGCTGCGTGATAACCGCGGCGAGGTCGAACCCCTCGCCGACCAGCGCCCGCAGTGAGGGGACCGCAAACTCGGGGGTGCCGAAGAACACGATCCGCACGGTCAGAACCTCGAGTGGATCTCGCTCGGGGTGGAGATGTGCTTCAGGTATCCCTCCTGGCCCTTGCGGAGTCGGCGCCACTTCTGCTGCAGCATACGGCGCTTCAACGGACTCAGGTGGTCGAGGAACAGGATACCGTCCAGGTGGTCGATCTCGTGCTGGATCGCTCTGGCGAGGAGATCTGTGGCCTCGAATTGCATGCGCTCGCCGTCGAGCGTCGTGGTCTCGACCACGACGCGCTGCGAACGGTCGACGTCGGCAAAGATATCGGGGATCGACAGACACCCCTCTTCTCCCCGCGTCTTTCCGTCCCGTTCGAGGATCACCGGGTCGATCAACACCACCGGGCTCTCCTCGTCCGTGTGCACCACGGCGACTCGCCGCGCGGTACCCACCTGATTGGCCGCCAGACCGATCCCGCTATCGGCATGCATCGTGTCGAAGAGATCCCGGACGAGGTCCCGGACCTCGTCGTCCACGTCCCCAATCTCGGTGGCCCGCTCACGCAGGACCGGTGAGCCGAGGAGGTGGATCGGCAGCAGGCTCATGACCTCTCGGACTTGTCGGACAGGATGTTGGCAACCCGGTCACGCTGAACGACGAGTCGAGATTCGCCGCTCTTCACCGTGAGCTCGTCGTCCTTCATGTGCACCACCTCACCCACGATCCCTCCGACGGTCACGATGCGATCACCCTTTTTGATGTCGGCGAGACGCTCCCGGTGCTTCTTTTCCTGCTGCGTCTTGGGTCGGATGATGAGAAAGTAGAAAATGGCGACGATCGCCAGCATCTGGACGAAGAAGATCGTCATTCCACTGCTTCCGCCCTCACCGGAAGGGGCGAACAGGAAGAGCGTCTCAGGTATCACGTGTTCTCCGCGCGTTGTAACGGTTCAGCCATTCACGATGCCAGATATCGAAGGTACCAGCGAGGATGTGCGCGCGCGCCTCGGTTGCCAGGCGGACGAGGAACCTCACGTTGTGGAGCGACAGCAGCCGCAAGCCGAGCAGTTCCTCGGCAGCGAACAAGTGGCGCAGATACCCTCGACTGTAGGTCCGACACGTCTCGCAATCACAGGACTCGTCGAGCGGACCGGGGTCGGCTCGATGGGCCGCATTGCGGATGTTCACAGGTCCATCCGGCGTATACGCCGACCCGTTGCGGCCGTTGCGGGTCGGGGCGACACAATCGAACAGGTCGACGCCTCGGGCCACCGACGCTAGCAGATCCTCCGGAAACCCGACTCCCATAAGATAACGCGGCCGCTCCCGGGGGAGCTCGGACTCGAGGGACTCGAGGATTGCGAGCATCTGGCCCTTCGGCTCGCCCACAGCGAGGCCACCAACGGCGATTCCCGTCCAATCGGCGAGTCCCAACACGGTCCGCGCCATGGATCGGCGGACCTCGAGGTGCGCAGCCCCCTGGAGAATCGGCCAAAGCGTCTGCCGGTTGGGGTCGTCCGCAGCCAGGGCACGATGCCGATCCACGCACCGCTCCAGCCACCGCGTGGTTCGCTCGGCGGCATCTTCGGCCGCGCGCCGGTCCACCCCGCCCGGCACGACGTGATCGAATGCCATGGCGACGTCGGCGCCGAGGATCCACTGGATTTCGGTGGCACGCTCCGGCGTGAGTCGGCGACGTGACCCGTCGACGTGGGATGCGAAATCGACCCCGTCGTCATCCACGCGACGAAACCCCTCGAGTGAGAAGATCTGGAATCCGCCGGAGTCGGTGAGGATTGGCCGGTCCCACGCCATGAAGCGGTGCAGCCCCCCGAGTGCGGCAACGACCTCCTCGCCGGGTCGCACGTGCAGGTGGTAGGTGTTGGCGAGCACCATCTGCGCTCCCACGGCGTGGAGATCGAGCGGCGAGAGCGCGCGAACCGTGCCCTGTGTGCCCACCGGCATGAAGGTGGGGGTCTCGACCGTTCCGCGGGGCAGGGTGAGCGTCCCCGCCCGGGCACGGCCGTCGGTGGCATGGAGGGCAAACCCGAAGCCCGTCACACGACCGCCATGGCATCGCCGTAGCTGAACAGCCGGTACCGCTCAGCGACGGCGGTCCGGTAGGCCGCCATCGTGTGCTCGTACCCGCCGAGGGCCGCAACCAGCATGATCAGCGTGGATCGGGGCAGGTGGAAGTTGGTCAGCAACCGGTCGACCACCGTGAAACGATAGGGTGGAAAGATGAACAAGTCCGTCCACCCCGATAGAGCGCGGATGCCGCCGTCCGTCGCTGCGGCTTCGAGGGAACGGGCCACAGTAGTGCCGACGGCCCACACCCGCCTTCCGCGAGTCTTTGCCTCAGCGATGGCGTGGGCGGTCGCGTCCGGAACGGCGTACCACTCCGCATGCATCGTATGGTTGGCAGGATTGTCCACCTCGACGGGCTTGAACGTGCCTGGACCCACGTGAAGGAGCACGTCGACCGTCGTGGCTCCCCGGGCTGCCACCGTCTCGAGGAGTTCTTTGGTGAAGTGCAGTCCTGCCGTGGGGGCCGCCACGCTGCCGTCCGTGTTGGCATAGACGGTCTGATAGCGAAGGCGGTCCTCGGGCCGTGGCGGCCGAGTGATGTATGGGGGCAAGGGTACGCTCCCGAACCGCTCCATGACGTGTTCGATCGAGAGCGGCCCGGCGATCCGCAGGCGGCGCAGTCCGCCCCCCACCACGTCGACGATCTCGGCGGTGGCCTCGTCACCGAAGTACACCCGCCGGCCTGCCTTGAGCTTGCCACCCGGGTGCACCATGGCGAGCCAGGTACCATCGGGCTCCGAGTGTACCAGGAGTACTTCTGCCGGGCGGCCGTTGTCTCGGCGGCCGTGCAGGCGTGCCGGGATGACGCGGGAGGTATTCAGCACGAGCACGTCGCCGGGGTCGAGGAGCGTCGGGAAGTCGCGGAATCGACGGTGGGTCGTGTTCCCCGTTGCTCGGTCCAAGATCAGCAACCGGCTGGCACTGCGATCGGGGAGTGGGTCCTGTGCGACGGCCTCGGGGGGGTAGGTGTAGTCGAAGTCCGTGGCGCGGTACTGCCTAGCCACCGGGGGCGTCGAACATCGACGGCTGGCCCCCGGCGTCTGCGGGCGGGGTGTAGCCGAAGTGCCGGTACGCGCCGGGGCTCGCCGTGCGACCCCGCGGCGTCCGCTGGAGGAATCCCTGTTGGATGAGGAACGGCTCGTAGACCTCTTCGACCGTCCCTGGGTCCTCTCCAACAGCCACCGCGATGGTGTTCAGTCCCACGGGACCCCCATCGAACTTTTCGATGATGATCTGCAGGATGCGGGCGTCCATGTCGTCGAGTCCGTACTCGTCGACGTTCAGCCGACTGAGCGCCGCTACGGCCACATCGCGGGTGATCGTCCCGTCGGCCCGCACCTGGGCGTAATCGCGTACCCGTCGCAGCAGGCGGTTGGCCACGCGAGGGGTTCCGCGGCTCCGCCGCGCGATCTCGGTCGCCCCTTCGGCGTCCACCGCGACCTCCAGGATGGCCGCCGATCGCGAGACGATCTGCTCCAGGTCCTCCGTCGGGTAGTACCCGAGTCGCTCGACCATGCCGAATCGGGCCCGCATCGGCGGCGTGAGCATCCCGTACCGGGTGGACGCGCCGACGAGGGTGAAAGGCTCGATGCTCATGGGGATGGTCTGCGCGTTCGGGCCATCGGCGATCCGAATATCGACCCGGCAATCCTCCATAGCCGGATAGAGGAACTCCTCCAGTGCCGGACGCAGGCGGTGGATCTCGTCGATGAACAGGATGTCGCCCCGGCGCAGCGTCGTGAGCATTCCCACAAGGTCACCGGTCTTCTCCAGAACGGGTCCACTGGTGGTGCGGATGTTTACCCCCATCTCGCGGGCGAGAAGAATGGCCAGGGTGGTCTTGCCGAGCCCCGGCGGGCCGAAGAACAGGGTGTGATCAAGGGGTTCGCCCCGCTGCCGCGCGGCGTCGATGGCGATCTGGAGGTTCTCCTTGACGGTTGCCTGGCCGACGAACTCGCTCAGGTCCGACGGCCGCAGCGACTGTTCCGCCGACGCCTCTTCCGGCAGGATCTCGGGGGTGGTGATCTGCGGCCGGTTCACGTCTTGGCCACGGCGTTCCATCGTACCGGTCGGGCGTCCCGTGTGAGCCGATGCCGCGCGTGGCACGTCACGCAGCGGTCATTGGCCTGCGCCTGGTCCTGTTTCACCAGTTTCCGATTGGTCACGCCGCACTTGGTGCAATTCCACTCAGCAGTCTGCATCGTCTCGATCACTTGGGTTTCGTTAACAGTTGTAGCGCGCTACGAATTAGGTCAACCGTCGGGCCCTGGCCCCCATCGGACACGGCGGCGCGCACGGCTCGCTCGGCCTCGGCGGCGGCGTACCCGAGATTGACGAGCGCTTGCACGGCGTGCTCGGCTGGGGCGCCGGCCGATTCCTTAGCACCCGGCACCGCGATGTCCCGGAGCCGGTCTTTCAGCTCGAGCACGATCCGTTCGGCGGTCTTCTTCCCCACGCCGGGTACGGTGCACAGCGCGGCGAGGTCACCATCTTTGATCGACCGCACCACGCGGGTGCCACCCAGTGTCGAGACCAGCGCGAGCGCGAGCCTGGGTCCGACGCCAGTCGCGCCGAGTAGGCGCTGGAACAGGGTACGCTCGTGATCCTCGTCGAAGCCGAACAGGAGCCAGCCGTCGTCGCGCACGACGAGAACGGTCTTGAGTTCCACCCGACTTCCCACGGCGGGCATGGCCTCGAGCACGCCGAGCGGAACGGCGACCTCGTAGGTCACGCCGCCCTCCGTGACGACATGCACGCGGTCTCCCGTCTTGGAATGCAGCACGCCGCGCACGCCGGCGATCATGGGTTGACACCCTTGGTGAGGAGATACGTGAGAGCCAACGCCACGCCGTCCGCAGCGTCGTCCGGGGTCGGCGGCGTTGCGAGCTGCAACAGCCGCTGCACCATGAATCCCACCTGGGCCTTCGCGGCCGCTCCGGATCCCACGATGGTCTTCTTGACCGTCGCTGGGGAAAATTCCGCCACGTCGAGACCGCCGCGGGCCGCAGCCAGGAGGATGACGCCCCGGGCGTGTCCCAGTGTGAGGGTCGTTCTTACGTTCTTCGCGTAGAACACGCTCTCCAGCGAAAGGACGTCGGGTTGGTGAGTAGTGATCAGGTTGGTGATTCCTTCGTAGAGGGTGTCGAGTCGTGTCCACAATGGTGCGCGGGCCGCGGTCCGAATCACTCCGCATTCGATGAGCTGTCCGAGCCGGCCCTCTGCCGGCTCGACGACACCGTATCCCGTGACCGTCGTACCGGGATCGATGCCGAGGACCCGAATCGTCACCCGTCTACCGCCGCGAGGGTCTCCGCGTCGATATCGAAATTGCTGAACACTTTGGACACGTCCTCATGCTCTTCCAGCGCGTCCAGCAGCCGCAGCATCTGCTCCGCCTCCTTGCCATCGATGCGCACCGTGGAGGTCGGCATCATGCCGATCTCGGCCTCGTTCGGCTCGATACCCCGATCGGCGAGGGCGTCCCGCACGGCGTGGAGCGTGGTCGGCTGCGTAGTGATGATGTGCTGGTCGTCCTCCGTGGCCAGATCGTCGGCTCCGGCCTCCAGCGCAGCTTCCATCGTGACGTCTTCCGGGTAGCGGGCCGCATCCACGTAGATCAAGCCGCGTTTGTCGAACAGCCAGGCGACCGAGTTGGGCTCCCCGAGGCTCCCGCCGTTCCGCGAGAACATGTGTCGGATGGCTGCCACGGTGCGGTTGAGGTTGTCACTCGTGACCTGGACGAAGATCGCCACCCCGCCGGGGCCGTACCCCTCGTAGCTGGCCTCCTCGTAGGTTACGCCCTCGAGTTCGCCCGTCCCTTTCTTGATGGCTCGTTCGATGTTGTCGGCCGGCATGTTCTCGGCCTTGGCGTTCGCGATCGCCGTACGGAGCCGTGCGTTGCCGGCAGGATCCCCGCCGCCCTGGCGTGCAGCAACGGTGATTTCCTTGATGACCTTGGTGAATTTCGCGCCGCGCTTGGCATCGGCCGCGGCTTTCTTGTGCTTGATTTGCTTCCACTTGCTATGGCCGGCCATGCCACTCCTCCAACGATGCTCGCCGAGCCGGGGCTCGGGTCGGGATTCCCGTCTCACCTCTCACCGCCCAGGGAGCGCCCGCATGAGCCGAAGGTCGTGAATGGGGGCGATGATGCCGAAATATATGCGTCCGGCGGCTGAGAGGCGCCGCGCCTTGCCGGTCGGCCCGGGTGTCGCTACGCTTCCCGCGTGACGAGCAACCGTAGCGCCCCGTTCCTCATGCTGGCGGTAGCGCTGGGCATGGGAGCCTGTGGCGAGCCCGAACGCGAACCCGACCGCCCGGTCGGGGATGTCATGCAGGGCGCGCCTCTCTTCCTCCCGGCCCGCCTGGTCTCCACGTCGGGCAGTGCGGAGTCCGTGGAGTTCCTGTATGCCAGCCCCATCAGGGCCGACTCGGTGGCCGCATGGTATCGGAACGCGTTCGACGACCGTGGTTGGGACGTCGTTGGCGACGTTACTATGGCGGACGGATCGATCTCGCTCCACGTTGCCCGGCAGGGACCACCGCTATGGGTGATCATCCGGGCCGCACAAGCCGGTCAGGGCTCGGAGTTCAGCCTCATCGGTGCCGTGCGGGACACGGCCCGCGTACAACCGTAGCACCCCCCGCCCAAGGGATGCAGGCGCTCTCCGGCCGAATTCTCGCTGCCTACGTCACCATCAGCCTGATTTGGGGATCGACCTATCTGGCCATCCGGATCGGCGTGCAACATCTCCCGCCGGCGCTGTTCGGGGGTATTCGGTTCGTCGTTGCCGGGGCGATCCTTCTCGCGATCGCGCGGCTCCTCAGACGCCGCCTCCCGACCCGCGCACGTGACTGGCGCACGGCGGCGGTCGTCGGCATCCTGCTGCTCGCGATTGGCAACGGGCTGGTGATCTGGGCGGAGCAAACGGTGGAGTCGGGCTTCGCCGCCATTCTCATCGTGACTGGCGCCCTGTGGATGGCGTTGTTCGATGCGGTCATCCCGGGGAGTGATACGCGACCGACGGCCAAGCAGGTGACCGGCCTCCTGGCTGGCTTCGGCGGTACGGTACTCCTCGTCGGTGACTCGCTCGGGACTTTGGGCGTGGCGGCACTCTGGGGCGCGGTCGCGCTGGTCGTCGCGTCGGCGTCATGGGCCCTGGGGTCTATCTACTCCAAGCGGCACCCGGTCGACACGCCTCCCTACGTGCATGCAGCACTGCAGATGCTGGCCGGCGGCACGGTGCTGGCCCTGATCGGTCTCTTGCGGGGCGAGGCGGCGTCCCTCACCCTGTCGGCAGCCGGCGTCGGCGCGGTGCTCTATCTGATCGTGTTCGGTTCGATCGTCGCCTTCACGAGCTACGTGTACCTGTTGCGCCATGCGTCGCCGACGTTCGTCGGGACATCCGTGTACGTCAATACGGTCGTTGCCGTCCTTCTTGGCTGGGTCGTGCTCGATGAGCACGTCTCGCTGCGGACCTTTGGGGCCATGGCCATCATTCTCGGGTCGGTCGTGTGGGTGCGGCGGGAAACGGAACGCCCGAGCCCGATCGCGGCGGTGGTGGAACGGGTGTAGCGCCTGCGGCGGCTTAGGGGTTCAGGGCTCCGGATCGAGCATATCTTCGAATCGCAGCCACTGCTGGTAGAAGTACAGATCGATGAAACCCGAGGGACCGTTCCGGTTCTTTGCGATCCGGAGCTCGGTTGCTCCCTCCACACCACCGCCCGGCCTGTACATCTCTTCCCGATAGAGGGCCAACACGATGTCGGCGTGTTGCTTCACCGATCCCAACGCCCCGAAGTCATCGAGCGTTGGTCGGGGGTCGGGCCGACTGTGGACGTGCTGTGGGAGCTGCGCGACCACGAGACAGGCGATGTGCCGCTCGAGCGCCAGGGTCTTGAGGGCTCGAACCGTCACGGCGAGATCCTCGTCCTGCGTCGCGCGGAAGGTGTGAGGCGGCAACAGCTGCAGGTAGTCGATCACGAGCAAGGCCGGTTCTTCGTCCCAGGCCGGGGCGAGCGCCTCCTCGAACGTCTGCCCAACGATGGGGTGAATGCGGAGGCTCAGATCCCGGTACTTGAGGGCGGCGGCCCCCACGGCGGCGCGCTTGGGCTCCGAAAGTCTGGCGCTGCGCATCTCGTCAACAGTGACCCGCGCCTCGAGGGCCACCGCCCGCTCCATCAGCCGGTCCTCGTCCATCTCGCCGGAGAAGAAGCTCACCCGATATCCGGCTGCTGCCGATCGCAGGGCCATGGCAAGTGCCAGGGACGACTTCCCCGATCCGACGTCGCCCCCAAGCCCGATCAGGTCGCGGCGCCGCACTCCACCGCCCAGAATCTGGTCCAGCGACGCAAATCCGGTCGGAACCGTGTCGGGCGGAATGGTTCCCGGCACGAGGGCATCCACCTGGTTGACCAGGGTGGTCAAGGAATCGCGGTGGAGGCGGGGTGGCTCGCTCATGTCTTCCCTTCGGCCTGGCTCCGTTCGCGGGTGGACCTGCGCGCCGCCCGTGCGCCGGCACCAAGTGCATCGGCCGCCGCTGGGCCGACCCCTTCCCGGGCCGGCGCCGCGAGCTGCTGAAGCGCTCCGGTGATCCGAGCCGGCTGACCGGCACGAAGCTCACGGAGGCACGCCGGCAGCGCCCTGCGCAGCGGTGCCGGCAGCGACAGGCTGCTCAGCCGGTGCTCGAGACCGCCAAGGCGAGCGCTGCACGCCCGCTCACTGAGCGCGGCGGGTGGGAGTGCACCGTCGCAGTGCCGCACGACCAACCATAGGGCGAACAGGGCGTTGCGCTTCGGCCCTCGGGCCGCCTCCGCCAACTCGGCGAGCAGCCGATCTTCAGTAGCGCGAAGGTGGTCGGGCATAGCGCTCCGAGCGGGCAGCCATCATCGGTTCATGGAAGGTTCGGTTGCGTTCGGAATGTAGGCTGGCTCGAGGATGACGGCCAGCGTGCGTTGTTGCGATCACCGGGCGGGTCTAACTTGGGGTACGGTCCGGTGCCTCTCGTCGAGGGCGCGCGGATCCCGCGGTTCGACTCGACGGAACCGTCAGCCAGGAAGCAGTGACCTCACATGCCCCGTCCAAAGACGATTCTCTGGGTCGACGACGAGTTTGAATCCCTCGGTGCGCACGTCCTGTTCCTGAAGGAGCATGGGTACGAGGTGGAGCAGGCTGCGCACGGCGACGACGCGATCGCGCTGCTGCAGCGGCGAGCCTACGGCCTCATCCTGTTGGACGAGCAACTGCCCGGGAGACGGGGGCTGGATCTGGTGACCGAGGTTCGCGCGATCGACCCCGCGGTCCCGGTCGTTATGGTCACGAAGAGCGAGGAATCCACCACGATGCACGAGGCCATTGGCATCGAGCTCGACGACTACCTGGTAAAGCCGGTAAACCCGCGCCAGGTGCTGACGGTGGTGACGCGGCTGCTCGAGGGGGATCGCATTCGTCAGCAGCGGTTGGCTCGCGACTTCGTGACGCGGTTTCGAGAGCTCGAACAGCGACGCGGAAGCCGACCGGGGTGGCGGGAATGGATGGAGCTCGTCGTCGAGGTGTTCCAGTGGGAGGCGCGGCTGGGGCAGAGTGAAGAGAGTGGTCTACAGGAGGCACTGCGGGGCTTCCAAGTCAGTCTGCACGATGACTTTGCGGCATTCATCCGCGAGCAGTATCCGGGGTGGCTGGCGCATCCCGACCAGGATCGCCCCCCGCTGTCGGTGGACGTGTGCGGGGAGTTTCTCATGCCGCTGCTGGAGGCCCATGGACGGGTGATGTTCGTGGTCGTGGACTGCCTCCGGCTGGACCAGTGGGAACTGCTCAAGTCGCACGTGACGCCCTTGTTCGATCTCGAGGAATCGTACTACTACAGCATTTTCCCGACGGCCACGCCGTTCTCGCGCAATGCCATCTTCAGCGGCCTGTTTCCGATGGAGATCAAGGCCCGTCACCCGGACTGGTGGGGGGAACGGGACGACGAGAGCCTGAACGCCCACGAGGATGCCCTGCTGGCAGAGCAACTCCGAGATTTGGCCGGTCGGGCGGTCCCCGTCCGGTACGAGAAGGTGGCCACCGCCCAGGAGGGCGAGCAGGTGCTGAGGCGAATCCCGGGCTACCTGTCCCAGGACGGTGTCACCGCGCTCGTGTTCAATTTCGTCGACCAACTCACCCACGGCCGCGCCGAGAATGCGATTCTCTATGAAGTGGCCAGGGACTCGGCTGCGTTGCGCAGCGTGACCCGCACGTGGTTCGAGGATTCGGCGTTGTTCCGCGCGCTTCGGGAGGCGGAGCGCCGCAGTGTGCCTGTCCTGCTCACCACCGATCACGGGTCGATCCACTGCCATACCCCGGCCACGGTATTCGCCAAGCGGGACGCGACCGCCAATCTCCGGTATAAGTTCGGGGAGGACCTGAGGGCCGAGAAGGCGTCGACGGCGATCCTGGTCGACGATCTCGCCGCCTGGGGCCTCCCGAAGGGCCGTTTGGGCGTGCGGATGCTGCTCGCGACCGGCGATCACTTCTTCGTGTACCCGACGAAGCTCCGGGAGTATCAGGCGCGATACCGCGGGTCGTTTCTGCACGGCGGGGTGACGCCGGAGGAGGTCATTCTGCCGGTAGCATTGCTCACGCCAAGGAAGGCCTCGTGACGGCGAGCCGCTTCGGGCGGCTCGTTGGGTATGCCCGGCCCTTCCGGCTTGCCTTTCTCGCGGCGTTCGCCGCCGCCGTCGTGGCATCGGTGCTCGACGGCTTCATTCTCACGCTGCTCATCCCTTTGTTTCGGCTCCTCTTTGGCGCTACCGCCGCTGTGGCCGAGTCGCCCACCGTGGTGGAGCGGGTGCTTGATTGGACCGTGGGCGGTCTCATCCCCAGCGATTCCCGGGGCGCGCTCCGGGCGGTGGTGCTGGTCATTCTCGCCACGGTCGTGCTCAAGAACGTCGCGGCGTACGTGGCGGGATTCCTGAGCCACTACCTGCAGGAATCGGTTGCGCGCGACGTCCGCACCGACCTGTATCGGCACCTCCAGCGGCTCGGGCTCGGTTTCTTCCAGCGTACCAAGGGTGGTCAGTTGCTGAGTCGGATGGTTGCCGACGCCGATCAGGCCAAGTGGGTGGTCAGTGAGGCGCTGGTGGCCGTGCTGCAGAACGTGATACTGATCGGCGTCTACCTCGCGATTCTGTTTGCGCTGTCCTGGCGTCTCGCGCTCGTCACGCTCGTGGTCGCACCGACGGTGGCGCTCGTGCTTCGACCGATCCTCAGGCGGATCCGGTCGCGGGTCGCGGCCGCGTTGGAGGACAGGGGTGAGCTGACGGCGATCATGAGTGAAACGCTCGAGGGAGCGCGGGTCGTCAAGGCGTACGGGGCCGAGGAGTACGAGCGGCGACGCTTTGCCGAGGTAGTGCAACGCTATCGCCGCGGGGTTCTGCAGGTCCAGCGGGCGGCGGTGCTTGCCGGTCCCGTGAGCGAGACGCTCGGGGCGACCGTCGTGGTGTTGCTCCTGATGATCGGCGCGATGGCCGGAGGAGGCACGGCTCTGCGCCCGGAGATCTTTGTCGCGTTCTTGACGCTGTCGCTCCGCCTGCTCCCGCCGGTCAAACGGCTGTCGCAGTTTCCCGCCTACGCCGAGCAGGCGCTTGGGGCGGCGCAACGCATCTTCGAGGTCCTCGACGAGCCGAGCGACGACGTCGATACCGAGGCGACAGTGCCATTCCCGGGACTTCAGGAGACGATTGCGCTGCGGGACGTCTGGGTAGTGTACGAGGGGGACGACTGGGTGCTTCGCGGGGTGGATCTCGAGCTGCGCCGTGGGGAGATCCTCGCCCTGGTGGGCGCGTCCGGGGCCGGGAAGTCTACGCTTGCCGACCTTCTCCCACGATTCATCGAGCCCACGCGTGGCGGGGTGCTCGTGGATGGGGTCCCGCTCACGCGATACTCACGCCGCTCGCTGCGTCGGAGCCTCGGCATCGTGAGTCAGCATACGGTGATCTTCAACGATACCGTGCGCAACAACATCGCGTATGGCGATCAGGCGGGCGCGACCGATGCGGACGTGGAAGTCGCGGCACGAGCGGCCAACGCCCATGTGTTCGTGGAGCGGCTACCACACGGATACGATACGGTCCTGGGCGAACGGGGGATGCGGTTGTCTGGCGGCGAGCGACAGCGGATCGCCATCGCGCGGGCGCTGCTGCGCGATCCCCCGATACTCATTCTCGACGAGGCGACCTCTCACCTCGATCCGGATTCGGAGCGGCTCGTGCAGGATGCGATCGACCGGTTGCTTCGGGATCGCACCGTATTGCTCATCGCGCACCGGTCCTCCACGTTGATGCGCGCCGATCGGATCGCCGTGCTGGAGGGTGGGCGGATCGTGCAATGCGGTCGCCACGACGATCTGCTCTCGGCCGGTGGTCCCTACCGGCGCCTGCAGACGGTGGCAGGTCCAGCGACGCCTCGATCGATCGTGGAGGCGTGAGCCGGTGACCGACTCCATGATCCCGGTCCCCGCTCTCGAGGACGTGCGGCACGCCGTGAGGCGTCTCCGCAGCGCCGAGTTCCCGTGGACGGCTGAGACGACGTATCTCAACAACGCCAGTAGCGGGCCGCTCCCGGAACGCGCTCGGCGGGTCATCGATGACTTCGCGGCGAAGCGGACGGCACCGCACCTGCTGCCGGACCGCACGCTGCAGGAGATCCTCGCCGAGGCCAGAGCTACCGTGGCACGGCTGCTCCATGCCGACGTCGAGGAGGTGGCATTGGCAACGAACACGAGCTATGGGCTGAACGTTGCAGCCGGGTCGCTCCCCGTCGGGCGTGGTGAGATCGTGCTGGTCTCCGATCGCGAGTTCCCAGCCAACGTCTATCCGTGGCTTGCGCTTCGACGCCGGGGCGTAGAGGTGGAGCTGGTTCCGACCACGGAGCAGGGATGGCCCGACGAGGCGCATATACTCGAGCGGCTGACGGATGCGCGGGTCAGGGTACTCGCCATCTCCTTCGTGCAGTTCTCCAACGGCTACCGAGCCGATCTCCCCACGCTGCGGGACGCATGCCGGGCCAACGGGACCTACCTCGTGGTCGATGCCATCCAGGGGCTGGGACAACACCCAGTGGACGTGCACGAGCTTGGGATCGACGTGCTCGCCAGTGGTGCGCAGAAGTGGCTGCTCTCACCTTGGGGATCCGGCTTTCTCTACGTGCGGAAGGACTTGATCCCTCATCTGGAGCCGCCGTTTGCCGGGTGGATGGCGTTCGAGGGCACGGACGACTTCACGCGCCTCACCGACTACAGCCCACGCCACCGGACCGACGCACGTCGGTTTGAGGTGGGCACGTTGCCGTTCCAGGCCATGGTGGGGATGACCGAAAGCGTCCGCCTGCTCCTCGAACTGGGCATCGATCGGATTCGGGACTACCTGTGCGAGGTCCGCCGGCCCCTGCTCGACGCGACGCGCGAGGGCGCTTTCGAGCTCACGTCACCGACCGATCCCGTCCACTCCTGCTCGATCATCTGCGTTCGGACGCCTCACGTGGTCGAGACGTACCGCGCGCTCAAGCACGCGGGGATCGTGTGCGTGCTGCGCGAGGGATCGATCCGCCTCTCACCGCACTGCTACAACACGATCGAGGAGATCGAGCGGGTGGTAGAGATCCTGGGCAACGGATGAGCGGATCCTGCCTGTTCTGCGACATCGTAGGTGGCACCGCGCCCGCGTGCGTCGTGTTCGAGGACGATGCCGCCATGGCGTTTCTCGACCTCTACCCAGTGCACCGCGGGCACACCTTGGTGGTGCCCCGCGCCCACGTGTCCGACCTCACGGACTGTCCTCCCGCGACCGCGGCGCACTTGTTTGTGGTCTGTGCTCGATTGGCTCCGCACATCGTGGCCGAGGTGGGCGCGCACGGCTTCAACGTGTGGACGGCGAACGGGAAGGCGGCTGGACAGGAGGTTTTCCACCTTCACCTCCATGTCCTGCCGCGCTTCAATAAGGACTCGTTTGGCCTGCGATTCCCCGAGTCCTACCCGCAGGAGGCGGCGCGCGCCGAGCTGGAGGCGATGGCTGCGAGACTCAGGACTCGGATGTGACGAGGATGGCGTCGGTCTTCTTGCCGCGCCGCAGCCAGAGAAACCCCCCATCCATAAGCCGATCCGTGCCGACGGACACGTCCTCCGTCACCGCTTCGGCGTTTAGGTAGAGCCCCCGCTGGGCGATCAGCCGCTTGGCCTCCCCTTTCGACTTGCAGATGCCAGCCAGCAGGGCGAGATCGACGGCCGATCGGGGAGTCGACAGATCGACCACCGCCGTGGGCAGTTCGGCGGCGAGGAGCCGCCAGGTGGCGGCGTCGGCCTCGCGGGGCTCGAGCTCTCCGAACAGGATCTTCGACGCGCGGGCCACCCGATCGGCTGTGTCGGATCCGTGCACCCGAGCCGTCATCTCGTTGGCCAGTGCCCGATGGGGGATTCGCCGGCTCGCGTCGCCGGCGTGCTCGGACATGAGACTGGCGATCTCGTCTTGAGACCTGAAGACGAAAATCCCCAGCTGCGACGCCACATCGCGGTCGTCCACGTTCATCCAGAACTGGTGGAACTTGTACGGCGACGTCATCTCCGCATCGAGCCACACACCACCCTCTTCGCTCTTGCCGAACTTCCCTCCGGTGGCGGTCGTGAGCAGCGGGGCACACAGCCCGTGCACCTCCACACCTTCGACGCGCCGCACCAACTCCCGACCTGCCGTGATGTTCCCCCACTGATCCGATCCACCCAGTTGGAGCTCGCAGCGGTGCGAGCGGTACAGCTCGAGGAAGTCGTAGGCCTGGAGCAGCATGTAGCTGAACTCGGTGTACGAGATGCCCTCCTCGAGCCGGCTCTTGACCGACTCCTTTTGCAGCATGTAGGAGAGGGGGAAGTGCTTACCGACGCCACGCAGGAAGTCGACGAGGCGCAGGGGAGTGAGCCATTGGGCATTGTCGACGAGTTCCGCGTCCGAGGGACCGGGGCCGAACTCGAGGAAGCGCGCGAATTGCTCGCGCTGTCGCGCGACATGCTCCGCGATCGTGGAGGCGTCGAGCAGCGGTCGTTCGGCCCGTTTGCCGCTGGGGTCGCCGATCAGGCCGGTCCCGCCGCCCAACACGACGAGCGGCTTTCCGCCGGCCCGTTGGAGGTGGGCGAGCAGCATGAGGGGCACCAGGTTGCCGATCTGGAGACTCGGAGCTGTCGGGTCGAACCCCACGTACCCCGTGATCGGCCCCTCGGTGAGCCGCTCGGCCAGTCCGGGGGTGAGGTCCTCCACCAATCCCCGCCACGTCAGTTCATCGAGGAGCGTTTTCACCCCGCGAAGGTTATGTGGGCCCCATACGGCTGGCAAGCGAAACCGGGGGCGACTACGTTTCGGGTCTGATGACTGAACATCCTCTGGGCGAGCCTCCCGAGCGGAGGCCGCTGTTCACCCGGCCCGGGCGGGAGCGCGAGCCTGCTCCGACGGCTACGTCGATCGGTGTCCGCGACCGCCTCCACGCCGCGGGGGCAGGCCTCAGTCGCCTGTGGGGCAGCCCCGCCGCGCGCGCGGCCGCGGTCGCGCTCCTCTTTCTGGGCGCCGCCGGTTTCGGCATGGCGATCGGATCGTGGAACCGTGCCTGTGCCGGCGGCGCGTGCCCGTCTATCGCCGTGCTGGATTCCTATCGCCCCGATCAGGCGCTCAAGGTGTTTGCGGCCGATGGCCGCCTCATCCAGGAACTGGGGGTCGAGCATCGGACGGTGCTCAGCGCCGATGAGATCTCGCCGGCGGTGCGGGCGGCCTTCTTGGCCGCAGAGGACAAACGGTTCTACGATCATGGCGGCATCGACCTTCGGCGTATCGCGGGGGCAGTCCGGGCAAACATCGTCGCGATGGAATACGACGAGGGCTTTTCCACCATCACGATGCAGCTGGCCCGCAACGTGTGGAGCGAGGCGCTCCCGAAGGCCAAGTCACTGCGCCGCAAGATCCGGGAAATGCGGGTCGCCCTGGAGCTGGAACGGACCTACTCCAAGGATCGGCTGTTCGAGTTCTATCTGAACCAGGTGTTCCTCGGCGGCAGCGCGTACGGCGTCGAGGCCGGCGCGCAGCGGTATTTCGGCAAGTCGGCTCGTGAGTTGAACCCGGCCGAGGCGGCGCTCCTGGCGGGGATTCTCCCCGGCCCCAACGCCTACGACCCCCGGCGCTACCCTGCGCAGGCGGTCCGGCGCCGGAACGTCGTGCTCAACCTGATGCGCTCGCAGGGCTACTTCACCGCGGATGAAGCGGAGCGGTGGAAGGCCTACCCGCTGCGCGTGAGCTCCCGTGAGGATTACGGGGATGTGGCGCCCTACTTCGTCGAGTGGGTACGCCAGCAGTTGTATGCGCGGTTCGGGACCGCCATCTACGACCTGGGCTATCGCGTCTACACGACGCTCGACCTCGACATGCAGCTCGCCGCCGAACGGGCGATGATGGAGCAGCTCGAGCGCATCGAGGGTGGCGAGTACGGCCCGTTTCGTCACCTGCCCTACCAGCGGTACGTCGACAGCGTACAGACGCCGGGCGAAAAGCATACGCTCACGCCGTATCTCCAGGGTGGGCTGGTGACCCTCGAGGCCAGCACGGGCTACGTGCGGGCGATGGTGGGCGGGCGCGATTTCGCCGACTCCGAGTGGAATCGCGCCACCCAGGCTCAGCGGCAGGCGGGTTCGACGTTCAAGCCCTTCGTCTTCTCCGCGGCGGTTCGAGCCGGCAAGCCGCCGAGCCACATGATCGACGACGGCCCAGTCAGCCTGATGCAGAACGACACGATGCCGTGGGAACCACAGAATTTCGACGAGCGGTTCTACGGCCCGATGACGATGCGGCGCGGACTGATGCTGTCGCGGAACCTTGTGGCGGTCAAGCTGGGATTGGAGCTCGGCGTCCAGGCCGTGATCGGCGAAGCTGCCAGGTACGGGATCTCCACGCCGCTGCCTCGGTACCCGTCACTCTTCATCGGGTCGGCCTCCGTGATCCCGCTGGAGATGGCGTCGGCCTACACGGCCTTTGCCACCCTCGGAGTGCAGGCGGCACCGCTCGGGATCCTCCGCGTCGAAGACGCGGACGGCAACATCGTCTGGGAGCCGCAAGTACGCCGGACCAATGTCATGGATCCGGAGCACATGTGGCTCGTCACGAACATGCTGCAGGGTGTGGTGGACGGCGGCACCGCGGCACCGGCGGTGCGGGCACGCGGGGGATTCAGGCACCCTGCCGGCGGAAAGACCGGGACAACCAACGACGGGACCGACGTGTGGTACATCGGGTTCACCTCTGAGCTGGTCAGCGCGGTGTGGATCGGCTTCGACCAACCCACCAAGATCAAGGCCAATGCGCAGGGCGGCCTGCTCGCCGCGCCCGCCTGGGCGGCGTTCATGAACGAGGTGTACGAGCGCCGCCCGGCGCCAAAGGACTGGGCCAGGCCCAACGGGCTCGTCCTGTTGAGCATCGACGCCACCACCGGTTATCGGGCCACCGATTTCTGCCCGCGGCAGACCGTCTACTTCGAATGGTTCATTCCCGGCACGCAGCCTACCGAGTTCTGCCCGTACCACAATCCGCTGGGTCGCATCCTCGGACACCATCCCGGTCACCGCGACGGCCACATCGGCGACCAGCAGTGATGCCCCGATGGCCTCCCCCGTGCCGGTGCCCCCGGGGGTGAGCGATCGTCCATGAAGACCCAGCGACATGCGGCGATCCTCCGCGTGATCCGCACCGAGCGGGTCGCGAGCCAGGGGCAGCTCCGGGATCGGCTGCGTGCCGAGGGAATCAAGGTGACTCAGGCGACGCTCTCTCGCGACCTGCACGAGCTCCGACTCGTCAAGGCCACCGGACCGGACGGCGCCTCGTACTACGCGGCACCGGCCGAGAGCGCAGTCCTGCATCCGCCCCTGGAGCAGGTGCTTCCGGCCCTCCTGGTGTCGGTCGACGGTGTTGGGAACCTCCTGGTGCTCCGCACCTCAGCTGGCAGCGCCAATGCCCTCGCGAGCGCAATCGACCGAGCAGAATGGCCGGAAGTCCTGGGCACGGTTGCCGGAGACGACACCATCTTGCTCGTGGCCCGCTCGGCGAGCGCCCGACAGCGAGTCAGCGAACGGCTTGTCGAAGTCGTCGGGTCCCCGGGTTGACGCCGCTCCGCGTGGCTGTATTTTAATGCACTCCACTGCATAGAATTACAGCCACGGAGCATCACCATGGGTCCTCTCGTGACGCTCGCCTATTCCGGCGGGCTCGATACCTCCGTCATCGTCCCCTGGCTCAAGGAGACCCGGGGCGCGCGGGTGCTGTGCTACGTTGCCGACGTGGGTCAGGGGGCTCAGGAGCTCCGTGGCATCGAAGAGAAAGCGCTCCAGTCGGGCGCGGTGGGCTGTTCGGTCGACGACCTGCGGGCCTGGTTCATCTCCGACTTCGTGTTTCCCACGTTGCGCGCGGGTGCGGTCTATGCGCGAACCTATTTGTTGGGCACGGCGATGGCCCGGCCCGCCATTGCGGCCGGGCAGGTTCAGGCGGCGCGGGCTGCGGGCGCGTCCCTCTTGGCGCATGGATGCACGGGGAAGGGAAATGACCAGGTCCGCTTTGAGCTCACGTTCCAGGCGCTCGCCCCGGAGCTCGGCATTGTGGCGCCCTGGCGCGAGTGGACGTTTCGTGGACGTGAGGCCCTGCTCGCCTACCTGCGGCAGCGAGGGATTCCGGTGGACGCCACCAGCGAGAAGTTGTTTTCCCGCGACCGCAACCTGTGGCACTGCTCGCACGAGGGTGGCATCCTGGAGGATCCCGAGGTCGCTCCACCCGACGACCTCTTCCTCCGGACCGTCGACCCGGCAGACGCGCCGGATGCACCGGCCGATATCACGATCGGGTTCGAGACCGGCACGCCGGTCTCGCTCGACGGTCAGGACCTGGCCCCGGTCGCCATGATCGAGGCACTCAACGATCTGGCCGGCCGCCACGGTGTGGGGCGCGCCGACGTCGTCGAAGATCGGCTGGTGGGCATGAAATCCCGGGGCGTGTACGAGACACCGGCCGGTACGGTGCTGCGCGCGGCTCACCGCGACCTGGAGCAGCTCGTACTGGATCGCCGCACCCTCGCGCTCAAGGACTCGCTGGCCGCTCGGTACGCCGACCTGGTATACGAGGGACGGTGGTGGACCACCGAGCGGGAGGCGCTGGACGCATTGGTGGACGTAACACAGCGTCGCGTTACCGGGACGGTTCGGGTTCGGCTGTTCAAGGGCGCCGCCGCCGTGCTCAGCCGAGCCAGCGCGCATTCGCTGTACTCCGCGGCCCACGCGACCTTCGAGGCCGACGACGTGTACCGCCAGGCGGACGCCAGCGGATTCATCACGCTCTTCGGTCTCCCCGTGCGGATCGACGCCCAAGCTGCTGGTCGAGCCAAAGGTCCGAATCTCCGCGAGGTGGCGTGACCGACGGGGCCACGCCTCCACCACCACGCCGTCTCTGGGGCGGGCGGTTTGCAGGCTCCCTGGACGAGACGGCGGACCGGCTGAACCGAAGTCTTCCTCTCGATCAACGCCTCTGGCCCCAGGATGTCCGAGCGGCGCGAGCCTGGGTAGCGGCCCTGCGTGGTGCCGGTGTGTTGACGGCATCCGAAGCGCGCACAATCGCGGCGGGCCTCAATCGGGTGGCCGCACGGCTGGACGGCGGAGTTGCTGCGGATGCACCTGACGAGGACGTCCACACGCTGGTCGAGCGTTTGTTGTTTGAGGAGGTCGGCGAGCTCGCGGGGAAGCTCAACACCGGGCGCTCCCGGAACGATCAGGTTGCCACGGATCTCAGGCTGTGGTGCCTCGACGCCGTGGCCGAGGTCGATCGGGAGGTCACGGCGCTCGGAATCGCGCTCATTGACCGTGCGGAGCACGGCATCGACCTGCTCCTTCCGGGCTACACGCATGGACAGCGGGCGCAGCCGGTGCGATGGGCGTATGTGCTGCTGGCCCATGTGTGGCCGCTCGCCCGTGACCGACACCGCCTAGGTGCGGTGGCCGATGGCGCCTCGGAGCTTCCCCTGGGCGCCGGGGCACTCGCCGGCTCGGGCATCGCCATCGATCGCGAGAAACTCCGCACCGCGTTGGGCTTTGCCCGCATCGCCGGCAGCAGCCTCGACGTGACCGGCGACCGTGACTTTGTCGCGGAGTTCCTCTTTGCGCTGGCTATGATCGCGCTGCATCTCTCCCGGCTCGGCGGCGAGTTGATCAACTACGCCTCGAGCGAGTATGGGTTCGTTCGCTTGGCGGACGGGTACAGCACCGGGTCCAGCCTGCTGCCCCAAAAGCGCAATCCGGATGTGTTGGAGCTGGCTCGGGCCAAGAGCGCGCGGGTGACGAGTGGGCTCACGGGGCTGATGACCCTGCTTCGTGGGCTACCCTCTGGATACAGCAAAGACCTTCAAGAGGACAAGACGTATCTCTTCGACGCCGTCGACACGCTCCTCGCCACCCTCCCGGCCGTGCGGGGCGCGATCGAGACGCTGACGACGTGTCCGGAGCGCATGGCGGCGGCGTTGGATGGAGGTCTCATGGCGACGGACCTGGCCGATGGGTTGGTGGCGAGCGGGGTACCGTTTCGCGAGGCCCACGAGCTGGTGGGCCGGGTGGTCCGGCTGGCCGAAGAGCGCGGTCTCACGTTCGGGGCACTCCCGGCTCACGAGGTGACCGCGATCCATCCCTTGCTCCAGGGCCTCGTGGCGTCGCTTGGCTCGTGGGAGCACTCCGTGGAACGCCGGGCAACGCCAGGAGGATCGAGCCGGGCATCGGTGGCCAGGCAGATCGAGGTGTTGAGGAGTGCGCTTGCAGGTCAGCTGCGCCAAGCCCCAGGCGGACAGATCGTGCTGCCCTGACCTTCGGTAACGGTTGAGGGGGAGGGATGCGAGATCCCTCCCCCTCGGTGTCTGGCGCATCGGTCCGGGCTGTGCGTGGTCCCGCTCGTCCCCTCGACGCGAGTGCCTCGCCAGGCGGCAAGGCCGCCGACGCGCCCATGCTGTCCATCCTTTCCTACGGGGCAGTCGACCGCGCGGTTTCAGCTCCTGCGGCTGCCACCCACGAATGAGGATGCCTCGGTGCGGTGGATGGTCGCGTTCGCCGCGCCGCGTCCCAAGGGCCCGGCGGGTGAGGGTCGCGGGCTGCCTTCCGTAACACCACCCATTGCAATGTCTTAGGAGGGGGCGTACAATTAGGGCAATCTGCCCTCCCCGCCCGTCCCGGACACGGACGTGGCGGGCTTGTCGTAGCGGGAATGGAGGCCCGGTGCGCTGCTTGACTCTCAACGCCTCGTTCGAACCCATCACGATGGTTCCCGTCCGTCGCGCGCTGCGGCTCGTGATCGACGGCAAGGCGGAGATCGTCGAGGCCGATGGGCGCCGGGTGGTCCGCAGCGAGCGGCTCAGCATTCCGCACCCGGTCGTGATTCGATTGGTGCGGTTCGTTCATGTGCCTCGGAAGTTCCGCAGGCAGGTTACCAACACCTTCCTCTTCGCCCGCGACGGCTATGCGTGCCAGTTCTGTGGGCGGTCCGAGCCCGACTTGGGGTTCCGGGAGTGCCTGACCCGCGACCACATCGTCCCAATCTCGCGGGGCGGGACCAACGACTGGACCAACGTCGTGACCGCCTGCTCCACGTGCAACACGCGCAAGGGAAATCGGCTGCCCGACGAATGCGGATTCCACCTCCGGGCGACCCCGGCGGTGCCGCACTTCGTCTACCTGACGTGGGCAGTGCGCCGACTCACGCCGATTCAGGAGAAGTACATCCGGCTCTTCTACGGCAGCGAGACAGTCACGCAGCTGAAGGCGGTCTGAGTTTTCCGAGCCGGGCTGGTCAACGTGGCGTCGGCGAGCGGCACCCATTTCCACCAGCGGCACCAATCCGAGACCCGTCGATCATGAAAGCCCACACTGAGTATCTCTGGTTCAACACCAAGAAGCGACAGGACATCATCGACATCACCGACCGGGTGGCGGCGGAGGTGGAGGCGAGCGGCATCCAAGAGGGGCTGGTGCTCGTGTCGGCGATGCACATCACTGCCTCGGTGTTCGTCAACGACCACGAGTCGGGGCTCTGGCAGGACATCCTGAAATGGCTCGAGGAGACCATCGCGCCATGGGATCCGGACCGCTATCGGCACAACGAGACGGGCGAGGACAACGCGGCAGCCCACCTCCGAAGCCTCACGATTGGGCACGAGGTCATCGTGCCGATCACGGGCGGCGCGTTGGATCTGGGGCCGTGGCAGCGGGTCTTCTATGGTGAATGGGACGGCAAGCGCCGCAAGCGCGTGATCGTAAAGGTGTTCGGCGAGTAGTTGTAGGGGGTCTCGGCGGCCGTTACCTTAAAAGGTTAGGGCGTGCAGGAGGGGGATTGAGTTCGTACCATCTGGCGGAGCGATTCGACCAACAGGTCCGTTTGCACCCAGACCACGAGTGTCTCGTGATGGGCAACCGGCGGCTCACGTATGCTCAGGTGAGCGCTGAATCATCCGCACTTGCGTCGGGTCTGGCGGCTTTGGGCATCGAGCAAGGGGATCGTTTGGCGGTCGATCTGCCGAACTGGCCGGAGTGGGTCATCGCGCTCCTCGCCAGCGCGCGGTTGGGTGCCGTCTTCGTGCCGCTCCACCCGTCACTTGGGTATCACGAGGTGCGCTATCAGTTGCGCAATACCGAGGCGGTGTTGGCGCTCGCCTCCGAATCGCTGGGTGACGTCGACTACCTGGAGCTCTTCGAGGATTTGATTGGCGAGCTGCCCGACCTCGAGTACCTAGTGTCGGTGGGCCGCGAGGATTTCTGGTACGACGACCGCGTGTTCCGGTTCAGCGATCTCGTGACGCGCGGCCGACGAGCGTCGCCACCGATCGCTGACCTCGATCCCGCGGCGGCGCCGCTGGCCATCATCTACACGTCCGGCACGATGGGAAAGCCCAAGGGATCGGTTTTGACCCATCGCAACTTGGTGCACACCTCCTTGGCGGCGATCGAGGCACTGCAGCAGAACGATACCGACCGCGTGCTGGCGGCCGTTCCGTTTTTCACGGTCTTCGGGATGCAGGTCGCGATCGCCACGGTGCTGAGTGGCGCCACGCTGGTGCTCGACGGTGAGTTCGAGCCTGGGCGGGCGCTGGATCTCGTCGAGCGAGAGCGGATCACCCTCTTCAGTGGTGTGCCCACCATGTTCCAGCTCCTGATGGCGGATGCGTCGATCGGGAGCCGGGACCTTTCCTCCGTACGGTCCGGCATCGTGGCCGGAAGCCCGGTATCCGTTGACCTGGTGCGCCGGATCCGACGGTGGAACGATGTACAGATCGCCTACGGCCTGACCGAAACCGGACCAACGGTGTCCATCACCCGCTTCGATGATCCTCCGGAGCGGCGCGAGGGGACCGTCGGTCGACCGATTGGGGAGGTGGAGGTGCGGGTGGTGGACATTACGTCGGAAGCGTTACACGGTTCCGAGGCAGTAGGCGAGTTGGCGGTCCGAGGCCCGAACGTCATGGCGGGCTACCACCGGATGCCGTCGGCAACGAAGAAGTCGTTCACCGCGGACGGCTTCCTGCTCACCGGTGACCTCGCCCTGATCGATGACCAGGGGTACGTGAGCATCGTCGGTCGTCGCAAAGAGATGATCATTCGCGGCGGCTACAACGTCTTTCCGCGGGAATTGGAAGACGTCCTCCGGATGCACCCTGCAGTGGAATCAGCGTGCGTCGTCGGGGTACCCAACGAGGTCCTCGGCGAGATGATCTGCGCATGCGTGGTCCCTGTGGAAGGGGCTATCGTCTCGGGGGACGAACTGAAGGACTACTGCCGAGAACAAGTGGCTGACTACAAAGCCCCAGACTGGGTCCGTTTCTTCGACGCCTTTCCGATGACCGGGAGCGGCAAGGTGAAGCGACAGGAGCTGGCTCAGGTCGTGGGACTGGAATTGACTACGACGTGAGGGAATTCAATCCAGGGCGACCCACGCGGTCCGCCCCCCGCGAGCCGCTGGCGCAAGCGCCCAACGCGGCTCTGCTGATCGATTTCGACAATGTGACCCTCGGGATCCGGTCGGATCTCCAGAGCCAGTTGAGGCGCCTCCTCAATTCGGAGATGATCAAAGGCAAGGTCGCGGTCCAGCGCGCATACGCGGACTGGCGACGGTACCCGCAGTACATTGTGCCGCTGTCGGAATCGTCGATCGACCTCATTTTCGCGCCCGCCTTCGGCTCGAACAAGAAGAACGCCACCGATATCCGGCTGGCCATCGACGCGTTGGAACTCGTGTTTACGCGTCCCGAGATCGGGATCTTTATCCTGCTTTCTGGTGACTCCGACTTCTCGAGCCTCGTGCTCAAGCTCAAGGAATACGGGAAGTACGTCATCGGCGTCGGTATCCGTGAGTCGTCGAGCGATCTCCTGATCCAGAACTGCGACGAGTATTTCAGCTATACCGAGCTGACGGGTCTCAAGAAGGAGGCCTACGTCGAGTCCATGCGGCGCGACCCGTGGGAACTCGTCGTCGAGGCCGTGACGCAGATGAAGCGCGAAGACGACGTGATGCGGTCTGACCGGCTCAAGCAGGTCATGCAAAGCCTCGACGCGAGCTTCAACGAGAAGGACGCGGGCTTCAGCCGTTTCAGCAAGTTCGTCATGGAAGCCGCGCAGCGCGGTCTGATGACCATCGAAAAGATGGAGAACGGCCAGTACGCGATCGACGTGGGCGAGAACGCGAACGTGTCGCCAGCGGACGAGGCGGAGTTCAAGAAGCGGGCTCCCGCTCCGCGCGACAGGGCGCCCGCAGCCAAGTCGCGACGCAAGCGCGCGCCCCGACGACGAAACGGCGAGCCGACGGAGCGACAGGAGCCGCGCGAGCGTCAATTGACCCTCGCCGAAGCCTTCGAATTGCTCAAGCAGGCGCTCCTCGTGCTCGGGGCTGTGGGCGAGAAGTCGGTGGGATCCGGCGAGGCCCGAGACAAGATGGTCGAGCTCCTGGGTGAGGAAGGTGACCCGCTCTTCGAACGGCCGCGCTATCATCGGATGCTGCGCCAGGCACACGATGCGCACGTGATCGAGTTGGCAAAGACCGACGGCGAGGGCTATGACCTTCGGCTCACGCCGGATGCCGTGGCGGCTGGTGAGGGTAGCGATCGGTCGTCGGCGGACACGCCGCCGGCAGAGCCGCCGGACGATCAGCCGGCCGCAACGTCTCCACGCTCGCGTCGGGCCAGTACCCGCAAGTCCACGCGAGGGAGGGGGCGGGCGGCCGCGACCGACGCGGCGTCGCCGACGCCTGAGGCTGAACAGGGCGCGCCCGACGTAAAGGCCGCGCCACCCGAGAAACCGGCAACGCAGACCCCGCCGCCAAAGAAGCGGAATCCGCGGTTTCGGCGTGGTTCGCGGGGAGGCGCCTCGACCCCGCCGCGTGCGGCGCCGACCGACGAGACGACACCCAAGGAACCCTCGGGCCGGACATCTGCGTCGACGGCCGATACGAAGCAGCCGGCACACGGAGCGCGCTCCGTCGGTCCCCGCATTCGCGGCCGGGAGCGGCCGCACGGTTCGCAGCCCCCGGTGTCTGCTGGTCCCGGAGAATCGGGGTCGGGGAGGGTGGAAGAGTCGGCGTCTCGCCCGAAACCCGAAGACCCCGCGGCGTCCGGGGGAGCGGATCGTGAGCGTGACGTCCACCGCTCGTCGGCGCCCGCTCCGAAGTCGGATGTGGGGGACGAGGACAGTCTGCTGCGGCGGATGTCGGCGGCCTTGCAACGGGTGATGAAGGGGCCGGACACCGAGTGACGGGGAGGGGGTCTCCCCTCGGAACGCAGTTCTTCGCGCGCGACACCGTCAGGGTCGCGCGCGATTTGTTGGGATGTGTCCTGGAGAGCGCCATCGATGGAGCGATCGTCGCGGGACGCATCGTGGAAGTCGAGGCCTACGTGGGGAGCCACGACCCGGCGGATCACGGGTACGGGAATCGACAGACTCCCAGGAACCGGTCACTCTTCGGCCCACCGGGAACGATCTACGTGTTCCGCAGTTACGGTGTGCACTGGTGCGGGAATGCCGTGACCGACCGCGCCGGCGTTCCGACGGCCGTGCTCATTCGCGCGCTTGAGCCGGTGCGCGGGCTCGACGTCATGGCCGAGCGTCGCGGTGTCGCCGATGCGAGGCTCGCCTGTTCCGGTCCGGGACGCCTGTGCCAGGCCCTGGGCATCACCGGAGCGCACGACGGCCTCTCGTTGGTGGGTGGTCCACTCCGCGTTCTCCGTCGCAAGGACGGAACGAAGCGACGTATCCTTGTGGGCCCCCGCATCGGGATCTCACACGCCAAGGATTGGCCGCTCCGGTTCTGCCTGCCGGAGCGCCGCTGGCTCTCCCGGCCGCCCGTCGCGTCCGGTTAGGACGGCCGGGCTAGCGGAGGCTGCTCAACAGGAGCGCATTGAAGAGCAGCTTGAACGTGCCGTGCGTCTGCCCCCGATGCTGAGGGCGGAACCCAAACAGGATCGCGCGCCCCGAGCCCACCCGCACGTCTACCAACGCCGCCTTGCCGGCGAGCTGCTCCTCGTTCAGCGCGTAGCCGGAGCGGAGCGGGGCGTCGACGTACCGAGCCAGCACGCTCGCCGGCTCCGCTGCGTCGAAGGCCACGCCATTGGCGAAATACACGAAGGCGGTGGAGTCGACCCCCGACGTGAGTGGCGTTCCAGTCCAAACGTCGACGGCGAATACCGAGCCCGGAGCGTAGAACTCGTCGGCGTCCGGCATTCCGCGTCGCTGGCCGAACCCGTTGCGCACGGGCAACTCGAGCTGCGCGATCGCGAAGTCGCTGGAGCCATCGAGCGTGACCAGTGTCCCCCCGCGACGAACGAAATCGACAATGTGGGCTGCGCCCGGTTCCCCGATCCCACCGGCGTAGCGGGCCGGCACGATCGACTCAGGGTAACCGCGGAGTATGGTGTTCGCTCCCACGTCGGGGAGGAGGAGCACGTCGAGCCGCCGGTCGAGTCGGCCGGCGCGGATCATGGAGTCCGTGACGGTGACGTAGGGAACGCCGTTCTGCTCGAGCACCCATCGCGTCCATCCCTCGTCCATGCTCGCCGCCCACGGCTTGTAGAGGCCGATCCGTGGGAGGCGGTCCACCACGCCGCCGGACGGTCTGAGTCCGCGTGCCCCCCACGCGTCGAATCCGTAGGTGCTGACATGGTTCCGTATGAGAGCGGCAAGACGCTCGGGACCTCCCGCCAACTCGAGCACGACCGACCCCACCGGCAGCGTTGTGCCGGTCACTTCGACGGGCGCCCGCGTAACCCACACGCGCGCCCCCAGTCGCAGGGCGTCGCCGATTGTGCGGCTCTCCGCCGCCGCACGGTTGGTGAGCACCCATTGCGGGCCTGAGCCGTGCACCGCGCCGGGCCGCGGCTGGATGGTGGTCACCAATTCCGTGGGAACGTCGAACGGCTGCGCGATGGTACGCACGTCGAGGCCCATCTGCATGGACAGCGTCCACCCGGCGGCGTCGTATGGTGGGATCGGTGGGCCACCGGGATACTGGCGCCGGTCGGGGTAGTCCTGAGGCTCGAGCAGGTCCTTCACATGCGCGCGGAACGGCTGGGCTAGGAGAATGACCACGGTGCCCGTCGGGTACCGTTCCCCGTCAGCTACGAACGCCTCTGTGGCGCGTCGGATCTCGATTCCCGCCCCGATGAGCGCCCGGAGCAGGGCGGCCTCGGCGCCCCGGTCGCGCTGCTCGGGTGGCAGGAGGAACGCGTGGGGACTGCCCATCTCTCCAGCGACGATGGCGCGCTTGCCGAGCGTGACGAACCGACGCACGAAGCTCTCACGCTGAGCGGCCACGAGTTGTAGCAGGCCGTCGGCGGCGAGCAGCTCGTACTCGATGATGTCGCCCAGTCGCCACCATCCGCCTTCCCACGGGCCGGGGTAGTTCACGCCCTGGTCGCCTTGCCGCAGAGCCTCGGGTGATTGAAAGACGGGTGAGGCCAATCGTGCGCTTGCCGCTTCCGAGAGGATGCCGATCATGTTGTGCCGCGCAGGCACCGTGCGAAAGCCGCCATGCCACCAGAGATCGAAGCGCGTCTGGTGCGCCACCCCCGTCTTGCCCGCGTCATAGACGGATGCGGCCATGGCCGTGCCCACGAGATTGATGGCTTCGACGACGATCGGGTCGAGGTTCGGATTCACCGGATCGCTGAACGGCGGGACGAAGAGCCGCGGGCCGCTGTTTCCCATCTGGTGGACGTCCCACACGACCGCCGGGAACCACTCCCGATAGAGCACACGGGCGATTGCCTGGCTCTCCACCTGCGTGAGCATGTACCAGTCGCGGTTGTTGTCGTGCCCGACATAGGGATGGTACAGCCAGGGAAGTGGCCCGCCTTCGAACCGGGTGCCTTTGTGCTGGCGGTACCACGCGACCACCGTATCCAACCCGTCCGGGTTGGCAGAGGGCGTCATGAGCACGACGACGTTCTCGAGCACCCGGCGGTATCGCGGTTCGGACGCGAGCCGGTGGGCGAGCATCATCGAGAACTGGCTGGAGGCGACCTCGGTAGAGTGAATGTTGTTGTTGATGAACACCACCGCCGGCATCGAGCGAACTAACGAGTCCTCGAGCGCGGGACTCAGGCGTCGCGGGTCGGCGAGTTCGGCCTGGTGTTGACGGATGGCCTCGAGGCGCCGGTGATGCTGTGGCGCCGTAATGGTCGCCAGCAGCAACGGCTTGCCGAGCGTGGTACGTCCGATCGTATCGAGACGCACCGCGTCCGATTGCCGGGCGAGGGCGGAGAAGTAGGTGCCGATTTGCGACCAGTCTGCGAGAATCGAGTCCGCGCCGATCTCGATCCCGAGCACGGTGCTGGGATCGGGGACCGAGGAGTCCTGGGCAAAGACGGTGTGGGCCGGCGGCGCGAGCAGGAGCAGCGCTAGCCCCATCCAGCGTACGACGTGCCCGAGGAGGTTCCTCGAACGCAGACTGTGCGGCATGTTGGTCTCCCTGTTGGCGTGCTGAAACCTCACACGATGCTCCGGACGAATCCACCGTCGACGGCAAGGGCGACGCCCGTGATGTATCCCGCCGCCTCAGAAGCCAGAAACGCGACCGTGGCGCCCAGTTCCGCGGGTTCACCCAGGCGGCGCATGGGGATGTTCGCCACGAGGTCGCTGGTGATCTGCTCCACGGTTCTCCGCTGCGTGCCGGCTCGGCGGCGAAACAGCTCTTCGGAGCGCTCGGTGCGCATGTACCCCGGGCAGATGGTGTTCACCGTCACGCCGTCGGCTGCCACTTCGTCTGCGAGCGCCTTGGCAAATCCGAGGACACCCGCCCGTGCCGTCGTGGACAGGATGAGGTCGCCGAGCGGCTGCTTGGCTGCCACACTCGTGAGGCAGATGACGCGGCCCCAGCCCCGCTCGCGCATGCCGGGCACCACGGCGCGGCACAGATTGACGGTCGACAACAGGTTGAGATCGAGCGCGGCCTGCCAACTCGCGGGTGGGGCGGCCGCGAATGCGGTGGCGGGCGGACCGCCGGCATTGCAGAGGAGAATGTCGATCGGCCCGAGGGAGGCGATGACCGCGGAGACCACGTCCGATACCTGTGCGGGGTCGCTCACGTCGGCCTGGAATCCCTGGACCGGCCTGGCCGCATCCTGTGCGACGGACGCCACCGCGCGATCGAGTCGCGCCTGGTCACGCCCGTTCATGGCTACGGCGCATCCCTCCCGCGAGAGCGCTCGGGCTATGGCGAGGCCGAGTCCGGATGACGATCCGCAGACGAGGGCCACTCGGCTGTCGAGGTTCAGATCCATGGGCGTGTATGGGTCACCGGGTTGTCGAGACAGGGATGTCCCCTCGGGGCCGGCGGGGAATGTGCGAGTGGTATCCCGGCACAGCAAGGCCCGGCCGCGATTCGCCGTTGCGCAAGGCTACGCGAACGGGCCACTATTGGAACGCGTGAACGTTTCGGGGTACACCTAGCGTATGACTGTGAATCGACGTGACTTCGTGAAGACCTCGTCCCTGGCGATGGCGGCCCTCGCCGTGCCGGGTGGGTCCGACCTGCTCGCGCGTGAGCTGATGCCCGCCCAGCAGGCTACCGATCTGGCCTCGCGCCAGCTCTGCATGCTGGCGCTCGACGCGGCCAGATCGGCGGGGGCCTCGTATGCCGATGCGCGCGTCGTCGGGATCCGCCGTCAGACGGTTCGGACCCGCGAGGAGCGGGTGAGCGCGGTGGAGGAATCCGACAGTCTCGGCCTCGGCATCCGGGTCCTCGTGGACGGCGCGTGGGGATTCTCGGCAAGTCACCGGCTGACGCGGCAGGAGGCCATGACGTTGGCTCGCGCCGCGGTCGAACAGGCGCGGGTGAACGCCAGGCTGGGCGGTCGCGACGTGCAGCTGGCACCGATCGATGCCTATCCGGACGGCGAGTGGCGTAGTCCCATCGCCATCGATCCGTTCGAGGTGCCGGTCGAAGACAAGATCGCCCTCCTTCTGGAGGCCAATGCCGAAGCGCTCCGCGTCGATCGCGTGCGTTTCGTGAACTCGACCATTCGGGCGGAGCGGATCGAGACGACGTTTGCCTCAACGGCCGGCAGCATGATCCAACAGGCCGTGTACCGGACCTACCCGTCGATGAACGTCACGGCCGTTGCACCGGATCGTTCGGGCTTCGAAAGCCGGTCCTCCGGTGAAGTGGCCCCGATGGGTCTGGGATACGAATACGTCGAGCGCGTCGATCTCAAGGGACGAGCGGGCCCGTGGGCCGAAGAAGCGGCCGCCAAGCTCACGGCGCGGTCGGTGGAGCCGGGCGAATACGATCTGGTGCTCCATCCCAGCCACCTGTTCCTGACGATTCACGAGAGCATCGGGCACGCGACAGAGCTGGATCGGGCCGTGGGGTACGAGGCGGGCTTCGCCGGCACGACCTTCCTGGCGCCGCCGCAGTCAGTGCTCGGCACCTTCCGGTTCGGACCGGAGTTCATGAACGTCCAGGGTGACCGCACGCAGCGGGGCGCGCTGGCCACGGTGGGCTGGGACGACGAAGGCGTGGCGGCCGATAGCTGGCCGATCGTCCAAGATGGCGTGTTCGTGGACTACCAGACCACGCGCGAGCAGGCGCAGTGGATTGCGGAGTTCACGGGCAACGAGCGATCCCACGGCTGCGCCCATGCCGAGTCATGGCAGCACGCGCAGTTCCAGCGCATGCCAAACGTCTCGCTGCTCCCCGGTGAGGAGGGACATGGGCTCGACGATCTCATCGCCGCGACGGATCGCGGCATTCTGATCAGGGGACGCGGGTCGTACAGTATCGATCAGCAGCGGTACAACTTCCAGTTCGGCGGGCAGATATTTCACGAGATCAAGAACGGCCAGATCGTCGGGATGCTCAAGGACGTGGCGTACCAGAGCCGCACCCCCGACTTCTGGAACTCGCTGGACATGTTGGGGGGGCCGCAGACGTACGAACTCGGCGGCACGCTCTCGGATGGCAAGGGGCAGCCTCCGCAGTCCAACGCGGTGAGTCACGGTTGTCCCGTCGCGAGGTTTCGGAAGGTGCGCGTGATCAAGACGGCGGCCGTATGACCGCCGTGATGGCGGACCTCCTCACCGAGGGAGAGGCGCGCACCCTGTGTGAGCGCGCGTTGCGGCGGATCACGGCCGATGCATCCGAGGTTCGGGTGGTCGGCACGATGGCTGGAAACACGAGGGCGGCCGTGAATCGCATCACGACCGGTGGTGACGTCTCCGACCTGTCGCTGGTGGTTTCGGCATGGCTCGGCGCCCGCGGGGCCTCGGTCGCGACCAACCGCACTGACGATCGCGGGCTCGCCGCGGCAGCCGAGCAGGTGATGGTCCTGGCCAGGCTCGCGCCCGAAGATCCGGAGCACATGGCGCTGCCGAGCGACCAACGCTACGCGCCCATCGAGGCGTTCTTTCCCGCGACGGCGGGACTCGAGGCGACGACTCGAGTCGATGCAACGGTGGCGATGCTGAATGAGGCGAAAGAAGCGGACTTGGTCGGGTCGAGTTACGTCTCCCACGAGGCGAGCGCCCGGGCGATAGCGAACTCCGCGGGACTCTTCGCCTACCACCGAGCGACCGCCGTGAGCCTGTCGACCACGGTGCGGACCGCGGACGGTCGGGGGTCAGGTTGGGCCGGCGCCACGCACAACGACTGGGAGCGGGTCGGCCAGGCACAGCGGCTTGCGCGGGTGGCGGTGGACAAGGCGCGAGCGAGTGTCAACGTCGGGGAGGTCGAGCCGGGTGCCTTTACGGTGGTCCTCGAGCCGACCGCCGTCGCCGATCTGCTCCGCCTCCTCCCCCGAGCACTTGATGCCCGAACAGCCGACGAAGGGCGCTCACCCTTTTCGGCGCAGGGCGGCGGCACGAAAGCCGGCGAGCGGGTCGTGAGCCCGCGCGTGACGATCTTCTCCGATCCAGCCGACCCCGATCTCCTGACCGTGCCGTTCACGGACGAGGGGCTCGCCATCCCACGGACGACGTGGATCGAGGAGGGCATCCTGCGCAATCTCGCCTCCAGTCGCTACTGGGCGGACCGGCAGGGTCGTGCGCCGACGCCCCTGGGGGGCGGACTGAAGATGGCTGGGGGGAATGCCTCCCTGGATGCGCTCATCGGCGGGATCGAGCGGGGTCTCCTCATCACGCGCTTCTGGTACGTCCGCGCGGTCGATCCCCGCACGCTGCACTACACGGGGCTCACTCGCGACGGAACCTTCCGCATCGAGGGAGGACGTATCACCGGGGCCGTTCCCAACCTCCGGTTCAACGAGAGCCTGCTTGGGATGCTGGAGCGGGTCACGGCCCTCGGGGTCACCGGGCGAACCTTGTCATCGGGGGCGGGTGATCCAGGCCCTGCGATCGCCGTGCCTCCGATCGTGGTCGATGATTTCCATTTCACGTCGGTGTCGGACGCGATTTAGGCGTCGCGGGTCAGCGAGGAGATCGTGGAGGGGTCGGCGTGCCGGCCCCTTCGTGTTGTCGGCCTCAGGGCTTGGTGGCGATGAATCCGCGTGAGGCGTGATCGTGGATGCGCTCGAAGCGCCATCCCGCGTAGTGCGACTTGACGATCTCCGGGGCGAACGTGATGACGCCGTGGGCGGTGTCCGAGGTAAGCAGGTGGTGGACGCCTCCCGATGGCGTCCGTTCCATCAGCTCGCGGAAGAACTGCTCTCGGTCTGGTGCGTCGAGTCCAGCCAGCGTTCCGGGATCGAGAACCACCAGCGCCGGTGCCACCTCCGGAAACCACGTTCCGAGGCTCACAACGTACGCCTGAATCCGCGTTCCCAGGGCCTCGGCAGCCGCCCGGGTCTCAAGCGCCTCGACCTGGGTCACCTGTGGACCGATGAACACGACTGGCCAGTCATGGGCCGCGAGGTAGAGGCATACCCCCTGGGCACCGGTACCGACGGCCAACGCGTCTCCGTCCAGCTCCAGCCTCGAGACGAGCGATACCAGCGGCGAGCGCGGATCGATGCCCCAGTGGGTGGGCTCCTGCTGCGCCCGCCGCAGTCTGAGGTGTCGGGTGCGCCAGCGCCGGTAAGTCGGCAGGTTCAGGCGGCGAATGATGAGCCGATCCACGTGCTCGAGCACGAGCACTTCGGTGAGCACCAGCTGCTCCTCGGCGCCTGCGTCGAGCTCACGCACCGCGTCATCCGCGATGCGCATCAGTTCCGGGCGGCTGATCTGCTGCTTGAACTCCTCGATCCGCTCGAGAATGAACTCTCCGTATTCCTGGCGGAGCGAGCGTGGCGGTCGGCTACGTCGGGGACGAGGTTGTGGAAACGTCAGCACGGTTCGACGTGGACGATGACTTCGTGAAATCCGAGGTCGTTCCGGAGGCGGCGCTCGACGTCGTCGGCCAGATCGTGCGCGGCCTCGACGGTCGCGCTACCGTCGACCGCGATCGTCAACTCGACAAAGCGACGCTCGCGCACACCGCGGGACCGGATGTCGTACGCTCGGACCACGCCGTTCACGTCTTCGGCAGTGTGCTGGATCTCCTGCGGCTCCGTGACGAGTTGGTCGACTAGGACCGGAACGGAGCGGGCTACGATCTTGTACGCCAGCACGACGATGACGGCGGCAACCACGAGGCCCATGAGCGGGTCCACGTAGGCGTACCCGTACCGGGCAGCCACCACACCCGCGAGCACACCGATGGTGATGAAGACGTCGGCCCGGGTGTGTGCGGCATCGGCGAGCAGGATGTCGCTCTTCAACTCATGACCACGCCGGGTCTCGTACACGGTGACGACGGCGTTCACGAGGAGGGTCGTGACCAGCAGCCCAAACTCGGTGGGGGTGATGTCGATCGTGACGCCACCCACCGAAAGGCGTCCGATCGCCCGCTGCACCAGCTCGAACCCCGTGATGGACAGGAACACCACGATCGCCAGAGCACCCAACGTCTCGAACTTCTCGTGTCCATAGGGGTGATCCTCATCCGGCTCCCGTGCGGCGACCCTGATGACGGCGAGTGCCAAGATGTTGTTGAAGGCATCCACGGAGGAATGCACCGCATCGCCGAGCACGCCGAGGGAGCCGGTGCGGAACCCAATGACGAACTTGGCCCCAACGACGCCCAGGTTTGCGATGAGGAGGCCGATGAGAACGCGACGAACTTGTGCGGTTCGGTCGGATCGCGCCAAGTGCGGCGGCGGCATGACCTGCAACCTCGCTCGGGGCCGCTTCGATTGTCAACGGCTCGGTGAGCGTTGAGCCTGCGGCGATCGACTCTCGCTCGGCGGGATGGTCAGTCGGCGCGCACGAGCGCCCCTTTCAGGTAGCTGCTCTCGGGCACGGTGAGTACTTCCGGGTGATCGTCACTCTGGCCCACCAGTCGCTCGAGGACGATGCGTCGGCCGCTGTCGGCCGCGGCCGAGGCGAGCATGTCGAGGAAGCGGGCTCGACTCACATGGTACGAGCACGAGCAGGTGAGCAGCCGCCCCCCGGGCGCGAGCATCCGGAGCGCTCGGAGGTTGATCTCCTTGTAGCCTCGGAGGGCGGCGCTCACGGCGTTGCGACTCTTGGCAAACGCAGGCGGGTCCAGGACGATCGTGTCGAACTGCGCAGCGTCGTCGTCGAGCGATCGCAGTGCATCGAACGCATTGGCCTCGAGCCATTCGATCGGACCACCGGCGTTCAGCTGGGCGTTGGCGCGCGCCACATCGAGGGCAGGTGCGCTGGAGTCGATCGCGAGCACCGAGTCGGCCCGGTGTGCCATGTGGATGGCGAAGAGCCCCTGATACGTGAAGACGTCCAGGGCCCGACCGAGGGCGACGCGTTCCATCAGTTGCTGATTCGCGCGTTGATCCAGAAACGCCCCGGTCTTCTGTCCAGTGCGGAGCAGCGCCCAGTAGCGCACGGTGCCCACCCGCACCTCCACCCGTTCCGGTACCGACCCATCGATCGCTTCGATCGCGAGCGGCAATCCCTCGTGTCGACGCACGGACGCGTCGTTGCGGAGGAGGATCCCGGCTGGTTGAAGTGACGACCCGATGGCACCGAGCACGTCATGTCGCACGGCCTCGATGCCGGCGGTGAGCAATTGGACGACGACGAACTCCCCATACCGATCGATCACGAGGGCGGGCAACCCGTCACCCTCGGCGTGCACCACCCGGTAGGCCGTGGTGCCCGGCACGAGATGGGCTCGACGGGCCACCGCCTGCGCGATGCGCTCCGCCCACCACGCCTCGTCGATCGTGACGTCATCGGAGGTCAGGAGTCGGAGGCGGATCTCAGACTGCGGACTCCAGAGGCCGCAACCCAGAAACCGTCCCCGAACGTCCCGCACGTGCACCGGTCCAGCTGGGAGGTCGCTGTCCTCCACGTCCGAACGGTAGACCCACGGGTGGCCTCCCTGGAGCCGGCGCGCGCCACGTCGTGAGACAGCGACGGTTGGATTCATCCGCGTTTCAAGATGGCGAGACGCTTCCGGTTCCGAACGCGGGTATCTTGCAGACGGGCGACGCGCGGAGACAAGGAGACTTTCGTGAAGTCGGAACTGCGCCTGCTGGCCATCGTCGGGCCACCCGTGGTCGAGCTCGTGGATGTCGTCGATGCCTGCCACGAGGCGATTGCCGGCGGGGTGACTGCCGTGCAGCTCCGGGCCAAGGGCACCCCGGCCGGAGCGCTCGTTGCGCTCGCGCGCCAACTATGCGCGACGGTCTCGATCCCGGTCTGGGTCAATGACCGCGCCGACGTGGCGCTCGCTGCTGGCGCGCGCGGCGTGCACGTGGGGGCAGATGATCTCACGCCGGCGGCAATCCGTGCTCTGGCCGGTGATGCGCTCCGCGTGGGCATGTCAGTGGGTGATCACCGGGAGGCCGAGAACGCGCTCGCCTCGGCCGTCGATTACTGGAGCGTGGGGGCGATCTACCACACCGGCACGAAGCCGGACGCGGGCACGCCCATCGGGCCGGAAGGGTTCCGAGCACTCGCCGCGCTCGCACCGTCCGGTGTCCCCGTCATGGCGATCGGCGGTATCTCGCCGACCAACGTGACCGACATTCTGGCGGCCGGGGCCTGCGGTGTCGCGGTCAGCAGTGCCATCTTCGGCGCGCCGAACGTGCGGGATGCTGCTCGGGAGCTTCGCGAGATCATCGACGCGACGCTTCGGTAGGCTCGCGGCGGGCCGGTGGCGCGCTCCGGACCTCGCGGATGGTGCGGAGGTGTTCGGCGTAGGTGCGCGAGAAGACGTGTTTGCCGTCGGGTCGCGCGACGAAATAGAGGAACGGAGATCGAGCAGGGTAGATCGCGGCCTCGAGGCTCTTGTCCGACGGTGAGCCAATCGGGCCGGGTGGCAAACCATCGATTCGATAGGTGTTGTAGGGTGAGCGCGTTTGGTAGTCGCGCTCGAACAGTCGCCGGCGCCGTCCCAGGGCGTAGATCACCGTGGGGTCGGCCTGGAGGCGCATGCCGAGCGCCAGGCGGTTGTGATACACCGACGACACGTAGCGCCGGTCGGGTGGGTAACGCACTTCCCCCTCGATGATGCTCGCAAGCGTCACCAGCTCGTCCGGCGAGAGTCCCAGGGCCTTCAGGCGGGCGTCCCATGCCGGGTTCCAGCGACGCTGGAACTCGACCACCATCTGGCGCACGACGTCTCGGGCGGACGCGCCGACTGGCACGAGATACGAACTGGGATACAGATATCCCTCCAGGGTCGCGCCGCGGACACGCAGCACCCGCCCCAGGGAATCGTCTCGCGCCGCCGCCAAGACACTCTCAGCGGGAATGCCGAGTTGCGCTTCGATGGCGCCGCCGATTTCGACCAGGGTGAGCCCCTCGGCGATGGTCAACCGGCGTTCGGCCGGCCGTCCTGCCACCAGGATGCTCAGCACGGTGCCGATCGATGCGTTTCGCGGCACGTCATACGTGCCGGCCTGCACCGCGCGGCCTTGGCCCTTGAGGGTTGCATAGAAGCGGAACAGCGATGCCGACTCGACCACATCCTGAGAGGCTAGCGATTCCGCGACGGCGCGCAACGTGGCGCCTCGGGGGACGGTGACTGTGACGGTGTCGATGGTCGACGGTGCGTCAACACAGGCGACGAGCCCGAAGAGGAGGGCCACTCCGAGCCTTGTGCTCATCGCCGGGAGTCCAGGTAACTCTGCAGCAGCGTCGTGGCGGCGAGCTGGTCGATCTCTTTCTTGCGACCCCGCAGCCCGCCGCCGAGTGCGCGAATGGCTTCGAGCGCCCGGGCCGTGGTCATACGCTCGTCCCAAAGTACCACGGGGAGTCCGGCCTGATTGGCGATGCGGGTTGCCGTGGCTCGGGCTTCCCCGGCTCGCTCTCCTTCCGATCCGTCGGGGAGCAGCGGCAGGCCGACGACGATCCCCGTGGGCCGGTGGGCGTCCAGGTGTTCCTTGAGGCGCTTGAGCGGGAACCGCCGTCCGGGCCGGCGGGTCAGGGTCGCGAGTGGATGGGCGACGGTCTGCAACGGGTCGGTGAGGGCAAGCCCGATCCGCTTGTCGCCGATATCGATCGCGAGCAGGCGACCTGTGGCGGGGAGGTCGTCGGGCCGCGGGCTATCGGATCGCCCGGTCCGCCTATCGGCAGGTCCCCCGACGCTCATCCCTCCTGCATGGTGGCGAAGAACTCCTTGTTGGTCTTGGCGCGCTTCATGCGCTCGAGCAGGAATTCGGTGGCCTCTACGGTGGGCATGTCTGCCAAGAAGTTGCGCAGCAAATAGATCTTGCTCAGGGCGTGAGGCTCGAGCAGCAGTTCCTCTTTCCGGGTCGAGCTGCGCTGCACGTCGATGGCAGGATAGATCCGGCGGTCGGCGATGCGCCGATCGAGCACCAACTCCATGTTCCCCGTGCCCTTGAACTCCTCGAAGATCACCTCGTCCATGCGGCTCCCGGTCTCGATGAGTGCGGTGGCGATGATGGTCAGCGAGCCGCCGCTATCGATGTTCCGCGCCGCGCCGAAGAAACGCTTCGGCTTCTGGAGGGCGTTGGCATCCACACCGCCCGAAAGGATCTTCCCGGAGTGAGGGATGACGACGTTGTGCGCGCGCGCGAGCCGCGTGATGGAGTCGAGCAAGATGACCACGTCGCGACCGTGCTCTACCATCCGGCGGGCCTTCTCGATCACCATGTCGGCAACCTGCACGTGCCGGTCGGCGGGTTCGTCGAACGTCGAGGCGATCACCTCCGCCCCCTTCACGTTCTCCTCCATGTCGGTGACCTCTTCGGGTCGCTCGTCGATGAGGAGCACGATGAGCACGGCCTCGGGATGATTCTGCGCGATCGAGTTGGCCATCTTCTGCAGGAGGATGGTTTTCCCAGCCTTGGGCGGGGACACGATCAACCCGCGTTGGCCAAAGCCGACAGGCGTCAGGAGATCCATGACCCGCATGGAGAGGTCGCCCGAGGTCTGCTCGAGCCAGATGCGGCGATCGGCATAGCGCGGCTTCAGATTGTCGAAGGCGATTCGGTGCTTGGCCTTGTCGGGGTCTTCGCCGTTGACCTGCTCGACCTTGAGGAGCGCGAGGTATCGCTCGCCCTCTTTGGGTGGACGGACCTGACCGAGTACGGTGTCGCCCGTACGCAGATCGAACCGCTTGATCTGACTCGGGCTCACGTAGATGTCGTCGGGACCGTAGAGGTAATTCCAGTCGGCGCTGCGCAAGAAGCCGTAGCCCTCCGGGAGGATCTCGAGCACGCCCTCGCCGCGGAGGACCGTGTCGGAATCCAGGAGCGACTGTTCGATGCGGAAGATCAGATCCTGCTTGCGGAGGCCTGAGTAGTTGGTGATGTTCAGCTCTTCAGCGAGTGCGTGGAGCTCGGCGACTGATTTCCGCTTGAGTTCTGCGATGTCCACGGTTTTGGATGTCTCCGTCGTGTAACCCGAGTCAGGTGAGAGTGCGGCCGCCCTTGCGTCAGGCGCAAATCGGATCGCGGGGTGAGGCTGAGCGTCTCTTGGGGATAGCTACTGGATGAGTGGGTTTCGTAACGATACGGGTCGCCCCAGGGGGCGTCAAGGGGCGCCGTGAACGACCTCATCCCCTATCTCTCCTGGTGGCGCACGATCAGGACCCGCGATCGCGAGATCGTCGAGGCTCTCGTCGACCGAGAGCACCGCGGCCCATCGGCCGAGTTGCAGGCGGCGCTTGGCGCGTGGGACGGGTTGCACTACTGGAGCCGGATCGAGGGCGTCGATCGACTCGTCCTCATCAGATCCCTGCAGCCCCGGCAGCGCGAGCGCTGGTGGCTCCATGGTATCCTCTTCGCCGCCACGTTTCTCACCGTGTGGATGAGCGGGGCGCTGCTCACCGGCTCCTCGCTTCCGTGGGCCTTTCCGTTTTCCATCGATTACGCGCGAGCGCCGGAGTTCGTCGGTGAGCTGTTCGGGGAGCTGGTCCGCCTGCCGGGGAGCCTCGGCTTTGCCATGGCCCTGATGGCCATTCTCCTCGCGCACGAGTCGGGGCACTACATCGGGGCCAGACGCTACGGCCTCAATGCGTCGCCACCGTACTTCTTGCCCGCACCGCCGATCGTCAACTTCATCGGAACCTTTGGCGCCTTCATTCGCTTGCGCAGCCAGGTCCTCGATCGGCGTCAGCTCATGGACGTCGGGGCTGCGGGTCCGTGGGCCGGCTTCGTCGTGGCCATCGTCGCCCTGGTGGTGGGTCTCCTCCGCTCGCAAATCGTTCCCGAGCTCGGACCGTCCCATCAATTCGTGATGCTCGCCGAGTCCCGGATCTACCTCGGGGACTCCCCGATCTTCATCGCGTTCCGTGAGCTCCTGGTGGGCGAAGGGACCGTGCTGCTGCATCCCCTCGCCTTTGCCGGCTGGATCGGGATCTTGGTGACTACACTCAACCTCCTGCCGCTGGGGCAGCTCGATGGTGGACACGTGCTCTATGCCATGTTCGGGCGACGGCAGGGTGCGGTGAGCGCCGTTGCCTTCGTGGGACTGTTCGCTCTGGGGTACGTTGTCGGTCGTGAAGTCTCCCCCTGGATCGCGTGGTTCTGGTGGACGTGGGCAGGCCTCATCCTGATTGTCGGACGAGGCAGACTCGTGCATCCCAGTGTTCTCGATCCCCACCGACCGTTGCCGCTGAGCCGCAAGCTCTTGGGCGTGGCCACGCTCGTCCTGTTCCTCGCCACGTTCAGTCCGGTCCCCATGTTCCCGATGTGGTGAGCCGAACCATCACCCGCTCAGGGGTGGATCGACGCATCGGCGCAACACGCTCCGCCCTCGGCCAGGCACCCCGACTCGCACGACGGTGTATTGCGTAAGTGCTGAATCCCTTTATATTTGCGCAAACCAACGGACGAGTCGCTCATGGCGGGGAATCCGGTCCGCTACGGTGCGCCGAACCCCTCAGATCCGGTTATTCATGACCTTCCGCCTTTGCGCTACGAAGGCGGACTCGTTGCGTTGCAGCTCGAAGTGCGTCGCACCGAGGACGGAGTATGGCGTGGGCGGATCCACTTCGGATCGCCAGAGGCGGGTGCCACGTCCTCGACGGCGGAGATCTTCTGCGCCGTGAGTGAGGCGGACCTGTGGGAGTGCGTCCACGACCTGCGCGAACATCACGTCCGAGATCTGTACCGATCCCTCACCGAGTAGCGCACTCCACTCTTCAGCCCCCGTTCAGCTCTTCAGTCTCGTTCAGCCAAGACCCCACCAACGGGGAATTCGGCCGCGGCACAGACCTGCTCGGCGCGGGACTTGCAAGCTCCCGTGAGTTGAGCCCGGGTCGGGGGATGCTTCTTGACGACCCGTGACCCGGGGCGCAAGTTCGCTCCTCCAGTCCCGTGGTCGGCTCCCCCACGTTTGTGGATGGGAGCGCCGGAGCGTCGTATGCTTGAGATCCGCACCGCTTCCACCCGTCTTCGTTGCCTCGTCCCCCTCGCAGTGTTGTGTCTGCTGACCGGTGTCTGGAGCTGTGCCCCAGGGGGCGCCCAGCGGGTCTCACCGGAGGAAATTCCCGATCTCGAAGATCAGCTTGCCACACGGCCGCAGGACGGCGCCGCGCTGCTCCGCTACGCCGCCGCCCTGTACGCGGCCGACCGGTGCGACACCGCGACAGTCGTTGCGCGGGCGGGCATGGTGCGGGAGCCGGCGCAGGCGCTTGGACCACTCGTGTTGGGCCATTGTCTCGAGCGAGCCCAGGAGTACGACCAAGCCCTCACGGTCTACGCGAGCTACCTCGAGGCTCAGCCCGATCGAGCGGGATCGTCATCGGTCCGGGCGCGGCAGAGCATCGCGCGGCGCGACCGCGCCCTGGCGAACGCGCGCCGCGCGTTGGATCGCGAGGCAGAGCTCGCCCAGACGCCCAGTGATCCGGCGACCGTGGCCGTTCTGCCGATCGATATCGTGGGCGACTCCACCTACCGACCCCTGTCACTTGGACTGGCGCAGATCCTCACGACCGACCTCGCGCTCCTGCAGCGCTTCACTATGGTGGAGCGCCTGCAAATTGGAGTGTTGGTCGAGGAGATCCGGGTCGCGGATACGGGCCGGATCGATCCTGCGACGGCCGCACGCGTGGGGCACTTGGTGCGAGCAGGGAGACTGGTGCAAGGACTCGTGACGATCCCCCCGCGAGGAACCACGCGCATGGAGGCGAACGTCGTGCTCGGCACGGGTGAAGTGACCGCGCCTGCGCGACAGGCGGGCAAGTTGCGCGATCTGCTCAAGATGGAGAAGCAGCTGGTGGTCGACATCGCGCGGCAGCTCGGGTACCAGCTGTCGCAGGCCGAACTGCGCCTCATTCTGGAAAACGGCACGCAAAACCTGGCGGCGTTCATGGCCTATTCGCAGGGCCTCGATGCCGAAGATCGTGGAGACTATCGGTCGGCGGCGCTCTACTACGCGCGGGCTGTCCGGGCGGATCCGAATTTTCGCGCTGCCCGCGAAGGATACGAGGCGGCGGTTGCGGGCCAGCAGGCGGTTGACGCACCTTCCGCGGCGATCACCCAGCTGGCCACCGTTCCCACGCCCGCGCCGGACCAGCTCGTTGTTGGCACGCAGGGGAGCGCCCTCACGACGACCATCCTCGACGTTGCAGGGACACAAGCTGAGGTGACGGCACCGACGATCACGCCGACCAATACGGGGACCAACACCACGTCGTCCAGTCCACCGCCCACCGTCCGAGTACTCGGGACGCCACCGACGGCGTCAGGGTCGGTTCGCATCTTCTTCCGACTGCCATGAGTCGCACAGCCCTGACTCTCGGTATTCTGCTGGCGTTCGGCACGCCGCACGCCGCGGCTCAATTTCCCGTTCGTGTGTCAGTTTCGGCGTCGGTGGAGGGGTACTCGTTCGACCAGGGTGTCGTGTTCTCCAAGGTCGAGGAATACGCGTTTCCAGTCGGCATTGCCGTACCGCTGGGGCGCGTGGGTGAGCTCACGATCTCCACCGGGTACGGCTACGTGCGACTGTGGAGCCGCGACCAGAGCCAGCTGGCGCATCAGGAGATCTCAGGCGCGCTGGACACGCAGGCGCGTCTGTCGTGGAACGTTATTCCCGGCCGCCTCGTGGCGTTCGCGACGACGACGGTCCCGACCGGGGTCAAGACCGTGGAAGAGCAGGAGCTCGCGGTGCTCGGCGTGCTGTCCAGTGACATCATCGGCTTTCAGGCGCCGAGTCTGGGAAGTGGTGGCAGTGCGGGTGGGGGATTCGGCGGGGCCGTGCCGATCGGCTCCTCGTGGTCCGTCGGTGTGGGCGGGACCGTACGAAAGCCGTTCAACTACGTCCCCATTGTGGGCGACGGGCGAACGCTCAAGCCGGGGCTCGACATTCGCGTCCGGGCCGGCGTGGAGGGCTCCCTCGCGAGGCGAACCTACCTGCGCGTGGCCGGGATTTTCGCTCACCAAAGCAACGACGCCTTTGGCGATTCCACCAGCGGCATCGGCAACAGAGTGATCGGCTACCTCTCGCTGAATCAAGGGATCGGCAACGGCTCGCTCACCCTCTATGCGTTCGATGTCTATCGGGGTAGTGCCCAGCTCGAGCAAACGTCAATCGGCACTGCGATCTTGCCGCGGGGGAACCTGTTTGCCGCCGGGCTGCACTACGAGTTCCGCGTGACCGGGCGCCTGCAGGTTGGTCCACGCGCCGAGTACCGGTGGTCGGCGCAGGACGCCGGCGGTGACGCCTCCGGACTCGAAATTAACGGCGAAGCGTTTCGCTACGGCGGCGACGTCCGGTTACAGCTCATGCAGGGGCTCGCCGCAGTGCTTCAGGGCAGCGGCACCACCGGGTTCTTGGTCCAAGGCACTGAGCGTATTCACTTCAGGGGCCCGAGAGGAACACTGTTTCTCGAATGGAGTCCGTGACGGGGAGGGTCCGCGACTTCGGAAGCCACCGGCCTCGAGCGGCTTTGAAGCGCGCGCTCCTCGGCACTGTCGTGGCCGGTGCGGTCGTCCTGAGTTGCACCGATCGGATCGGCCCTCCAATCCCGCTCGCCGGCCACCTGGCCATTGCCCCGACGTTTGCGAACACTGCCGCCGTCATCGTGCCACTCGCCGCCGGCCGGTTCACCATCCGACGGATCCCGGGTGGTGAGGTCGTCCGCGATACGGTCGTGACGTTTGCCGCGGGCACCGATTCGGTGGACCTGACGCTCACCGTTCCGGTG
>Ga0224512_10000346_pt1 | contig 50147 bp, 53 predicted proteins | sample SF_May12_sed_USG_4_FD_169103 | JGI IMG/M metagenome (GOLD analysis project Ga0224512, IMG submission 169103) | Sediment microbial communities from San Francisco Bay, California, United States - SF_May12_sed_USGS_13 | ecosystem: Environmental > Aquatic > Marine > Sediment | place: USA...
CTCCAAACCTACTGCCTGATAAATTGAATCATACTCTGGAAAATTCTCATCAAACCACTTTTTGTAAGTTGCCTCATTATTGTATCTGTCAACATAGCTCTGTGGATCTTTTGTTTTATCAACAAATGGTGCAATTCCTAATTCTTTTGGTTCAGACTCAGTTGGTTTTGGTTCAGTTGGTTTTGGCTCAACTGGTTGTGAATTATCAATAATGTCATTTACCGTAATTGTGATTGTTTCTCTATCAACTAGTCCATCCTTTTTTACTACTACATCAAATGTGTGACTTTTTCCAGCATCTGATGCTGATGGGGTCCATGAAAACATACCTGTGTTTGATATGATTTTTGCACCTGCTGGTGGATTTTTATCTAAACTAAACACCACATCTTTGACTGAATTATCTGTAAGCTTGATTGTAAAGGATAGGAATTTCCCTTCATCAACTGTAAGTTTTCCTATAGGGCTGATCTGAATGTTTGCTGATTTTGGTGTTGCAGGTACTTCTGATGAAGGGATACTTGTACCAACTGAATTTATTGCAGATACTCTATAGATATATTTTGAATTGATTTGAACATTTGAATCAACATATGAAGTAGATGTGCTTTTAGTATTTGATTCTAATATGGAATATGATCCGGAATCTTTCTTTACCTCTATTTTGTAACCTGTAATTTTTGAATTTCCATCAGATGATGGTGCATTCCAAGTAAGCTGGACCTGTGACGAAGAAGCAACAGCACTTAGATTTCTTGGTTGTGTAGGTAGAGTAATGGCACTTGAAGATGTTGGTGGCTTTGAATTCGTTTCTGGAGTTGCAGATGCTGAATTTGATCTAGGTGTATTGCCTACAGCTAGATTTGCAGTTACCACATAACTGTATTCTTTTCCAGTCTCCAATCCGCTTACAGTATATGTTGTACTGCTACTACCTACAGTGGCTACATTGTCATAAAGAATATCTGGAATAACCTCGCGTTCTATTAGATAGCCTGTAATTGCTTGATTGAAGGTATCAGTTGGAGGTATCCATGATAGCATGATCTGATTCTTTGAAACCGCTGTCGCAGTAAGTCCAGCTGGACTTTGTGTAGGTCCTGGCTCTACAGGTCCTACAAATGATGGATTACTTGTACCCTCAGAGTTAATTGCGTATACTTTGTATCTGTAACTTTCATCCTCATCTAATCCTGTATGTAGAAAAGATGTAGTGGTACTTTTTGTATCTGCAACAATTATCTTGTATGAGGAGCTGCCTTCCTTTGATTCTATCTTGTATCCTGTTATCTTAGCTACGTCATCATCTAGTTCTGGTGCTTTCCATGAAATAATAATTGAAGTGGGAGATGCTGCCGATGCTGAAAGACTTTTTGGAGCGTCAGGAACATCTTTTGATGAACTACTTCCACTACTACCACTTCCGCTTGTTGGTAACGTAAGTATCTGTATTCTGTGATTATCAGTGTCTGCAACATACAGCATTCCATTATCATCAAGTGCCAATCCTGATGGTGAGTTGAACTTGCCATCAGCAGAACCCGAAGAACCAAATTCCTCAACAAAACATACTCCGTCAATAATTTCATCAGTTCCACTTGGACATGTGGTACCAGAGATTATCTCAAAGACCTGAATTCTATTGTTCTCAGTGTCTGCAACATACAGCATATTTTCATCTTCATCAAATGCCAAACCTGCTGGCTCGTCAAATCTGCCATCAGCAGAACCCGAGGAACCAAAATCATCTACAAAACATACTTCATCATTGACCACCTCATCAGTTCCACTTGGACAGTTATCCCCATCAGTCAACTCGAACATTCGAATTCTATTGTTACCAGTATCTGCAACATACAGAATGTCTTCACTATCATCAATTATCATGCCTGATGGATTATCAAACTCATCACCTGAATCATCATCATCAAAGCTAAATAGAAAATCGCCATCATCATCAAAAACAGAAATAGAATCAGTAGCAGAATCTGCTACATAGATATAGTCTGTCTTCTTGTGTACTGCAATTGCACTTGGTGTACCTAGGTACTCATCATCTCCACTATTAGATGAGCCAAATTCTAGATTATCAAAATCTCCATCTGATTGAAATCTTTGTACACGGTTATTCTCTGAATCAACAACATACACATCTCCGGTATCTTTGTCTATTGCCAAGTCAGTTGGAATATCAAATCGCCCATCACTGGAACCTGAGACACCAAAGTCATCATCAAAACACACCTCGTCATCAATTATTTCATCAGTTCCACTTGGACAGTTATCTCCACCTGTCAAATCATATATCTTAATTCGATTATTCTCGCTGTCTACAATGTAGAGTTTTTTACCATCATTACTAATTGCCAAGTCAGTTGGCATATCAAACTCATCGTCTGATGTTCCTTGGGAGCCAAACTTGTCAGAAAATGAAAAATCTGCAAATGAAAACTGAGAATAAGCAAATCCAGTTAACAGTAGGGCTGCAAATAATATCCCAAAACATACTTTTTTGATCACGATATTTCTCCAAAAAATACAAAGTAATTAAAAAATGCTATCAATTTTAACCGATCCTCAGATCAACCCCTTGATCTTTTAAATGATGAATTTTATAGTCTGATGAATTTCTTACCTTTGTATATTAATAATGCAGGTACTGCAACATACAAACCAAGATTCATCAAAATCACACCTATACCATAACCTATGATCTTTGACTCTGAATCAGCAAATGACAAAATCGACAGTGATGACAACAATGGAGTTATTCCAATCTTTACTGCTTCTCTAAATACAGGATTCTCTCTTTCCATATCTGCAATGGTTGGTGAGAATGAATAGTAGAGTTGGTTGAATCCTGTCATAAATGATGTACCTGAATCAGTATTCATTAGCTGATTGTCACGAATTTCTCTGAGTAATTGAACTTGTGGAGCCATCTCTGTTCCATATGTTGCAGTTGCAATAAGACAACCACCACCTTCTGAATTATCAACAATCATACACATCCCATCAACCAAATCAGTTCCTTCTCCACATTCGCCAAATTCTGGCTCTTCAAATTCTGGCTCTTGAATCCCCACAGCATCATAAATTGTGATATTTGGATATGTCTCATCAAACCACTTTTTGTAAGTTCCCTCGTTATTGTATCTGTCAATATAATATTGAGGATCCAAATCTGGATCAACAAATGGTGCTAATTCTTTAGGCTCCTCCAAACCTACTGCCTGATAAATTGAATCATACTCTGGAAAATTCTCATCAAACCACTTTTTGTAAGTTCCCTCATTATTGTATCTGTCAACATAGCTCTGTGGATCTTTTGTTTTATCAACAAATAGAGCTGGAATTTGTAATGGCTCCTCCAAACCTACTGCCTGATAAATTGAATCATACTCTGGAAAATTCTCATCAAACCACTTTTTGTAAGTTGCCTCATTATTGTATCTGTCAACATAGCTCTGTGGATCTTTTGTTTTATCAACAAATACAGCAATTCCTAATTCTTTTGGTTCAGTTTGCTTTGGTTCTGGTTCAGTTTGCTTTGGTTCTGGTTCAGTTTGCTTTGGTTCTGGTTCAGTTTGCTTTGGTTCTGGTTCAGTTTGCTTTGGTTCTGGTTCAGTTTGCTTTGGTTCTTGATATGCTTGCTTAACAGTGATTGTGACATTTTCTTTATCTTCCTGACCTCCTTTATTTGCAATTACATCGAAATTATAAGGCACATCTTGAATATTTCCATGAGATTTTGATGGAGTCCAAACAAATTTTCCTGTCTTAGAATCTATTGTAGCACCAGAAGGTGCATTTTTCAAACTATATGCCACATCAGTAATAGAACTATCAATAAGACTAGCTGTAAAGGTAATTGTTTTTTCTACCTCTACCAATTTATCTCCAATTGTTTTTAATTGTAATACAAAATCAGGAACTTCTGCAACTCGTTCTCCGTCATATTCTAAATTCAAAATCATTCCATCTTCAACTTTTTGGGTTGATGTAAATGCAATTGCCTCATAAACCCCTTTAGAGGTAAAAATATCCTCAACCAATCTGGGAATGGTAGAAAATGTTCCATCTTCATCTGATGCGGGATCTCCCAACAATGTTATTGTGTCTCCGTTTCTTTTGATAACCACTGAAACTTGTTGTAGTCCATCTTCTTCAATTCCTACAAATTCAATCTTTTCGTCATTTGTGTAAAATGATTTCTCAAGAGATAATGATTTAACATCTGCATAGGATGGAGTTACAATTACAAGTGAAATTCCAAAAACTATCAATAGTGCTAGTTTAGTTAACATGCTGAACCCTTGAGTGACACCCATTTAAAAAATACGTATAATTTCTTCTAGGAAATTACAAAGAAATATTCACCAAACTCACAAATCAAGCAAAAATCTCATATAAACTCGGTCATTTGTTCTAATTTCCATGTCGTGAAATGTTGGAGCCTTTATCTCGACCTTGAAATTATGCTTATGGACATCAAGTGGCTCTCCATATGCTGTTGCATTAATTTTATAGCCACCATTTTCCTCGATATCAAACTCAATCCTCTTGATTGCAAATCCTTCAGTAATTAGAAGAAATGGAATCTCTTCAAGCCAGCTGAAAAGAAGATAACGTAAATCTTTTCCATTGGCAATGAATTCTTTCTTGTCTTTCTCTTCAACTTTATCTTGATCAAGTGTAAGATTAATTTCTGCTTCAGCTGCTACAGCAAATGCCTCTTTGATGTCTTTTGCAGTAACTTCAATTATTGCATCAGTCGCATGATCTAAAAAATTATAACTCAATTGTATTTTTAGAAAACTTTCTGATTATTAATCTAGTCTTTTTTGTACAACATATAACAAGAGAAAATATTCTTTTATGAATTCATTTGAAAAGAAACAGATCTTTGACCGTATCGTTTTAGGATTTGATTTATTGTTTCTATTAATGTAACAATTTTAGGATAATTTGTATTTATCAAATCCTTTTTAATGATATTCAGATAATATTTTTTTTGTTTTACTTCACGTAGTTTTTTTGTTTTTGATGCATCATAATTTTTCAAATCACTCAAGTTTGCTGAAATATCACAAAGTTTGATTAGTTTTGCATCAAACGATGTTTCTTTGAGTTGTATGCGGTATGCATTTTCTCTTTTTTTTCTTGGTAATGTTTTGTCTTTAGTCAAGGATGACACAATCACTGCAATTCTATTTCCAAATTGTTCATACAAATCATCAAAATTGATATCCGTGTCTTCAATAATGTCATGAAGCCATCCTGCACAAAGAATCTCTTCATCAACCACACCTAAACTCTTGAGTCTGTTAACTACATCTTCTAGATGCTTTGAGTACGTAGTGCCATCTTTTCTAAACTGTCCTGCATGTTTCGTTTTTGCAAGTAATTCTGCACTTTTTACTAATTCCAATATTTATTCCTCATGTGGTAAAATTTGTATTATTCATGCTAGGTATAGATTATTACTCTTTATCATCCATTTCCATAATTCCAAACGTGTTACTTTTAGTATCAGTACACTGCAAACCATCCCATTTTTGGAATTGCCATTTTTGGAACAATTATCTGCACGCATTTTTCTATATCTTATCATTCTGAAAAAATTTCAGTATTTTAAAATTGGATACCTTTTGAAATGATTTGATGAAAGCTGCTTATTTTGATGGAAACAAAATAGCTTTTGAGCAAAATTATCCAGAACCAAACTCTGATGAAGCATTAGTTAGAGTAAATCTGGCAGGAATTTGTGGAACTGACTTGGAGATTCTAGATGGATACATGAAGTACCATGGAATCTTGGGTCATGAATTTGTTGGAACCGTAGAAAAATCTGAAAATTCTGAACTAGTTGGGAAAAGAGTTGTGGGTGAAATTAATGTTGGGTGTGGAGTTTGTAGTTCTTGTAGACATGGAATGTCTCGCCATTGTCCTAACAGAACAGTTCTTGGAATTTTAAAAAGAAATGGAGCCTTTGCAGAATTTGTCTCACTTCCAGAACAAAACTTGCACGTTTTACCTGATTCTATTAGTGATGAGCAAGCTGTGTTTGTAGAACCACTAGCAGCTGCATTTGAAATCAAAGAACAAGTGAGACTTGATCCACAATGGAATATTGCAGTGATAGGTGATGGGAGGCTAGCGCAATTAATTTCTCGAGTCTTGAAATTATCTTGTTCCAATATTACGTGTTTTGGCAGACATCAAAACAAACTCCAAAGTTTGGATAAACTAGGAATAAAAACAAAGATTGGAATTGAATCTTTAGATGAATTTACTTTCGATCTAGTGGTGGAAGCCACTGGAAGTAATTCTGGATTTTCTGATACTATGAAATTGGTAAAACCACGTGGAATTGTTATTTTAAAATCAACTATTGCATCAAGAGAAAATCTTGATTTGACTCCTGCAGTAGTCAATGAAATAACATTGATTGGCTCTCGTTGTGGATTGTTTAAACCAGCAATAGATGCATTAGCCACAGGAATGGTTACAGTTGATGACATGATTGATTCCACATTCCCTCTTGAGGAATTTCAAGAAGCAATAATTCATGCAAAAAAACCTGATACGTTAAAGGTATTTCTAAAACCATAATTTGAACTATAATCTCATCTAAAACTGGTTTTATTCTAAGGGAAAATCAATCTCACAAATTGTACATTTGCCTCTTTGACCATTGTATCTCTCTTCAAAATATTCAATAATTTCTGCGCTGCATATCCAACAAGTAACTTCCTCATCTTGCTCTTCCACACATATAGATGCCATCCATCACTTTTATCCATGTTCCTAATATGTGACAAAAATTCCAATCTGCAATAATTTTTGCAAAGTTCGATAATAGAAATTTTTTATAAAATCCATCTAATGTTTTTTTAATCTTGTCAAAAAACAAGACCTTTGTAACTTGATTTTTTTTATCTAGTTATCTCAGAACTGTTGGTTTGTTGTAATACATAATTAGAAAATAATCAATCATGCTGTAATTCTGTTCCATTTTTTAAAATTGTCATGTAAAGTAACAAATTTGCTTAGGTTTGGACTCGTAAACTAATTTAGTAAGATTTCATTTGCAGAAGCAATTGGAGCCATTTGATTCATTTCTTGTTTGGATTGCAGAGTTTCTGGGGGAACATCTCTATGAGGGGATATTTCTGGCAGCCTTACTTGAGACTATAGTTCCACCTATTCCTACGCTTGCAGTATTTCCTACTGCTGGGTTCTTGGCGTTCCAACATGGTATGTCAATTATTGATCTCATTCCGATGATCTTACTTGGAGCAGGTGGTGCCACTATTGGGACATCTGCAATATATCTAATTGCGTTAAAGCTTGGTAGAATTGTTTTGATTCGTTATTTGCGATACGTCCGAGTATCTGAAAAAAAATTAGAACGAGTAGAGATTTGGTTTGAAAAATATGGGGACAAAGCAGTGTTTTTGGGTAGGATGGTTCCTGTTATGAGAGAAATGATTTCGGTTCCAGCTGGGTTATTAAAAATGAGAATTCCAAAATTTGTTGCATATACATTTGCAGGATCATGTGTCTGGTCTGCTGGAACAATTCTATCTGGATATTACTTTGGTGAAGCAATTGGACTTGGTACGAGTACAACTACATTACTACCGTAACTATTGAAATCATTCTATGAAAATTATCTTTTCTTGTTTGGAGAAATTCTAAATACCGTCTTTTGAAGAATCCTCGTTTAAAAATTTCCTAAGGTCTTTTGTCTTTTTTCTTCCCAAACTAATTCTCTCATTCCAAGTTGTATTCTCAAAGAATTTGCAGTTGCAGGACTGAATCCTTCATAATGATTATTTGTCATTACCATAGCCAATGGAATATCATGGATGTTTTGTAGTTTGTTTGCCCAGTTTTTGATAAGATCATTTTTATCTTTTGTAACTTTCCCAAATTCCGAATCCGGAATAGAGCGATCTCCAATTAACCTAACATAAAGAAAATTTGAAGTGACTGGCATTGGATTGTCAATCCCTACAACATCATTCCATACAAGACAATGTTTGTTTTGTTTTAGATATGATACTGCATCATCTGAAAACCACGATTCATGTCTTCCTTCAATAGGATACATGAAATCATCAGGCAAAATATCAAACAATTCTTCTAGTCTTGGTTTTGCCTCATCAAATGATAATGATGGCGGTAACTGCAAAACAAGTGCTGAAACCTTTTCGTGGATAGGAACAAGAGACGACAAAAATGAAAAAATTTCGGAATTTACTCTTTCCAGTCTCTTTTCATGCGTAATTACTGATGGAAATTTGGCTGTAAACCTGAAATGTCTCGGAGTGTCAGCATTCCACCTTCTTACAATTTCTTGGGAAGGTATTCTATAAAATGTAGAATTAATTTCAGTAATTTCAAAAATCTGTGAATAGTATTTGAGCCAATCTTTGCTCTTGAGATTTTTGGGATAAAATGTCCCAGACCATCCCTGATAGCTCCATCCAGTACATCCTATTTTGATATTCATTGTATTAATTGATTTTATTTTGTTTTTAAAAATTTGAAAGCTGACTATAGCGGCTTAACCTTTACACAGCCCTGCTGTATGCATAGACCGGTAAACAATCACCAGCATTCAGACAATAGGATATTGTGTCAGCTTTCTACATTACTATATACAGTTATTAGATAAAAAGTAGATCCTACATCTCAAATAATGCTAATTGTAGTTATTAGTATTCTAGTCAAATTTCTACTGATTGAAGGAATTTGTAACCTTAAACCAATGATTAAGAGATTTAGTAAAATCCAACCAAAATTTCAAAAATCAGTATTTAGAACATCTAATTTCCAGGCATTTGGAATGTTCTGAGAATAGTTTTGATTTAAAAATTTAATGGGTAATTTCTACTTGCAGATATGTTTAATCTAAAGAAAAAATCAAAATTCATTTACATCACAGATGTATTAAATGAAAGATCCTAAAACTAGATTATAATAAAGAGTAAAAAGACTGGAATTACTCTAACACGTGTTTGACACCAAAACAAAAAATTATATCTCTTGTGGGGTTGCAATTAGTTCTAATAATTAGTAGCTTTTTGACACTAGTATATCTTGAATCTGAGTGGTTTGAAATTGGAAATTCGATTGACTATGCAGGATTAAACAGATTTTTGACTGTCAATACAATGTTGGAAATTCGTAATCTTGATTTTAACTCTCAAGTTTTAGAAAAACCCGAATCACTTGAAATTTTAGAGGAAAATTTACTTTTAATCAAAGAGGGCGGGGAAAAAAATAATGATTTTGTAAAGAAATTACCCTCAGAATTAGAAGAAGATTGGAAAAAAATTTATGAAGATTATTTAACTTTTAAAAAAAGTATTTCAAATTTTTTAACATCCAATCCTGATGATCGATTGGAGTTACAGATTGAAGTGGATAATAACGGAAGGACTCTAATTCAAAATTCTGATATTCTTGTATCCAAAATAACTTTGTTTCTTGCAAAAATTGATACCTTTCTAATTAATCTTCAAATCGTATTCCTTTTAGTAAATACAATTGCTCATATGTTACTAGTTATTTTGATATTTAGAATTTTAAATAATTCTGCAAACGAGAAAATCGATTTAGAAAAATTTGCAATTATTGGCAAAATTGGAGCAAGCATTGCACATGATCTAAGAAATCCCTTAACTGCAATCAAAGGATCTTTTGAGATTTTGAAAATGGAAAGTCATAATATGGATGAAACGTTTGAAAAAAAACAATACCAAAAAATTGATGACTCTATTAAAAAAATTGAATATTTAACAAAAGATATTTTAGATTTTGCAAAAACTACAGAACTAAACAAAGAAAAAATCAGCTTTTTAAAACTTATCCGGGAGACAATTGATGAATTCATAATTCCGTCAACAATCAAAATCGACTTGCCTACACATGATTATAAAATACATGTCGATAAAATTAAATTTCAAAATGTAATTTCAAATTTAATAAGAAATTCATTAAATGAAATCAATGAGAATGGCAGCATCATCATTGATTTGCAAGAAAATGATGATAATGTTCTCTTTACTGTAGAAGACTCTGGAAAAAAACTTTCAGAAAAAGAATTGCCTAAAATTTTTGAACCTCTTTACACTACTAAACAAACAGGAACTGGTTTGGGACTAATGATATGTAAAAAAATAATAGAGCAGCATGGTGGAACAATCAATGTCTCTGTTAACCCTACCACATTCACAGTTTCACTTCCCAAAAATTGATTCTAAGGAATTTTATTTTTTAGGATAAAATTTTTCCGCTAATTCTCTTAGTTTTTCAGCAGAATATGGTTTTTCAATCAACTCTAATGCGTGCATGCTTTTAGCCTTCTTCCATTTTGAGAAATCTGCATGAGCAGTTATGAATATCACTTTTGCTTCAGGGAATTCTTCTTCAAGTTCAAAAAACGCTTGATAACCACTCATTTTAGGCATTTTTACATCAAGAAAAACTAATCCTGGCTTATTTTCTCTATATTTTGAAACTGCATCTAATCCATCTTTGGCTTGAATTACGTTGTACCCAAAAAATTCCAATAATGTACTAGTAGTATCTAGAACAGCTTTATCATCATCTGCTACAAGAATTGTTCCTTTTTTATTCATATTTTGATACAAAGTTGGTAAAATTTAAACAATTGAAATCTCATTTACAATTTTTAAACGTTGTTTGTAGAATGTCTTTACCTCTTCAATGAAATCTGAAAACCACTCATTAAGTTCATTGTTCTTTTTTAGAATTTTTCTTAGATATTTTTGTGTGTCCTGATTTTTTGTTTTTCTTTTCAAATTTGGAAAATATAATAATGTGATAAAGAACCATAAGGAAATTAATTCTCCGATTTTTTCTTCATTAAATGATTCAGTAAGTGCATTTGATTTTATATTAAAATACGAAATTAGTTCATAGAATTTAACATTTTCAATTTTTATAATGTTGGGATTATCAAACAACAATCCTTTTCCAAGTAGTGAAATATTGTAAACATGTTCTCCAATAGTTGATTTTAATAAATCCCAATTACCAAAAACTAATGGAAGTATGACTTCGTAGTTTTTTGCAATTCTATCTATCTCCTTTTCATTGAAATCCATTACATCCAAGCAATATAGAATTCCATAAAGAGATAATCGATATTTGTTTCCTGGATTTCTTTTTGCAGTTTTACTGTCAACTAAAACAAGATTAAGATCTAATATTCCATTTGAATGGACTCCTCTATCAGTTCTTCCTAACAACAACCGTCTGTATTCTTTTTCTTTGGTACGAACCTTGTCATTATTTGTTGTAAATCTCACCTTTGCCATCTCCCAAGTTGTCATAGGTCCTTCTAAGGCAAGAACTCTTAGAATCTTCTGAACATTTTCACGGTGCTTTGATTTTGAGGCAAATTTTCCGTACAAATGATGTGATTGAGGACGAATATAGTATTTGTAAGATAACATACTTTGTGACTTGTCCAAATTAAGAATAACCATACCGCAAATGGTATGATATTTTTATATAAAAATTCGTATTTACATAAATTAGGTAATTAAGATGGCTCAAAGAATAACTGTGTTATTGCAAGATGAGATTGTCAAAAAGCTTAGATTAAAGCAGGCTAAGATGATTCAGGATTCTTCAGAAAGCATTAGTTTCTCTTATGTAATTAATGAACAATTGCATAAGGGTTTAACAAAGTAAATTTTACTTTAAGAATTTACTAGATTTTGACAAATTCGTTATCTATCATCCATTGAATGCTTTTGAAATATTCCTCATCTGATATTAATCCCTGACTCCACCATCCTGCATCTTTTCGTAACCATGATGGCAATTGTTCATCAGAATCCCCTTCAGACATTATTCCAAATGGAATTGTGATGATGCCTCTTTGTATATGGTATTGAAGACCTGACAAATATTCCTTATCTGAAATCTGATTTAATGACCACCACTTTGCGGTTTTTTTAACCCATTCAGGAATCTTAAAAACCGTTTCAACGAAATTCTTGTCATCTCCAGTTCTGCACTGTCTTGGATATGACTCCATTATGGGATTTCCAGCTTTAACACACTCTTCAAAACTATTGATTTCATTTATTGGTGCGATTCTAAGAATTTTATCATCGTTGGGATTTGGAAATCCCCTGCCGTCCTTATTGCTTGTAAGAACATACAATAACCCATCCGGGCCTGTTTGCACATCCCGTAGTCTTCCAAACTCATCTTGGAATAGTTTCTTGTGGGATAGCACCAAATTATTTTCAAGATCAAAATCTATCATATGCAGATGACTTCCTCTGAGTGTTGCAACAAAATATTTTCCAGTCCATTCTGGAACTTTGTCTCCATGGTAGAATTCTGCACCTGATGGTGCCCATGTGTCCTCACCTGTATGCAGAATTGGCGTCTGCAAACCATCTGCTGTCTCATCACCAATTATATCTGGCCACCCATAATTTGTGCCTGGAATGATCACATTGATCTCATCATGTGCTATTCCTCTCCATCCTGATGGCCCATGTTCTGTTGCAACCAGATTTCCGGATTTATCCCAATCAATTCCTTGAGGATTTCTATGTCCTAACGAGTAAACAGGTGAATTTAAGAAGGGATTGTCATCAGGGATTGTTCCATCAGAATTGATTCTGAGAATTTTTCCTCCTAAAGAATTCAAATCTTGCGCTAGTTTTGGATCTCCAGCTTCTCCTGTTGTGATGTATAGTTTCCCATCTGGTCCAAACTGAATTCTCCCACCGTCATGAAATGGTCCGCCAGGAATTCCATCTAGTAATATTTTATCTTCAGTTAACATTCCGTCTACAAGCTGAAATCTAACAAGTTTGTTTATTGTTGATAAAAATTCGTTATATGTATAATAGATATAGATGAAATTATTTTCTTCAAATTTTGGATCTACTGCCATCCCTAACATTCCACCTTCCACTCCGCTAACCCCAAGTGACAGTAACGGTTCTTCTAACAATTCCCTATCTTGAATAATCCTGAGATGCCCATTTCTTTCTGTAAATAATATAGTTCCATCAGGTAACCAATCAATACTCCAAGGGACAGTGAGGTTATCAGCTACTGTTTCTACCTTAACTCCAAGATCTTGATACTCTTGAGCAAAGACTGTAGGAATTGTAAATAAACAAATTACAAAAATTATTCCTATCATTGGATATTGCATACTATTTTTACAATGATTGTAGATAAATAATTAGGCATTTGGCTGACCTTGATGTTGACCTTTCTCACAAGAATCACAAATCTCTTTGATTATTGATTCAACTTTATCTGCGTCATTTTCAAACTCAGCTTCTGCTATGGCATTTTCTTCTTCATACCTGTGACCAAATTCCCTTATTTCATTTGGGCAATCACATTTGTTACATTTACATCTCTTCACATTTTTCCAGATACTGCAACTCATCTAAGTATTTGTTTTAAAATCTACAATATTGATTTATTATGAAATGAGAAACGAGGTATGCTGGAAAACTACGAATTCTAGATGCTTCCATCTTTTTTCGTGTTTTCCTTCTTTTCTATCTGTCTACCTCCTCAAATTTCTCCTTTTGAATTTCGGCAGATATGATAGACCTCGTCAGTGTATCTCCCTAAAAATAAAATTTAAAGTATTCCCAGAGAAATCTTAAGATTTATTCATTTTTTATAAAATAACAATACATTTGTACACTGATTTATAGTATGGATCGTTTTCTAATGTTGATTTAACAAAATATTCCCGTCTATTGCATGGTTGTGTTAAATACACAAAAATACACCTGATCACATATGTCTGAAGAGAAATTCTCAATTGAGGATATCAAAAATAAAATCAAAGATATTTTGGCTGAACCTGAAATTCGATTTTGTGGCTTGATTGATTGCAAAGGGGAATTGATTGCAGGTGATTTTAAGGAAGGCGTTGTTCCTTTTGAAAATGACGCAAGACGCAGACAGATATTTCAAGAATTAGCACACAGAATCGCAAATAGAAAAGGATTTGATGCAAATTTGGGTCGGGTCAAATACTCTTCTTCTAGGAGGGAAAAGGTCGTGATGATGAGTTTTCCTTTTGGAAGGTATATCTTAATGATCATTGCAGAGCCAAGCGTAAACATCGATAAGCTTGCTTGGAAAATAATTTACAAGTTAGAGCATCAATGGTCTGAATTTCATGGACTGTAAAGAATAAAAAAGATTATACTTTTTTGAGTTATTTGTACATTGTTTGCAATCCCTAATGATAACCATGGTAAATATTGAAATCAATGTAGAACATACATGTTGTTTCATGATGAAGAGTTAGATGAAAAAGATTTACAAAAGTTTTTTGAGAAATTAGATTCTAAAACTATTGATCAAATCCAAAAACTGTATGAGAATGCTGATTGAAAAAAATCTTAGAGTTTGATATTTTCACTAGCCTACGATTTCCCTTGCAATTCTGTCATGGCAAGAACACTTGCAAAATCTGTAAAAATCCCCGTCATGTTCTGAATTGCATGTTGAACAACCATTACCTGTTGCCATTTTAGCAGTATGAGCATACTCGATATTTTTATTTTTCGCTAGAAACCATTATTTCAAATTAGAGTTAATTTTTTGGCCTTTGCAAAGACTGCAGACCACTGAATCCAGGTTAATCGTCCTGTCTGTGTATTCTGCTTTGAAGGGTGATACGATGTTAGGATCTGAATTGTGTCATGTTGGAATAGTTTGTTGTGCCCAAATTTTTCAGGTTTTATGTTATACAACCTGCATGTGGTATCATATGCTATTTTTCCAAGGCAAAGAACTGTTGTGATGTTTTTTAGAATTTTTCTTTCTTGCTCCAAGAACCCAAAACAAGTGTTCCTCTCCTCTCTGGTTGGTTTGTTTTGAGGTGGCGCGCACCTAACTGCTGCAGTAATGTATGCGTTTTTGAGAACCATCCCATCACTGATGTTCTGACTAGTAGGAATTGACGCAAATCCGTGCTTATGCATTACTTTTGCCAGCCAGTCCCCTGACGAATCTCCTGTAAACATTCTGCCGGTTCTATTTCCGCCATGTGCAGCTGGAGCTAAACCTACGATGAGTAATTTTGCATTAACATCACCAAATCCCGAGAGAGGCTTTCCGTAATATTTCTCATCCTTGAATCGTCTTACCTTGTTTTTTGCAACATCTCTGATGTATGTTGATAATCTTGGACATTTCTTACAGCTTGCAATCTTTTTGTTCAGTGATTCTATTGGTTCCAACTAGATTGAACTGGATAAATTATGTTAAAAATCCTATTGAGTATCATATTCGACAAACCAAGACTCTATGTTTCCCCTGCTGTTTGAATAATGATAAACAATTCCATGTGGAAGTTTTGTCTGTCCAATTAATTTCATGATGTTTCCTAGTGTTTTTGTTTGACAAAATTTGTGCTCAAATACTACACCTGCTCGGGATCTTTATCTAGGTTAATCCCGATTGACTGAGCCCACTTTGTTATATGTTCTGCAAAATCTATTTCTTTTTGAGTAAACATGGAGAAATTATCCTAAAAACAATAAAAGAAATTACTACCAACTTGTCCATCGTTCAGAAAAAACATCTCTGATCTCAGGCACTGACTTGCAAAAAATTTGCTTATCAGTAATAATACTTGCGATGTTCTTATCCAATATTCTTTATATGCAAAACTGATAACGTTTTACAATGAAAAGTACACAACTTCTAAGCGTTGTTTTATCACTAATCATGGTATTTGGTGTACCTGTAGGTTCTACATTTGCAGAAATGGATAATGATGATTCAAACAAGGAAGATTTTGACGATGACAGAAATGAAAACAATGACGATGAAAGAGACAATGATGAAACAAGAGACGATGATGATGACCGTGACAAACATGATGATCTTGAAGACAGACTAGAAGATTTTTGCAAGATGACTGCTGATGAGAAGGACGCATTATTTGCTGACCATCCAAGAGTTGCACAATTTGAAGACAGATTGACAGATTATTGTGAACTATCTGACGATGAACGAGATGATGCAATTGAGGACTTTATTGAAGAATACTTCCCTGAAACAAGAGACTATGATCTTGATGACATGCTAGACAGATACTGTGAGATGACTGATGAGCAAAAACAAGATTTCCTCTCAATGCATGACAAACCTGATGATCATATTGCTAAAGTCAATGCGTATTGTGAACTAGATGAAGATGAGCGTGATGCGTACATTGAGCAGCATGAGGATGAATTTAGAAAACAACATGGCAAAGACATGCAAGGCAAGCTAGAACGATACTGTGAAATGTCTGACTCAGGCAAGAGAGAATTTTTGTCTGAACATGACAAAACTGCTGATCATGCAGAGAAAATGAACACGTATTGTGAACTAGACAAAGACGGTCGAATAAACTTCATTGAAGAGCACAGAGATGAATACATGTCTCATATGAAAGACAAGATGTCTGACTACAAAACAAAACACATGATGTTAGTCGATGAAATGAAAGACAAGCAAAAACAAGCCCGTGACCACAACGACTATTCAAAATACTGCAAAATGTCTGAAGGCCAGCGTGTCATGGAAATTGACGATCCAGAGAAATTAGAAAGAATCTCTAATTGGTGTGAGATGAGTTCTGAAGAAAGGAAAAATTTCAACAAGGAACATCATGACGCTGCAATGGATTTCAAAGAAGAACATCTTAATGCTGTAGAAACGATAAAAGAAAAACGTGAACTCTCTCCGCGTCTAAAAGAGATGATCATGGACAAGTATGACATCACAGACGAGAGAATGGATGAAATCAAGATGAAATACAAGGACAAACACGGTGACCTGACTGACAAGAAAAAGTCTGAACTCAAAATAAAGTTCAAAGACCACCTGTCTTCGATCAAAGTTAAAATGTCTGATGAGCACAAGTCTGCAATTCATGACAGAGTAGCAGAGATGAAGGCATTCAAGGCAGAGCTTCGTGAAAAGGCATCTGACCTTACTGATGACGAAAAACAACAACTTAGAGAAGAGTTCATCCAAAAGGCAAAAGATATGCAATTAGCATGGATTTCACCCCGTACACAAATTACTGCAGGCATTGATGCTGCAGAAGTTGAGTGTCGTGAAGGATTCAGTCTTGTAATGAAAGCATCAAACGGAGTGCCAATGTGTCTCAAAGCAGACACTGCTCTTAAGATGATAGATAGAGGACTAGTAGTTCCTTCTAACTAATTTTTCTTTTTTATTATTTTTACGTATTTTTGAGATAGGAACATCTTGTTCAGGTAAACCATGCATTATCTGGTTCAAATTTGATTGGGAGCACAACGTGTGTGGGGATATAGTTAAGGCGATGATTTTAACACCCACGTGGAATAAAAAATTGTGTTTAGATAAAATAATAATTATTTTAATTATAGTTTTAATGTTTAGAATAATTAGAAACAGCTAATTAGGCAAATCTAATTTTCGTATTATTTTTAAATCACTTTATACATACTATGTTTCATGGAAAATAAACCCTGTAAAATTTGCAACTTTGACCTTGAAGTAGAAAAGAGATGTAAATTCTGTAACGAGCCAACAAGATTGTTCTGTCATACTTGTGGGATAATGGCAGAAAAAAGAATACATCCCGCATGCATGGTAATAGATGTAAATACGATGTTGGTACAATCTCATTCCCACTAGAATTATTTTTTTTAAGGGAGGGTGTTTTACAGTATATTATATGATGTCTACACCACCTAAATCAAAAGAAGGAGACGAGATATGTCCAATATGCAACAAGGCAAAAAGCAAACACATACCAGAAGAGATGCTTGCATATTCTCGCAAGATAGAAGAATCCCAAAAAAACATCAATGAGAAATCATAATAATTTAGTGGCATATCCCGTTTCATCACGATTTGTCTATTCTTGAAAAAAGACTAAAGATAGTCTCTATGATGAATAACACTGATTTAGTATTGCCAGTAAACATGTACAAAAAGATAATGTAAAACATGTATGGAAAATGTAATGAATGTGGAAAAAATATGTGGACTGATGAGATCACCCCCTGCTCAGACAAGTATTTTTTTGTAGAGATTAAAGACAGTAAATCCATCAGTGGAATACCTGTAGAAACATGGGATGATGAAAAAACTCTCCTTGGGTTTTACAAAATTTGTGGATCATGATTTTGAATCTTTTGTTTATATCTCATTTCACATATTTGTAACAATTTATCAGTTATATGCGAAAAAATTATATTATGTCATGTATATTACATTAATTCGGTGAATAATGAATGTGGTTTGATGAACCTTTCGAAGAATTTCGAAGAATGTCTGACCGCTTTTTTAACACGGATGACATCTTTGGAAACAACTGGTCTGGAGACAGACAGCAAACTGTAGGTCCATACTATTATGGATATACAATGACAGTCGGACCTGATGGAAAACCCGTTGTAAAGGAATATGGTAATGTAAGACCAACTAGCAGCATCAATAGTAATGCGTTGACCTCTGGAACCAAGGAGCCATATGTAGATGAGGTACTTGATGAGGAAAACAGGATTCTGAAGCTCGTAGCTGAGATGCCAGGAGTTGAAAAATCTGACATTCAGGTTTCAATACAAGACAAATCAGTCTCCATCAAAACAGGTAACGCAAACAGAAAGTATGAAGCGCATGTACCACTAAAGTACAATGTGGACGAGAATTCCACCAAGGCACAATACAAAAATGGAATACTAGAGTTGACATTCAAACTTGCCGAAGAAAAGCCAAAAGGCAAGCTTGTCTCAGTGGAATAATCTTGAGGTGAAAAAAGATGAGAGAACAACAATCATCTGTCTCAAAGATAAAGGAATCTGTCAGATCCTCCCTTGAGAAAATATCCTCATTTCCAGAGGATACAATAAGTAAGTGGAGGATAGGTAGAAGAAACTTTCCATGAGGTGATATAACGTGCAAAAACAAAATAGACAAGAAAAACGGATGGATGGCAGATAGGCAAATGTTACACAATATAAGTTCCAGCATAAATCAAAGAACAGCGATTCAACCTGCAAGGAGAGGAAGAGTCATCTTTCCTTCCTTTTCTTTCATCAAGAGAAAATTGTACGGTATGTGTCACCAGTGTTTTAGCAGCAACGTAGAAATTATTTTGAATGAAGACGATGGCACTACAGTATGTAATGATTGTTTGAAGAAAAAGGAATACCATGTGTGATTGATATGAGTCAGGAAATCACAGCATTAACAAATCAAGTACAAAGGAGAATTGTTTATGGATTTTTTAGCGAAAAAGAACAAAGAATGATTCCATTTATTATGATTCACAACCAATCCCGTCCTTGTAAGCATCAAGTCTGGTGGACTGGATGGAATACAAGCTTGGATATAATACATCACAATTATTTTTTATCTGTTCAGGAGTTTTAACTGGAATCTATGATTCCGAAACAGAATTTACACATCCATGCTTTTGGGCCCATGATTCCTTTCCAAACTCGCTTGAATCGCAAAATCTGTCCTGCAAATATCCCAAATTAGCATCTAGCAGCTCTGAATTAAGATTAACACCATTACATGTTACCACACCAACCATTCTGCCATAACTCCCAAGAATCTGCTCATCATCCTCATCTACTAAAACTTTAGATCCTACAGGACAAATTGTTTCTATGAAGTCCCTGGACTCCTTGCCCTCAAGCGTCTTTAGTTCAGGAGACGTAGACAGTGCAAATCTGACTGATTGATCATCGACTATGATTGTGTCTCCCTCTACAATTCTGGTAACCGTGCCAACAAAACACTGCGCATCACCATAGCAATCCGACGATGACTGTAAGTTTCCTTGGATAGGCTGTGACTCTATATCCCCAGAAGTCTCCCTCTCCAATTCCTCAAAATCAAATGACGAGTGACCCCCGCCGCCTATTGCGACCATTAAAAGCACTACTGGCACACCTACACCTAACCCAATAATGAAATCTTTTCTCATGTTTCTAAAATAGTTCTCCAAACCTGGACATATTAGAATATGGTTTTTTAAAAAAATCTATCTCGTTCCAAACTAGTCTTACTCTGCTGTTATCTGTATTCATCTCCACAGTCACCAATTGCCTCAAACAAATCATTTGATTTTGCAGTAACTGAATTAATCAATGAAATGTCTTCTTTATCCAATTTCACATCAAAAACTTTGGCATTGTCATTTCTGTGGTTAACAATTCCAAGTCTTGCACCAACAATTACTCCTGCAACCTGAGGTTTATCCAATACAAATCGAGTAGCAACATTTGCAATACTGCATTGATGTTTTTTTGCAATTTTCTCCATACTATACAGTAGTTCTTGAAATAATTCCCATCCTCCCCAAACATCGATCATGTTCTTATATTTTTGCAGACTGGAAGTTGTAAGTTCTCCTCTATGTGGTTCATCTAAACCTAAATACTTTTCAGAAAAAAATCCTCCTAACAATGTTCCATATGTTAGAATCTTTATTCTGTTTTTTACAAAAAATGGAATCATGAGTTTTTCTGGTCTTTGATCTAAAATAGAAAACTGAACCTGGTTTGATACTATTTGAAATCCGTTTTCTATCATTATTCTGATTCGTTCAGTATCAAAGTTTGTCAATCCTAAATGTCTAATTTTTTGCTCGCTTTGCAATTTTGACAAATGGTGTAGTGCATCAAGATAGCTAGAATCATTATAATCCCACCAGTGAAACTGGAGAAGATCAATGCAATCAGTATTCATTTTTTTTAGTGACTGTTCAATATAGTATGTAACAATACTGTTACTAATTGGACCCGGATTTGGAACAAATTTAGTTAGTGCTTGTGATTGATCTTTGTCAATTTCCTCCCTGAATTCACCAATCAATGATTCTGCAGGACCGTAAATGTCTGCCAAATCCCAAGTTGTAAATCCTGAATTATGATATTCTATCATGTCTGTAATTGCAGAATTCCTGTCAATCTGACCGTGGCCTCCTGCAACTTGCCACATTCCATTTAGAATTCTACAAATTTCCAAATCTTTTGCAAGAACTGTTCTTTCGATCATCACAAAAGTCCTAGAAAAATCTCTTTAAAAATAACTCGTTTTTATCTAATCCTGTATTCTAAGTAGTAATGACACTTAATTCACAAACACATTTTTCTCTTTTGCCACATCTGGGACAATTACAATCGCAATTTAGTAATGGAGCATTGCATCCATCACATTTTGTATACTCTGCAAAGTCATCTCTCAAATCATTTATCAAATGAATTAACCCTGTTATGGAACTTAACTGTAACAAAAAAATTACAAACACTCATTTGACTTTTGATAAATTATCAAACACATGTGAATTATTTTCTTAATTATTATACAAATTTAAAATCAAACTCAAGTGATATATTATAAAATGAATTAAGAGATTTTTTCAAAATGTATCCATAGTCTTTGAATAATAACTTTAAGTGTGAAGTGAGTTTGCCTTGATTATGGGACAGCTAAACGTTGCTGTAATAATAAAACTTGAACCAGATTTTTCTGAGGGTAATGTAAGTTACAATCCAGATGGGACATTAAATCGAGCCGAAACAAAAAATACACTGGGTCCCCACAGTGAAATTGCAGCTCATGCAGCTTTTTTTGCAAAGGTAATGTATGACGCAAAAATTTCGATTGGAACAATGGGTCCACCAATCGCTGATTTGGCATTACAGCAAGCTCAACAAATCTCTGATGCTGAAGAACTTCATTTGTATAGTGACAGATTATTTGCAGGAGCTGATACTTTGGGAACTGCAGAAGTTCTAAAAACTGGAATCCATAAGATGAAAGAAAAAATGGATATTGTTTTTTCAGGACACAGAGCATCTGATGGTGAAACTGGACAGACAGGACCGCAAACTGCTTGGAAACTAGGATTTACTTTTCTTGGAAATGTAGTTAGCTATACTGTAGATGTGGAAACTAGAACAGTCCATGCAAAACGTCTGATCAGCTTACAAGGAACTCCAGATGTACTAGAAGAAATCGAAGCGCCTCTCCCAGTATTCATATCAATAGATCCAACATACAAATCTAGTTTTAATAAAATATCATACCGACTCGCATTTCATAAATATAGAAAAGAAGCAGCAGAGCGAGCTGAAAAGTATAAAGATTATTTTACAATGTTCAATGCTCAAGAGTTAGGAGTGGATGAAACATTGGTAGGATTACCTGGTTCTCCAACTATTGTATATAAAGTTGAAAGGGTCCCCAAGTCTACTGCCACAAGACACGCAGAAATAATCGATGGTTCAGATCCTGAACAGATTAAAAAAGTGGTAACAAAAATGAAAGAAGCACTAGCTGCCATGGTGATAAAATAATGGCAGAAAAATTTAGACACCTATATGTTGTAATTGAACATGAAGATGGGGAATTTCTTCCTGTCAGTCTTGAGATGATTGGAGAGGCCAGACGTCTTATGGATGATTTTAACTCTAAATATTCTTCAAAAGAAAAAGTAGTTGCAGTAATGTTGGGACATAACATAAAGGATGTCTCAAAAAAACTAATAGAGTACGGCGCTGATGCAGTAATTTATTCAGATAATCCAGAACTAAAAGATGTCAGAAATACCATTTACACCAAGGTTATTAGTCAGATTGCGCAGGATACTAAAACTTTGGGTGAGGTTGAAATAGAATATGCCTCTGATATTCAAAGACCTAGATACATGTTCTTTGCAGCAGACAGTATCGGCAGACACCTCTCATCTACTGTTTTAACTGAACTTGAATCAGGTTTAGCATCTGACATTAATCAACTTGTAATTGAAGACATTGAAATGTCTCACCAACAAAAAACTGCAGGTAAAAAGGAAATCTATGCAAAAACTCTAGAGATGTACAGGCCTGACTTTTCTGGATTCTTGTGGACTACAATTCTTTGTCTTGACAATCGTAATCCATCTTTTCCACGAGATTATCATCCGCAGTCTTGTAGTATCATCCCTGGCGTCTTTGAGCAACTTAAACCAAATTCATCTCGTGCTGGAAAAATAATTGGGTTTACTCCAACTATAGATGCTCAAGATCTTAAAGTCAAGATACTTAGCCGTCAAATAATTGAAAGCGAAGTTGATTTTGAGACTCCACGAACAATAGTGAGTTTTGGCAGAGGAATTAAAGAAGAACCAGAACAAAATATCAAATTAGTGGAACAATTGGCAAAAGAACTAAACGCAGAGATTGGAATCACTTTACCAATATCAAAAAAACCATTTCCGGTAAGTTCAAGCTTGGATTCAAAATACATGATTCCAGATAGAGTGATTGGAACTAGTGGACACAAAACAAGTGCTATGTTATACATTGCAGCAGGAGTTAGCGGTGCAATGCAGCACGTATGGGGGATGAAAGATTCTGGGTTTGTTGTGGCAATTAATCCTGATGAAGATGCCCCAATAAAAGATGAGTGTGATATTTTCATTAAAGGGAGAATGGAGGATGTAATCCCTCTGCTAATTGAAGAAATAAAAAAACAGATACAAATTATGGAGACAGCATAATTTGGAAAAATACGATGTAGCCATAGTTGGTGGAGGTTCTGCAGGACTAGCTGCATTAAAACAATTGTCAAATCTTGGCAAGCAAGCAATTCTCTTAGAGGCAGGTTCTAAGATTGGTTCAAAGAATCTCTCTGGAGGAATTCTTTACTCAAAAAAACCACAAAAAGGCCATGTTGCAAACGTCGAAGATGTATACGAAAGTTTTCTAGATGATGCACCTTTTGAGCGTAAAATTACCAAATACATTCTACATTCAACATCAAAAGATAAGGTCTACTCGATGGATCTTACAGCAGCTCATGAATACCAATCAAATTTTGGATATTCTGTTTTACTAAACAAGCTCAACTCCTGGTTTGCAAAACAAGCAATAGAAGCCACTGAAAAACTTGGTGGGGGAATAATTCCCGGTGTACATGTAAAATCAATTACTTGGAATGAATCCGGAAATGCAATAATTCAAACTGATGAGTTAGATGAATTTGAAGTAAAGGCAGTAATTGCAGCTGATGGTGTAAATTCAGAAATTGCAGATATAGTAGGTGCAAGACCAAAGTTCACACCAACTCAGTTGTATCAGGGAGTTAAAGTAATTATAAAACTCCCTGAAGAAATTATTGAAAAAAGATTTGGGATCTCGTCAGATGAAGGTGCTGCACATCTCTTTGCTGGAGATGTCACTCTCAATCATATTGGTGGAGGATTCCTCTATACAAATTCTAATACACTTTCAGTTGGCGCAGTATATCATTATCACTCTCAATTAGAAAATCCCACTGAACCATCTACATTAATTGATGCGTTATTGAAAAATCCAATGATCAGTGAATTCATCAAAGATGATGTCCCAATAAAACCAAAAATTGATAAAAACTTGCCACAGGAAGAACAGCTTCGGGTTCGTTTCGCAGTAGCTAAGCAAATTAAAAACTGGAATGAAATCCGCACATCATATCTTTCCTCTAGTGGAAGGCAGAGTCTAATTGATTCAGGGAAATACAAAACTGATGAAGATATCAAAATTAGACTAGATGGAATTGAAAATCAATTAACAAAGTTAGGAGTGTCTTTTAGCTCAGATTATGTTGAAGCAGAATATGGCGCAAAGTTAGTTCCAGATGGAAAGAGATGTAGGATGCAAAAACCCTTCTTCAAAAATATCTTATTTGTAGGAGATGCAGCAGGCAGAGGTATCTTTGTTGGTCCAAGAATTGAGGGTCTTAATGTTGGAATTGATGATGGTGTAAGGGCTGCCAATGCAGTAGCAAGAGCAATTGACAAAAATGATTTCTCAGATAATTCTCTTGGAGAGTATTATTCCAAAGAGACAGAAAATAGTCCGTATACTGCTGATATGAAGCAGATTGACAAGAATTATCTAAAGATTTTCCTTGATGCAACAAAAGACATTCCAAAAGATCTCATTGGTGCACGCTATGGTCCAATCTTGAAAATGATGTCAAGTGAAAAACTTCGAGGAATTGCAGTCAAATTTGCAAATATTCTAGGCTATGAGAAACTGCTTCCAATGATTGAATCAGAAGATACGTATGTCAAAATTCCAATTCAGTTAGCTGAACGTTTGGGGGATACAATATCTCAAACATATTCTCCAAGCATTCCGTCAATTGCAGATAGAATTGGAAATCTAAGTTACAATGATGATCATTCATCTCACATCAAGGTACTAAATCCTAAAAGTGAATTTATGAAAAAGATGGTCCTTCTTTGTCCTGCAAAATGTTACACAGAAGAGAGTGGAAATATCATTATACAACATGAAGGATGTGTCGATTGTGGGACCTGCTCACAAGAAACGGAATGGAGACATCCTCGTGGTGAAAAAGGAATTCATTACAAGTACGGTTAACCTAAGCTTTAATTTTTAATGTCCTTAATTCATTATAAGCTTCTTTCATTTTTATGTAAAAATCTTTTACAGTTGGGGGGAAAATAGAAAATGCAATGTAAAAGTCCTCAGCTTCATTTATGTATCTAGAAATTTTTGCATCGTTTGGATTTTGAGAAATAAATCTCATATTATTTAATCTATCACAAAGTTTTATGATCTTAACATCATAATCTGATTTTGTAAGTGTAATACAATAATCTAAAAATCTTGCAGTATGTCTTTCAGCTTCACTCTTACCATGATAGTTTTCTAATGGTTTGGTTTTCAAAGTATAACTTACATTGTATACGTATTCTCCAAATCTATGTCTAAAGTAAGCATCAAAACCATAAGATTTGGATGCATACAAGTCTAAAATTTTCTCATCATCCTCCATTATATCATGTAAGACAGATGAAACAATTTGAAGAGATGTAAGAAATTTATTGTTTGCATTATAATGACGAATTACATCAATTGTTACGGGCCAAATATGAGTTTCAAGAAAAGAGGTTTTTCCATCATCTCGTTTAAGATCTGAATGTACTTCCTCAGCTAAATCTATAGCGTTTTGAACGAAACTATCCACTCTGATATGAGCTTCATTTTCAATTATGGTCAAAAGTTCTTCTTTTGTTGCAAAAACATTTTCCATTACTAGTGTACGCCTTAATCATTCAAAAGTATGATCATCTATCGCATTTTGAGTCTATCGGATATAACAATCCTCAAATAATCACTAATTTTATTTTCAAAAAATAGTATAGTTTAGCATAATTATTACAGAAATATCTAAATCATAACCATCTAAGAAAGAATCATCTTGGAACTACCACGAGGAATGAAAGATTTTGAAGGTGCAGAAAATGCAAATATCGAGCATATACGATATCATTTCAAACAATTATCAAACCTATACGGATTTTCATTTATGGATCCATCCCCAATTGAACTACTGTCAACATTGGAGACAAAATCAGGTCCAGAAATTAGGAATGAAATTTACTATTTCAAAGATAAAGGGGATAGAGAAGTTGCATTAAGATTTGATTTTACAATGGGACTAACAAGATATGCTGCTTCCCAAAAATCCATGAAACTGCCAGCAAAACTTTCAAGTTTTGGTGGTGTATTCAGGTATGATGAACCCCAAAAAGGCAGATATCGATACTTTCATCAATGGGATATAGAGGTGTATGGGAAGTCATCCATTGAATCAGAGGCTGAAATCATTGAACTGACATCTAGATTGTTTGATTCACTTTTACTCAAAGGAATTACAATTGATATCAATCATAGGAATCTAGTCGAGTCTTATATTAACAAAATTTTCAATTCAAAAGATCCAGAATTAGTAGCTGATATCTTACGAGCAGTAGATAAAATTGCAAAAAAATCAAAAGATGAAATCCTAAAAGAATTTCAAGCAAAAGGATACAAAACAGAAAAGATTGAAAAGATTCTAGAGTTTTCACAAATTAAAGGAACTATTTCAGAAATTGAAAAAACATTTGATACTACACAGCTAGAGTCATGGGATGATCTTAAACAACTTTTTGAATCCCTTGAAAATAGAGGTGTATCTAATGTTAGAATAAATTTTGGTATAGTTAGAGGATTGGATTACTATTCGGGAATTGTCTTTGAAGTATTTGATAAAAATTCTACACTGGGGGCATTGGCTGGTGGCGGAAGATATGATACCTTAACTAAAGCATTTGGCAGAGAAGATATTGGTGCAACTGGAGTTGCCGGTGGAGTTGAGAGAATTATTCTTACAATGCAAGAACAAAAAATAATTCCAGAAGTTTTACAAAAACGAGTTGCAGTGTTGTATGTCAATGATGCGATGCAAAAAGTTGCTAATTCAATTGCTTCATTATTAAGACTCAATAACATTCCAACTGACATTGATTTGGCAGGAAGAAACTTGAAAAAACAAATGGATATTGCAAATAATGCTGAGTTTTCAATTATTGTGGGACCTGATGAACTTGAAGAAGGAACTGTTATACTCAAAGATATGGTTAATGGAACTGAAGGAACTATCTCACTAGAGAAATTAACTGAGGACCCAAAATCTATTCTTAATTTAGAAAAGCCCTAGTTAACATCATAATTTCAGGACCGGTAGTTAATGATCCCACAACAATAGAATGATTGTTTGCCAGAATTCCTGATGCGACATATGGAATTCCGTTATTTATGGAACATTGTTCAATTTTTACGCCTAATAAATTGGAAAATGTCTTCATATCCTCTTCATCTGCTTCTGGATGAATGGCTGCACCAGAATTATTGGCAACCATAACAGCTCCTATTTGATTAAAACCTGCAATTTTTCTCTGAATTACCTCTACTCCCAGAACATCTGAAATATTTTTGCAGTCTTGAGATGATAACCATGGAGATACAACTGCCCCTTTATCATTGGTACAAATTACATTTCCTAAAGCAGATAATTTTGAATCAAGAACACCTACCTCTAACCCTGTTTCATTTTTGAGAAAATCAAATTCATCTTGATATGCAGTTTTTGGAATAAGAATTCCTTTGTTATTCATTACACACAATGCTCCAATTAGTCTTGTATTTGCAATTGACATGAATAGCGATTCTACATCAAGATATTTTGCAAGTTTTTCTGCTTTTGATTGTGCATATCCCATTGGAAGTAAAATCACACTATCATTTACTTTGGTGTAAACTCCTATATTTGGTCCACGATATACATCATACTTGATAATATCCATATCCAGATAATTGATCGTTTAGCGTTATGAACGTAAGGAATCTATTCCTGAAAGATCGATTAATACTGATCTATTCTTAATTTACCTTATCTAGCTTTAAATAATAACTCTGAAAAATTATACTATGCCAATAGCAGAAAATTTCCCTGAAGGCCTAAAGCCTATTGGAAAAATAAATCTCGATGATGGAAACTTCCATATCATGTGGGGTCCGGGCAAAGAAAAAAACACCGACGGTTCACAAGCTGAAGCATTAAAAGATTCAGATGTAGTTGCCGCATATGCTGCAAGAGGAGAAGAACAAGTTCCTCTCGGCGTAAGTGGTACAATGGTTGCCGTAGATTGGGATTCTTGTGTTGCAGATGGTGCATGCATTGAAGCATGTCCAGTACAAGTATTTCAATGGTACAGAACTGAAAAAGACATTCCAGCCAAAGATGTTGTTGGTCAAACTTTTAACGGAACTGGAAGCAACGTCAAAGATGAACGAAAAGATCTAACTGACAAGGCAGATCCAATCAGAGAACATGATTGTATTTGGTGTATGGCATGTGTATCAGTTTGTCCACCACAAGCAATCAAAGTTGATCAGTCAAATGTTGAAAAACATGAATCTGCAGCAAACACTCTTTAGAATTTCAAGACTCTATTCTATCTAGAACTTTTTATTTTCTTTTTTATTTAGTCTTGACTAATTATATCTAGATTTAAATAATATTTTGAGGTAGCCTGGGTATGGCAGAATTACAAATACCAGAAGACTTTTGTCACAATGATGTAAAACCAAAAGGAAAAACAAGCCATGCAGATGGTGAAAATTTCCACTGGATTTGGGGTGAGGGAAGAACTGATGGTGCGGCATTTTCAAATGAAGATGTAAAAGCAGCCTATGAAGCTCGAGGAGAAGAACAAGTTCCTCTTGGAATTCATGGAACAACTGTTGCCGTAGATTGGGATTCCTGTGTTGCAGCAGGTGCATGCATGAGTGTATGCCCAGTTCAAACATTCCAATGGTACAGAACCGAAAAAGATATTCCAGCAGCAAATTGCTTGGGCGAAACTTTTGAAGGAACTGGCCTTACAGAACAAGATGAGAGATTAGACTATACAGACAAATCACAACCAATCAGAGAACATGATTGTACTGTTTGCATGGCATGTCAAGAAATCTGTCCTGAAGGAGCTATTCGAATTGAATCAGCTAACCAAGAATGGCACGAGAAAGCAGCCGGTACATACGTAATTATGAAATCTGGCTCAGAAAATCCACACGCACACGATTAAAGAAACTTTTTCTTTTTTCTTATTTTTCTATTTCACACCAACAAATTTTAATCACTTCTATCAAAGAGTTTTCGCAGAGGTCGCCTAGCTCGGTAGGGCGCGGGCCTTGAGAGCCTGTGTGCGCAAGCATACGGGGGTTCAAATCCCTCTCTCTGCGTTTTAATTTTCTATTTTTCCAAGTTCTGCCAACATTGCAGATAACTGAATCTCAGAATTTGCACCAACTAGAACTCTATAATCATATTTTGCAATAATCTCTAAAATGTCTGATAACTTTTCATGTTTTGATTTGAACACTGCTGAGTTGATATATTTTAAAAAATCTGATTCTGACATTCCATACACTTTGATTAGTTCTATCATCTTCTCTCTTGCTTCTGCAACCTTACCTGCTAATGCAATCTTTAGTACTTTATCCACATCACTGGTTTTAGTAAGGCCAGCTGATCCCTTTACATGCTCTTCAGTGATTTCTCCAAGGCTTGCTGTTGCCTGCATTAGATTAATTGCATGTCTCATATCCCCTTCAGAATAATCATAAATTGCCTTGAGACCTTTTTTGTCAAATTTGACTTTCTCATTTTTTGCAATCTCTTGTAGTCTTTTAATGAGATCCTCCTCTGGAATTGTTGTGAACTTGAAGGTCGCGCATCTGCTTTGGATTGGGTCAATGATTTTTGAAATGTTGTTTGCAATGAAAATAAACCTACAAATTTTTGCAGTGTCTTCTATTATTCTTCTTAGTGCTGTTTGAGCGTCTGCAGTCATCTCATCTGCTTCATCTAAGATAATAATCTTAAATGGAACCTCCCCCATTCCAGCAAATCTTGAGAATTTCTTAACTTTCTCTCTGACCATGCCAATTCCTCTCTCATCAGATGCGTTTAACTCAAGTGTGTAATCTTTGAAATTCTCTCCCAAGATTTGATTTGCAATACATAATGCAGCAGTTGTTTTTCCAACTCCTGCAGAACCTGAAAACATCAGATGCGGCATATCTGTTGGATCTTTGATTAGTGCCTGCAAACTACCAATTATTTCAGTCTGGTTTACAATTTCTGAGAGCTTTGTTGGTCGATATTTCTCTACCCACATACCACTTCCCAACATGAGTCCTAAGGCCTAATCCCCATTAATAAATCCGAATTGGTTATTGTATCATACCACATCTTAAAATCAAAATTACTCCTAATTCCATGCGATCAGCCTGAGATTAATTAGGATCAATTGATCTCACTAAATTGTTAACAGAATTGATCGATCCGATACTTGAGGATCTAAAAGAGGATAAGTGATCTCGAATGGAAATTGATAAAGTAGAAAAAGTGCATTCAATTGGATATCGCCTAAAGGATGCAAAATTTACAGTTAATCATGATGTCAAATTCAATGTGGCAGGAGTAAAAATTGAAGCAACTCAAGGTGACACTAACAATATTCCTCAATGGATAGGAAAGATTCTATCTGATAATAACTTGGGAATATTAGATTCTCCAGATATGATTACCGAATTAAAACAAGCACTATCAAAAGAAAAGATGGTTGGTGAATATCAAATATCTACCCTTGATCCACACTTTTACATAAAATTAAGAGAATCTCTGAAAGAACTAAATCGTGATGATTTTGATAAAGTTGAAAGTATGATGCTTGAGTTATTTAGAATGAGACGAGGTAAACTAGTAAAGATGGCTGACTCAATCAAACTAAATTCTGAATTATACAATAAGCTAACTGTTGAGGAAAATATCTTTTACAAAACTATCTATGATAACAGCAAAGAATTCGAAAAACAAATTACGGGAGGCTTAAATGAGCACCAAACAAACTAATACTTTTACCGATTCTGCTTTATCTGATATAGTAAAAGAATTTCTAACTAGATTCAAAGATAAAAATGGTCACTACAAGTATGTAGATGCTATTGATGAGATGATGCCAAAGAATGCAAAATACATCATCGTAGATTATAATGATTTAGTTGTAGAGCCACAAATTGAGGTAATATTTTCTACAAATCCTGATAGAATATTTGATGCATTTTCTAGAGCTATCAAAGAAGCATTACAAATAAGATTTCCTGATTATGCTGAAAAAATTAAAGATGAAGTTCGTGTAAGATTAATTAATTTTCCGCTTGAGCGAAGTCTAAGACAAATCAATGCTGAAACAATTGGACACATTACAAGTGTTTCAGGAATGGTAGTTAGAGCATCAGAAGTAAAACCTCTTGCGAAAGAACTAGTATTTGTATGTCCTGATGAACACACAACTAAAGTAATTCAACTAAAAGGAATGGATGTAAAAATTCCAATCGTCTGTGATAACCCAAATTGTAAACAGCGTGATTTTGAGTTAAAACCCGAAGCAAGCAAGTTTATTGATTTTCAGATTCTACGATTACAAGAACTTCCTGAGGATTTGCCACCAGGACAACTTCCTCACTATATTGATGTCACAATTAGGCAGGATTTGGTAGATAATTCAAGGCCTGGTGATCGAATTATTCTCACAGGTGTTGTTAGAGTAGAGCAAGAATCAGTTGCAGGAATTCAAAGAGGTCACAGTGGATTATATCGATTAAGAATTGAAGGGAATAATATTGAATTTTTGAGTGGTCGTGGATCTAAAACTGATAGAAAAATTGGAAGAGAGGAAATCTCACCCGAAGAAGAAAAAATGATCAAATCGCTAAGTCAAAGCTCTGATGTTTATCAACGACTAATTGATTCCTTTGCACCACACATTCAAGGACAATCGTTAATCAAAGAAGCAATTTTGTTACTTATTGTTGGTTCTAATCAAAGATTACTTGGTGATGGCAGTAAGATTAGAGGAGACATTAACGTATTTCTAGTTGGAGATCCTGGTACTGCAAAAAGTGAAATGCTAAAATTCTGTGCAAGAATTGCACCAAGAGGCTTGTATACTTCTGGTAGAGGTTCAACTGCTGCAGGACTTACAGCTGCTGTAGTTCGTGATAAAACAGGAATTATGATGTTAGAAGCTGGCGCAGTAGTATTAGGTGATCAAGGTCTTGTAAGTATAGACGAATTTGACAAGATGAAACCTGAAGATAGAAGTGCTTTACACGAAGTTATGGAGCAACAATCAGCGAGTATTGCAAAGGGTGGTATTGTTGCCACACTAAATGCTAGAACTTCAATTTTAGCGGCAGCAAATCCTATGTATGGAAAATATGATCCATTCAAAAATATTACGGAAAATGTAAATTTACCAATTCCATTACTTACTAGATTTGATCTGATCTTTGTTGTAAGAGATATCCCAACAAAAGAACGGGATGAAAAGATTGCAAGGCACATTATTCAAAGAAACACCACTCAAGGAACAGATAAAAAATCCGTCATTGAGGTTGATTTGCTTACAAAATACCTCTCATATGCAAAACGTGGTATTCCTGAATTGACAAGAGAAGCAGAAGAAAAAATTCTGTCCTATTATCTCCAGATGAGAAATGTGGAATCTGAAGAAATGATTACCGTAACTCCTAGGCAGCTCGAAGGAATCATTCGACTTTCTACAGCAAGAGCTAGATTGCTCATGAAAGATAAGGTAGAAGAGGAAGATGCTGAACGTGCTATATTCCTTATTCAGAGTATGCTTCAAGATGCGGGAGTTGACGTCAATACTGGAAAGGTAGATCTTGGAGTGTTACAAGGAAAACCAAGAAGTGAAGTCTCCAAGATGCAATTATTCATGGATATTCTAAAAAGTCTTGAAGGTGACAATAAAGTTCCCGTAGAAGAAAGAATGTTTGTCCAAGAACTTGAAAAGAGTGAAAAATTCACAGAAGAGGAAGCAAGAAACTATATCCGAAGAATGCTTAGAGAAGCATCTATTTATGAATCAAAACCCGGTCACTATAACCGAGTATGAAAATTGAACAACTAGATCTTCCAAAACCCGCAATTGAATTTTTACAATCCCAAGGTTTTGAAAAATTATACCCTCCACAAGCTGACAGTATAAAATCTGGATTGTTGAATGGCAAAAGTATTCTAGTGTCCGCTCCTACCGCAAGTGGAAAAACTCTGATTGCAATGCTTGCAATAATTAGTTATCTTTCAAAAAATAATGGTAAGGTAATCTATCTTAGTCCTTTACGTGCATTAGCTGCTGAAAAGTTTTCAGAATTTAAAAAACTAGAAAAAGTATCGTTGGGGAAGAAAATCAAGGTTGGAATATCAACTGGTGATTTTGAAAATATTGAAAAAAACCTAGAAAAAAGTGACGTATTGATATTAACAAACGAAAAGATGGATTCAATAATTAGACATGGTGTAGGATGGGTTGAAGAAATTGGATTAGTTATTTCAGATGAAGTACATTTGATTGGAGATGAAAGTCGAGGTCCAACCCTTGAAATGATTTTAACACAACTAAAACTTTTAGATACAAAACCTCAACTTGTGGGCCTTAGTGCAACAATTACCAACTCTGATGAGATTGCAGATTGGCTTAACTGTAAACTGGTAAAAAATGACTGGCGACCAGTACCTCTTTCTGAAGGTGTATGTGATGGAGGAGAGGTCATTATGGATGATGGTAAAACCTTTGAAGTTGAACGCAGTATGCGTGGAACACCTATTGATTTAGGCGTGCAATCAGTACAACAAGGAGGACAATCACTAGTATTTGCAGAGACCAGAACTCGCTCCAAATCTCTTGCAACGAAAGCTGCAGATGCGATTTTTCAGATTTTAAAAAAAAATGAATTAACTGAATTGGAAAAAACATCAAAAAAAATTCTCATTGAAAATGAACATACAGAACTAGTGAAAACATTGGCACTTCTAGTTAAAAAAGGAGTTGCATTTCATCATGCAGGACTAAATCAAAAATGCAGAGAGATTATCGAGGCAGAATTTCGTAAAGGAACAATAAAGCTATTGTCATCGACTCCGACTTTAGCTGCGGGGGTTAATCTTCCTGCAAGAAGAGTTGTAATCTCAAACATTAATCGATATAATGCAAAGGTCGGAGCAAATAGGCCAATTAGTATTCTGGAATACAAACAACTATGCGGTAGAGCTGGTCGACCTCAGTACGATGATTACGGTGAATCAATAATTGTTGGAAATGGAAACACTGAAGATCTTATGGAGTATTATATTAACGGGGAACCAGAAGCAATAGTTTCAAAAATTACTGATGATAGATCTTTGAGAACTCACATTCTTAGTGTAATAGTAACACATCCTGGAATTAAAAAAGAAGAAATTTTGGAATTCTTTTTACAAACATTGGGGGGACTACAATCTAGAAAACCAACTATAAAATTTGCAATTGATATATCTCTACGTTTTCTTTCTAGTAAATATCTGATACTCAAAAAAGGAGAAAGATACGCAGCTACTGAATTTGGTAAAAAGACATCTATGTTGTACATTGATCCTTTAACTGCGACATACTTTAGAGACGCAATTGAAAATGTATCTAAAGAAAGAAACCATACATTTGGATTTTTACATTTGATTTCAAATTGTGATGAATTTTTTCCAAAATTTTCACTACGACAAAAAGACTATGAATCAGCAAGTCTAATGATAGAAAACAATTCTTCAGAACTACTAGAACCAATTTCTGAATATGATTGCTCAAGAAGTCTTTTGGCTTTGCAGTCTTGGATTACTGAATCTTCAGAATTATCTTTATCTGATAGTCTTGGAATCGAGTCTGGCGATATGCATAGGATGACTGAAAATGCTAATTGGCTTACATATTGCCTAAGAGAGATTTCCAAACATGTTGAGAGAGTAGATTTGCTTGACGAATTGGCTGATCTACGAACAAGAATTGTATATGGAATACGAGGAGAATTACTTGACCTGGTTAAAGTTAAGGGTATTGGAAGGGTCAGAGCTAGAATTCTATACAAACATGGAATAAAGAATTTAGATGATTTGGCAAAGATTCCGGTGAATAAATTGGCGGAGATTGATAAAATCGGTTCAACCATTGCAGATAACATAAAGACAGAGTTACGAAAAGTTAGATAATTGATTGAATTAATACTTCCGGCAATAGTTTCTTGTATTGTTGCATTTTTTGTAGTGTTTGCAATGACTCCTCTCCTAATTAAATTTCTTGAAAAAAGAAATCTTACAGTAAAAGACATGAATAAAAAAGAAGATACGATGATTGCAAGACCTGGTGGGATATCTATTGTTGCAGGAATTATTTTATCTGAAATTGTACTTTATGCATTTTTACAATTAAATGAAATTCTTGCAATAACTCTTACAACATTCACAGCTTTCCTAATAGGATATGTTGATGATAGAAGAGTTATGGGTGGTTGGTTTAAACCTGTAGCACTTGCATTTGCAGCAATCCCAATCATTGTATTTGGTGTATATGGAACAGATCTTGCTTTTCCCATATTTGGCACGGTTCAAATCCCAGTATTGTATATTGGTTTGATAATTTTCATGATCTCAATTACTGGAAATACAATTAATTCAATTGATGTTCTAAATGGTGTTGCTAGTGGCTTTATGGTGATTGCAAGTTTTTCATTATCTGTATGTTTATTTATTATGCAAAATTATGAGGTTGCAATTATTAGTTTACCATTAGGTTTTGTTTCCTTGGCATTTTATAAATATCATAAAATTCCAAGTAAAATTTTTCCTGGTGATTCTGGCGCGTTAACTTTGGGTGCAATGTATGGCGCAATTGCTATCGTGGGTAGTGTTGAAATTATTGCTGCTGTAGCATTATTGCCAGCAGTTGTCAACTCATTTTTGTTTCTCTCAAGCGTTAAACAAATAGTAGAACACAGACAAATCAAAGGAAAGCCTGTAGAGCATACTGATGATTTTAAACTCAAAGCAACTAATGACAAAACTGCACCTGTAACTTTGGTAAGATTGATTCTTGCTGGAGGTCCACTTACTGAAAAACAGGTTGGATTTGCAATCTTCAAACTTGCAATTTTTTCAGGAATCTTGGCAATAATTACAACATTTCTAATGGGGATAAATTCATGAAATCTGATCTATATGGATTCCTGTTTGCCATGTGGGTTTTGATTCTGCTTGGAGGTGGAATTCTCGTTACAATTTTAGGACCGTTCTCAATTTCTGGATTTGGTTTATTTGATATGTTAATTACATCAATCATTAAAGCTATGATTGCGATAATTCTTGTTGTAATTTGGATTTTAATTTTATCAAAACTGAAAAACTGGATTTTTAGAAAAGAGATTGACTCTTAACTTTCTTTCCATTTCCTTTGTTTCTTATCGTATTCTTTTCTACTGTATCTTATGGTAGCTGGAGAACCAATCACCACGGAATTTTCAGGAACGTCTCTTGTTACAACAGACCCCATTGCAACAACACTATTTTTTCCTACAGTAACTCCTGCGTTGATTACTGCACGTGCATTAATTATTGCATTATCTTCAATGGTAACCCCTATCATTTTATCACACATTGGATAAGGATCATTTGTTAGAACTACTCCTGGACCAATGAAAACATTCTTTCCAATTTTGGATAAAGGCGGAATGTATGCTTGACCCTCTATCTTTGTATTTTTACCAATCTTTACATCATAATCAATATGTGCAAGAGATCCTATCTTGACATTATCTCCAATTTCCGCATTGTCACCAACATATGAATAATGCCAAATCTGAACCTTTTCACCAATTTTTGCTTTATCTGAAATAAAATTTGTAACCATTATCTTACAAATGCCATGGATTTCCTTGTGTAATAATTTTCTTAGGCAATGCCTCTTTGTAATTTCTTAGAAAATCCATCTCTTGTTTTTTATCCCTTAATTCATCTGGGAGCATTATTGGAATTCCTTCTATGATTGGGTAAAATCTTGAACACTTTTCACAAAATAATGCCCCTTCAGATATTACATTGTCTTTTTCCTTAATCTCAAATAATTCTAGAGGGTGATTTTTATCAATTGGACATGCCAAAATGTCCATCATTGTTTTATTCATTTTAAATCCAGATAGATTGGGACTCCCTTTAAACTAGATAAAAGTGCTGCTTCAGCTATTTTTGTCACGTTAACTGCTTCTTGTGATTTAACAATGTGTTCTTTCTTACCTTCAATTGCTCCAAGGAAACTCTTAATTTCTAATAATAATGGCTCTTGCTTCTCATTTTGAATAGTTTGATTTTCATCATCTCTTTCAACAATAATTTCTTGAGTGATAAAATCTGATGAAATAATTGCATCCGTACATACTGCATTAAATTTTCTGACTTTTTTTGGTGTAATCCAATTCGATGAAATAATTGCAACCTTGTCATCTTTGTATCCTAACATAATACTTGCAAAATCTTCATGTTCATGTCTTATTTTGCCTGCCTTTGCAAATACTACATGAGGCATATCATCAAACAACCAATTGGCAGTATCAATATCATGAACTGATGTATCAAAAATTATTCCAACATCTTTGGATTGAAGCGGCATTCTATTTTCACGGTGAAATTCTAACATTACCAAATCCCCAAATTTCTTTTCTTTAACAAAATTTTTTACCATTTCTACTGCAGGATTAAATCTCTCTATGTATCCACATGTAAGAATTACTTTATTTTTTTCTGCAATTTTAACAAGTGCATTACCGTCCTCGGATTTGTAAGTCATTGGTTTTTCCACAAACACATGTTTTTTTGCCTCTAACAATTTTTTTGTAATTTCAGTATGAGTTAATGTGGGAGTTACTACAAATGCTGCATCAAATTCTTCAGAATTTAGTAACGTCTCTAAAGATTCATAATAATTTACAGAATATTTTTCTCCGTACTCTTTGCTTTTTTGAATATCTTTATCACATATTGCTGAAAGTACGCCTAGTTGAGATAAAATTCTTGTATGGTTTTTACCCCATCCACCAGTACCAATCTGAACAATTTTCATCTAGTATACTTCCGTTAACCAATAGGAATAATCTACATTTCTGTTCATAACAATGTCTGTGTATTCTTGCATCATTTTCTTTGTAATGTCACCTGGTTTACCTTTGCTAATCTTTTTTGAATCTATTGATACGATGGGTGTAATTTCAGCTGCTGTACCTGTAAGAAAAATCTCTTCTGAAACGATTAATTCACTTCTTGTAACTTCTCTTTCTACTACATCCATATCCAAATCTTTTGCAATTTTAATTACTGCATCACGAGTAATTCCTTCAAGTGCAGATGATGATAATGTAGGTGTAACCAGTTGTCCTTCTCTTACAATAAAGATATTTTCTCCTGGCGCCTCACTTACATTTCCGTTATGATCAAGCAAAATTGCCTCATCAAAACCATTTCTTTTTGCTTCTTGTGTTGCTATTATTGAATTGAGATAATTTCCTCCCATTTTTGCTTGTGGCGGTGTAGAATTATCTGAGAATTTTCTCCAAGACACAACCCCTGCTGTTATTCCATTTTTGTTAAATAAATCTCCAAAAGGAAATGTAAAAATTGCAACATTGGTTGGTGCCTTTTCAGTAACATGTAGATTTATTCCGTAATCTCCTACAAAATAAAATGGTCTTATGTAACATGATTTTTTAATCTTATTTTTCCTACAAATTCCTATAATAGCATCTATGATTTCTCTGTCTGAAAAATTGAGCGAAATATTGTAGAACTGTCCTGATCTTCTAAATCGTTTAACATGCTCATCCAACCTAAATATGTAAAGATTTCTTCCATTCCAATATGCTCTAATCCCTTCAAAGATTGATGTTCCATAGTGAATTGCATGTGTAGTTATTGGAACTTGTGCTTTTTCTGTAAGGATATATTTCCCATCAAACCAGACATATTTTAAAAGTGGAAGTTTCATAAGAAATTTTTACTAGATGTGTATTAATCTATTTTCAATTGATTTCTATTATTTTATTTGCTCTTTGACCATCCTTCTTTAGGAAATTTCATTCCTGCCACTCTAGTAGTCATATCTTCTGAATTTGCAAATTTTTCAACTGTCTTCCAGTTTTCTTCAATAATCTTAGCAACCCTTTCTGGTACATAGTCTTTCCATGACGACTTTTTTCTAAGAACTGTATCATACAATTTTTCTTTAACCGATGCTGCCGAAAGAGCTTTTCTCTCCCCCACCTTGGGTTTTAATCTGTATATTTTCAGCATATATCCTTCTGCTTTATCACCTGTATATGAAAAAAAATCGCCTTCTACTCCTCTAAGAATCTGTTTTCTTAATTGCCATGATTTTGGAGCCAACAGAGGTGGCATGTACTTCTTAAATGGAGCAAAAAAAGTGTAGTCATCAGTTATTTGAATTGAGTCTCCAAAAATGGATACAAGCATTTTCTTTCTGGTTTCAAAATTAAATGGAAAACTCTTACTGTTAATTTCTTTCTCATTATCTTTAAAAATTACTGGCATAACTTTAACAATATCTGCTTCTTTTTTTAGGTCCGAAATTATTTCAACATGTGCATTAGTTACAGGATTTAGATGTGCAAGATATAGTGCGGTAATCAATTGGTTTTATTAGATGAATCTTATATTTCAATGATTGATTTTTTGACTTGTTTTTTTACAAAAATTATCCGTATGATTCGTATTTGACTTCAAAGCTTCCATCTTCACGTTTGTCGTGTTCTGTGACAAATCCTTTTGGTTTTAAGAAGTCCATTACACCATCTATTGTTCCTTGCCAACCACATACATAGAACATTGTATTTTCTTTTGTAATTACATCTCCTATTAATTCCTCTAGTGATGACCTTCCGTTATCTCTAGGTCTCAAAAATGTTTCAACCCTTCCAACTTGACCAGACCATGATCTGTTAAACCATTCTTGTGGTCTACTAATAGCAGCTCTGTATTTAAAATTCCATTCATCCTTACCTCTTGCAATACTCTCATTTTCAAGATTAGTTAACAAATCTTTGTAACTTAACTCATCAACATAACTTGCACCATGCAAAACTATGATTTCACGTTTATCACCTGAATCATGAAAATGTTGTGCAAAACTAACAAATGGCGCAAGGCCTGTACCGCCACCAATACAAATAATTCTCCTGTTATCTTTTTCACCATTTGGAAGTTCTTCATTAATCAACAAAGCTCTGCCTGTAGGTTTTAACCATAAAATCTCATCTCCTTCTTTTGCATTAAATATTTGAGTAGTTAATCTGCCTGGAAGTGGTTTTCTTACCCATCTTATTACAAGCTCAATGTAATCTCTATTTTCTGGATGAGATGCTATTGAATATGCACGTCTAACGATTTTACCTCCTTCTGCAGGATTTGGTAATCCTAATGTGATAAATTGGCCGGCTTTATAATCTGGAACTGGTCCATCTTTTGGAACCAGCCTAATAATTACAAGATCCTCTTTTAGTAATTGCACATAAGTGACAGTTGCTTTGTTATCTACTACCATAACGATTGAACCATCATTATCGAGGTTAAATATATTGTGTTAATCTCATAGGGGGATTTCAACAAAATCGCTAAACGTTAATAACCATTTTGAAAAATCTTACATAATCAGTTTTCTGATTATTGGGCCGGTCGTCTAGTCTGGTAGGATAGGTGCATGGCATGCATCGGATCAAGGGTTCAAATCCCTTCCGGTCCATTATTTTAATTTAAAAAGTAACTTTTCAATTTCTGAATCTCTGTATTTATTAATCTCATTTTTCATGTTTTCTGGAACTTTAATTTTTAGATAAATACTTGCTTGAAGAGCACTTTTTCTAACCTCTAAATTTGAGTCTAAAAGAGATTGTAAGACAATTGCTTCAGCTTCTTTTGCCCTAAGATGTCCTAATGCACCAACTGCACATGATCTTACCATAGAACGCTCATCTTTTGCGAGTTTAATTATTTCTGGAATTGCATTCTTTTCGTTTCTATTTGCTAAAACCAGGGATGCAAAACCTCTGATATTTTTACTGGCAGAACTCAAACTTTTAATTAAAAAATTAGAAATATCGTTCTCATTTAATACCAGAGAACTAAATGCTTCTCCTCTTACTTGAATATTATTATCGTCTAATTTTGAAATAATTTTTTCTAAAATTATTGGATTGTATGTTTTGTCAAGCGTTTCTAAAATTTTGATTTTCTCCTGACTGCTGCCTGATTCTAAAACTTTTGAAATGTTTTTCAAGTTCGTAAGAAATTCTCTCTTCTGGTTAATATTAGTTAAAATTTTTCAAAATTTTTTCAACAAATTCAAAAAAATACTTTTAGCTTTAAATTATCCTTAAATAGTATATTTTCTATGTCAAACGAAGCCAGAGACACCATATTCATTGGTAAGAAACCATTGATGGCATATGTTACATCAACGCTAATTCAATTGGCAAACTTACCCGCCGTCAACATCAAAGCTAGGGGACTCAGCATAGGTCGTGCTGTAGATGTAGCTCAAATCATTGCAAGAAAAACAGAAAATGCAGGCTACTCTATTGGAGAAATAAAAATTGGCTCAGAATCACTAGAGTCACAAGACGGTAGAACCAGAAACGTTTCAACAATAGAAATTGAAGTAAAGAGAAATACAGCATAACTGTATACTTTACTTGAAATTTTTTCTTTTACTCTCTCTTTAAAAATCCGTATTTCTTTTCCAACTTTCTAAACTTTGGAAGATCTACTAGATCATTAAATTGATCAAAATTAACAATCTTTTCTTTGAATCTTGCAGTGGTTCCAGTTTTCTTTAATTCTTGTAAAATACTCATTGTAGCAAATGTATTTGCAAATAATACAGAAAGTGGGTATAGTATTATCCTGAATCCCATTTTATTCAATACTTGAGCGGAAGTAAGTGGTGTAGCTCCTCCCTCTATCATATTTGCAACAAGAGGCACATTGATTGCCTTTCCAATCTTTTTCATTTCATTTAATGATCTTGGTGCCTCGATAAACACTGCATCAGCTCCTGTTTTTTTATTTTGAATTCCTCGTTCGATTGCTACATCTAATCCTTCTGTTGCTCTTGCATCTGTCCTGGCAACAATAAAAAATTCCTTACTTTCTCTAGCATCGATTGCAGCACTTAATTTTTCTGTGTATTCTTCTTGTGATATTACTTCTTTTCCTTGCATATGCCCACATCTCTTAGGCCATCTTTGATCTTCTAAAAATATTCCTGATGCTCCTGCAGACTCTAGTTCTTTAACTAGCTTCCAAACACTTAATGCATTTCCATAACCTGTATCTGAATCAACAATTACCGGAACTGAAACTGCTCTGCAAATTCTTCTTGCATTATCAACTGTTTCAGATGCTCCAATAAATCCATAATCTGGCATACCAAATAGAGTTGCAGATGTGCCATATCCTGTTTGGAACATTACATCAAATCCAACTTTTTCTGCAATTTTTGCACCAATTGCATCATAAACTCCTGGAATTACAAGGGGTTTATTCGTTTTTAACATGTCACGCAAATTCTTCATGGATCTATTCTTTTCCTGAATTATTTATGATTTTAAAAATAATATCACTTAGAAATATCAACATCTCTTGTTTCTGGATTAATCTTTGCACCAATTAAAATAATTATTGAACCTATTATTACATTAATTCCAAGTAAAACTGGAATTAATTCTGAACCTTTTGATATCATTGTCACTGCAATTAATGGGGCCCAAGATCCAAAAATTAGTCCTCCATTATAGATAAAACCACTTGCACTGTTTCTAACTTCTGTTGGAAATCTCTCAGATAAAAATGCTGGAATTGGACCAAATCCTGTAGTTGCAACAACAATCAAAACTACAGTATATACAATTCTCTCAAATGCTGATTCTGCATGATACAATCCATAAAATGCAGGAATTGCAAATGCAATTGCGGCCATGGCAAAATACCCTATTGTTTTTTTTCTGCCAATTCTTTGACTTAGATAACCTGTAAAAATTTGACCAAACAATGATGTAGTTGTTGCAACAATCATTAACAACGATACTTCAGTTTTTTCAATTTCTACATAATTTTGTAGAAACGTTGGATAAAATCCAATTGATGTATAATATGCATACATAAGTCCTGTCATTAAAATTAAGGAAAAGATGAATCGCTTTCTTCCGTCTTTACTAGAAAGTAATTTCTTAAGGGGTGATTTTTCTGTTTTTTTCTGTTTTTGTTTGGCAAGCCATACTTGTGATTCATTCATTCTAAATCGAACAAATAATGCAACAAGTCCAGGAATGATTCCTGTAAAAAACATAATTCTCCACCCAATTTCAACAAATTGCTCTTCTGGAAATAATGAAACCGCTCCAAAAAATACTACTGATGCAATTACAAAACCAAAATTAAAACCACTTTGTAAAAATCCAGAAAGAACTCCTCTTTTTTCTTTTGGTACTGTCTCCATGGTTATGACTGCACCACTTCCCCATTCTCCTCCAGCAAAAAATCCCTGAGTTAATCGTAATCCAATTAGTAAAATTGGTGCCATAAATCCAATCATTTGCCAAGTTGGTAGTAATCCCGTTGCAAATGTAGCTCCAGAAAATCCCATGATTGTAATAATCATTGCTTTTTTCCTTCCATGTTTATCTCCAAAGTTTCCAAAAAAAGCTCCTCCAAATGGCCGCATGATTAATGTTATGATATATGCTGCAAATGTTGCTAAAAGAGAAAATGTTGGATCTTCTGCAGGAAAAAATAATATGCTGATTAATGGAATTACTAATAACATCAAAACTAAGTCATAACCATCAAGTGACCATCCTAACCATGAACCAAAAACTATGGATTTTTGTTCTCTAGTTAATGATGTCATATATTTTCTAAAAAGTAGATTAATTTCTACTTTTCAAAATGTCATTCGATTTTAATCTCTTTTCCCTTCTTTGAATTTTTTTCATCCATTTTCTTTAATTCATCTTGAAGGAATTTTCTATACTTTTGAGTTTCATCATCAGTCATATTTGCTAAATTAGAACTAAGAATAGATCCCATTGTGGAGATCTTCTCTAACAAATCTAATGCAACAAATCTCCCTACACTTCCTAATCTAAAAAGAACTTCCAATTGTTTTTTTACAATGTCGTTAATCTTATCTACATCTTCAGCCGTATGAATTCCTTTTTTTGTTAGTTTGTATCTTCCATCTTTTGTTTCTTCAATTAGTCCTTCATCTAATAATCTGCCCAATAAAGGATAGATTAATCCTGGAGATGGTTTCCAAATCCCATTACTTTGTTCAATGGCATAATCTATGATCTCTTTGCCAGTATGCTCTTTCTTTTTCAACAATTCTAAAATGAAATACCTTGAGAATCCTCTTGGAATTGAACTTCCAACTCTTTGAAACCATTCGGAAATCATCACTAGTGATATCACTAGTGATATATTTTAATTTTTGTACTGTGCATGACAATTACTACATATTTAACCCACATTTAGTAAGTCTGTCTAAAAATGACTGATTCTTTAGAATTTGATCTGATTATTTGTGGTTCAGGCCTTGCTGGATTGAGAGCAGCTATATCTGCAGCCAAAAAGGGCCCTCATCTCAAAATTGGTGTTGTTTCAAAAGTACAAGTAATGCGTTCACACTCTGTTTCTGCAGAAGGAGGGACGGCAGCAGTTCTTTTTGAGGATGAAGGCGATACCATTGAATCTCATGTTTATGATACTGTTAAAGGAAGTGATTTTCTTGCAGACCAAGATGTTGCTGAAAGGCTTTGTGTTGAAATGCCACAAGAAATTCGTCAGTTAGATCATTGGGGAATGCCGTGGTCTAGAAGAATAGATGGAAGAATTGATCAACGAAACTTTGGTGGTTACAGTTTTCCTAGAGCAACATATGCATCTGATAAAGTTGGTTTCTTTGAAATGCAAACTTTGTATGATACATGTCAAAAATTTGAAAATATTGAATATCTCAATGAATGGTTTGTGACATCAATCATACACGATGGAAAAAAATTCATGGGCGTCACTGCAATTGAATTATCTTCAGGAACATTCTACACGATTAAAGGAAAAGCTCTCATTATTGCGACTGGTGGAGCTGGGCGTTTGTATAGTTTCTCAACTTATGCTCTTTCTTCAACTCCTGATGGCTTGGACATGGGATTACGTGCTGGCATGGCACTGAAAGATATGGAATTTGTACAATTTCATCCAACAGGAATTATGCCCTCTGGAATTTTGATTACTGAAGGTGCAAGAGGCGAAGGTGGTTATCTTCTAAACAACAAAGGTGAACGATTTATGAAAACTTACGCTGCTGGCAAAATGGAATTAGCACCTCGTGATATTGTATCTAGATCAATTATGACAGAAATTCAAGAGGGACGTGGCTTCAAACATGAAACAGGCGTTGATTGTATGAAACTCGATTTGAGACATATTGGTGATGAGAAGATTAAAGAAAAATTAGGTGGTATTAGGGAAATATCAATAAAATTTTCTGGCATTGATCCTGCTACCGACTTGCTTGACATAAGACCTGTTTGTCATTATATGATGGGAGGCATTCATACTGATATTGATGGCGCAACAGAAATTCAAGGTGTTTGGGCTGCTGGAGAGGCTGCATGTAACAGTGTTCATGGCTCAAATAGGTTAGGCGCAAATTCTACATCTGAATGCATTGTTTGGGGAAAAATTACCGGAGAATTGGCTGCCGAATATGCAATGAATAACACTGTCTCAAATCCTTGGCCACATCATTTAGTATCTGCAGAAGAAAAGAGAATCTATGATGGAATATTTAGAGGAAATGGGAATGTAAATCCATATGAAATTAGACAGGAACTCACTGATACTATGAATGAAAAAGCATATGTCTATAGAAATGAAACTGATCTTGTTGCAGGTCTTAAAAAAATTCGCGAATTAAAAACACAAACTTGGAAACATGTTGATGACAAAGCAAAAGAGTACAATACCAACTTTTCAAATGTAATGGAACTTGATTCTATGTTTAGGGTAGCTGAGATTGTTTTACTTGGTGCAATTAACAGAAAAGAGTCTCGTGGCGCACATGCAAGAACTGATTATACTAAACGTGATGATGCAAACTTTTTACATCACACACTTGCTTACTATGATCCAAATGAACCAATTATGAAAACACATCCTGTAACAATTACAAAATATCAACCAGTTGAGAGGAAATATTAGATGACTCAAGACGAACACAAAGAAGGAATCAAAGGAATGGCTAATCCAAGCCGTTATGGAATTGAAAGGGTAGCTTACTGGTTAATGAGATTAAGTGGATTGGGACTACTGGCATATTTTGTCGCTCACATTTATGAAACAAGTAACATTTTAAGAGGACAGGTAGGATGGGATGAATTTCTAGAATTAACCCAAACCACTGAAGGACATCTTTTCTTGGCAATTGTAATTGCAATGTGTGTATTTCATACTGTTAATGGAATTAGAGTAATGATGGGACATGGAGGAGTCGGAGTAGGAAAACCTGCAAGACCCGATTATCCATATGATCCAGCATCACAAAACTATCGACACAAAATAGGTATCTATTCCGCAATAGTTCTTGCGGCAATTGCTATGATGTATGGATTAGCGGTAATGTTCGGTGAATGAAATGAGAGAAAGCACAATTATGAAAATTCACTATGGAACAGCTCTGGCAGCGGTAGCTTTAGTTGCAGTTCATATCTTAATGCGTCTTACAATGGGATTTGCAGAGTCTTTAGAATATGAAACTGTTCTTGCAAATTACAAATTTATTCCATATGCTGTAATGCTTGAATTAATACTAATCCTACTTTCTATTCATGGGTTTAATGGATTGAGAGTTATCTTATTGGAACTAAAACAAGGACCTGTTTATGAAAAAGCTGTTTCATATGGTTGTCTTGCAGCAATGTTTGGTTTAATAGCATATGGTTCACGAACAATTATTATGACTAACATGGGGATGACATAGATATGGCTCAAGTATCTCACATTGCAGATGAGCAAGGATCCACATCAATATCCTCGTCACAATCAATTACACTTAGAATTGCAAGATACAATCCAGAACATGATGATTCAAGTCAATTCATGGAATTTACAATTCCTTATGAACGATGGACAACCGTTTTGGAAGCGATTCTCGAGGTCAAAAAACATTTTGATCATTCAGTAGCAGTACGTTATTCGTGTAGACAAGCCACATGTGGTTCATGTGGAATGATGATTAATGGAAAACCTCGATTGGCATGTTTTACAAAAATTAGTGAATTAAACTCAAATGTTGTTACAGTTGAACCCATGAATAATTTCCCTATTATTAGAGATCTTGCAGTAAAGTTTGAAAGATTATTTGACACTCACCATAAAATCAAACCATATCTAATCCGAGATGATACTGAACTTGAATCTAACGAAAAAGAATTCTTGCAATCTCCTGAAGAAGTAGAACAATACATACAATTTGCAAATTGTATCAAATGTGGATTATGTAATTCTGCATGTCCTACTATGGCAACTGATTCTTCTTTTGTTGGACCTCAAGCATTAGCTCAAGCATATCGATATGTTGCTGATAGTAGAGATAAAGGAAAGGATTCTAGACTGAAAATTATTGACGAATCCCATGGGATCTGGAGATGTCACTTTGCTGGTTCTTGTAGTCAAGTATGCCCAAAAGGCGTTGACCCAGCAATGGGTATTCAATTGCTTAGGGGTTATTTACTAGGTTTTAGAGGTTAACCTAACTTCTTTGGTTTTGGACTGTTATTTACTTGATTGTTAATCTGTTCTGCCATAAAGTGATTTGATACATTCACTTTAACATCCTCAACTCCATCCACTTTCAAGAGATTGTCATGAACATCCTGACAAATCTTAAAACCAAATACTGCAGGACAGAATGGACTGGTGAGATGCAAATCAACTTTGACATTGCTGTTATTGATATCTACTTCGTCAATCAATTCTAATTCTACAATCGAAGTGTTAATTTCTGGATCTACAATCTTTGATAGCTCATCAAAGATTTTCACTCTAAGCTGTTTGATATCTTGACTCATGTCGGCAAAAGCGTGGATGCTATATATAACCATTCTAGAACCTTAGATAATGTATCGTTCACGTCTTGATACTGATTTGAGTAATATTACATTAGATTATGTTTCATCAATTAATGATGATTCTGAAATTGCATATTATGATATTATTGGAAGTCAAGCTCATACCTTGATGTTATACCAAAATAATATCATGACAAAAAATGATGCAAAAAAGATCTTATCTGTACTAGATATTTTGAAAAATGAAAAATTTGATGCATCTTCTGGAGCTGAAGACATTCATGAATTAATCGAATCTCTAGTAATCAAAAAGATTGGTATGGCAAGTGGTGGGAAAATGCATACTGCTAGGTCTAGAAACGATCAAGTTACTTTAGACATTAGAATGAAAATTCGAGATGATATAAACATCATTTGTAATTGTCTTTTAGATACTATTGAAGCTTTAGTTTCTGTAGCCAAAAATCATCAAAAAACAATCATGCCACTCTATACTCATCTTCAACAGGCTCAAGCTGGGTTATTTTCCCATTATCTTTTAGCTCATGCAGATGTATTATCTAGAGACTTTCAGAGACTCTATGAGACCTTTGAAAGAGTGAACCAAAGCCCACTAGGTGCAGGACCTGTTGGAGGAACAAGTATTCCAATTGACAGACAAAGTACGGCAAAAATGTTAGGTTTTGATGGTGTTGTAGAAAATTCAATTGATGCAACAAGTACACGTGATTTTGTTGCTGAATATATTGCAATGATTTCAATTTTGATGACCAATCTAAGTAAAATATCTGAAGATTTTATAATCTGGTCAACGTCTGAATTTTCTTTTATTGAACTTGCTGATGAATTCACATCTCCTTCAAGTGTTATGCCACAAAAGAAAAATCCTGATATTTTAGAATTAACCCGTGGCAAAACATCTGAAATAATTGGGAACCTTACTGCGATTCTCACTACAATCAAAGGATTGGCAACTGGTTATGGACGTGATTTACAGCAGATTAAATCTTCTATCTGGTCAACATCAAAAATTTCTATTAGTGCATTATTAATTTTAAAATCTGTACTTCTAACTTTGAAAGTAAATGAAAAACAAATGAAAAAGGTTACAGAATCTAGTAATCTTATCGCGCTTGATATTGCTGAAAAATTAGTTCAAGAAGGAATTCCTTTTAGAGTAACCCATAAAATTTCAGGAATTTTAGTACAATTATCTTATCAATCAAAAAAACCTATTTCAAAATTAACGTTAGAACAAATAAACAAATCTGTATCTGATACCAAAGTAGATCCAGAAATTGTATCTAAAATCATTTCTAACACTACTATTGTTTCTTCTCTTAAAGACAGGAAGTCATTTGGATCATCTGGGTATGATGAACAAAAAAGAATGATTTCTAATAGAATTCAAAAGATTAATCAATATAGACTAGACGTCACTAAAAGAGAAAATAAAATCAGTTCTTCTATTGAAACGCTGAATAAACAAATTGATGAAATTATTAAATAAATAAAAGAAAAGTAGCGGGTCTAAAGGGATTCGGACCCTTGACAACCGGATTAAAAGTCCGGTGCGCTACCTGGCTGCGCCATAGACCCTCATCAAAAATGCTTTTCGTGTATAAT
>Ga0224512_10000347_pt1 | contig 50061 bp, 44 predicted proteins | sample SF_May12_sed_USG_4_FD_169103 | JGI IMG/M metagenome (GOLD analysis project Ga0224512, IMG submission 169103) | Sediment microbial communities from San Francisco Bay, California, United States - SF_May12_sed_USGS_13 | ecosystem: Environmental > Aquatic > Marine > Sediment | place: USA...
TGCAGCACCCAGCCGAGGCTGTCAATGATCGCCGGGCTATCCGGGTCGTACTTCAGCGCCTTGCGGATGAATTTCTCGGCATCACGGTACTCATCAGTTCGATCCGCAAGGGTATAACCAAGCGCGTTCAGGGTAACGGAACTTTCCGGCCAGCGTTTCGCCGCGGCCCGATAGGCACGGATCGAGTCGTCGAGGCGATCCATGCGCAACAACAATTCGGCCCGGCCGAGCGCGACGTTTTCGCTATCCGGACGATATTCGACGGCCTTTTCGTAGTACACGAGTGCTTCGGGATGGCGCCCTAAGGAGGCGAGCAACTGCGCCTTGGCCAGCACCATATCGACAGCATAGCGCGGCCGACCATCCGCAAAGTCGTCAAGAGCCTCGATTGCTGCCTCAGGATCATCGTTCTGAAATGCGATCAGCGCACTGGCGCGACGCTGCGAGGTAATCGCATTCTTGCCGGTCACAACCTGCGAGTACAAGCGGATGGCCCTGTCGACTTCCCCACGATAATCGGAGATGCGTGCCAGGTAGAACAACGCATCCGCCGTGTAATCGCCACTCGAGAGCAAATCCTCGAAGTCATCCCAGGCCGCATCGAGGTTGTTCTGCCGAAAATTGATAATCGCCATCATCCGCAATGCGTCGGTACGCGATGCCCGTTCGAGCAGAACCTGATTGACCTGACTTAGCGCGTCGTCATCACGGCCAGCGGTCATGTACATGAGCGCCAGTTCCATGCGCGCATCCGGATCGGGGTCCGGATCGTCACCAATGATGCGCGCCGTATAGTCGATCGCCCTGTCAGCGTCACCCTCGAGGAGCATGACGCGAGCATAGAGGAGTTTGGCCTTGATCCATTTAGGGTCGAGATCAATAGCGCGCTTCGCTCGCTCCCTCGCGAATTCGAGATCCTCGGCCTGGAGTGCCGTAGCGGCCATCGCGTAATTGGCTAAAGCAGTATCCTCGTAAGGTTTCGCCAACCCGCGCATCAGTTCATCCGACCGCTCCGGGTCTTCCTCCGTGATCAGGCCCAGCAGCGAGAAAATTCGCTCCTCGGGCGGGCGGTCGCCGCGTTTGATCAGGACACTGAAACTGCGCCGCGCTGCACGAATGTCGCCATCGCGCAACTGCGCCTGACCGAGGAATACCAGTGCTTCATCGCTGTCAGGCTCGAGCTCATGCCAGCGGCTGGCCGCACGAACCGCATCGTCGTCAAAGCCGAAGTCAAACGCGAGCCGGGTCGCCTGGCGAGCAATTTCAACGCTGTCGCTGAGTTCTGCCGCCTTGCGGTACTCGCGGACAGCCCGCAAATAGTCGTCGCCGTGCAGCGCTAATTCTGCCTCCAGCAGATGCGCGGAGGCCGTATTCTCACCCGTGTCATCGGCCCGCAAAACGGACGAGGTCGCGAGAATCACCGCTGCAAGCAATGGAAGAATGGGGAATCGTCTACGGAAGTCGTGCATTACTACTCTATTCGTCGGCGCAAGAGCCAAGCATTATTGACGGGTATAGGTATCACAGACAAGGAACTGAGCCGTCAGTTCGCTTACAATTATGCCCTATGCGGCTGCAAATACTCGGGCTGAACCATAACACGGCACCTGTTGAAATTCGCGAACAAGTCGTTTTCGCGGGTGACGAGGTCGGCCGGGCTGTCGCGCGCCTGACAGATATTGAAGGTGTGGACGAGGCGGTGTTGCTGTCGACCTGCAATCGCACCGAATTTTATGTCATCACGAGTGACGGCGGACGGGAACGTCTGCGGTCCTGGCTGCGCAGTGAGCGCAGTCTCGACCCGGCTTTCGCGGATTCGCTGTTCACGCTCGATGCCGACGACGCCATTCGGCACATCTTTCGCGTGGCATGTGGCCTTGACTCGATGGTGCTCGGCGAGCCACAGATCCTCGGACAACTGAAGGACGCGTTTCGAGAGGCACAGCAGGCCGGCACCACAGGGCAGCACTTGAGCCGCCTGTTCCAACACACTTTCTCGGTCGCGAAAAAAGTTCGCACAGACACCGAAATCGGTGCCAATCCGGTGTCCGTCGCCTCGGCTGCCGTCCGGCTTGCGCAGCAATTTTTCGCGCGTTTCGACAAACACACCGCGCTGTTGGTCGGCGCAGGAGTGACGATCGACCTGGTTGCCAAGCATCTGACAAAAAAAGAAATAGGCCGGCTGTTCGTTGCGAACCGGGATGTCGAGCGGGCAAGGGGCCTCGCCAGCAAGTACGGCGGATACGCCGTGCCTCTGACCGAACTCGAGGGCACGCTGCCCGAAGCGGACATCCTGATTACCTCCACGGCAAGTCCCGACGCCATTATTACGCGCGAACAAATCGAAGTCGCGATGAAGACCCGCAAGCACAAACCGGTTTTTGCGGTCGACATCGCGGTACCGCGTGATATCGAAGCGAGCGTCGCGGAACTCAGCGATATTTATCTGTTCACTATCGACGATTTACAGAAGGTCATTCAGGAAGGCCAGACCAGTCGTGAGGCCGCGGCGGTCGATGCCAACCGCATTCTCGACGAAGAAATTCGCCGCTACCTGAATATCGAGCGCGCGAAGCAGGCTTCGCCTGTCATTACCGCCCTGCGCGAACACGGTCAGGCGATACGTGACGAGGTGCTGCGCAAAGCGCAGCGGCGGCTCGACAAGGGGGTGGATAGTCGCGAGGTCATCGAGTTCGCGACGGCCTCGCTGATGAAAAAGCTCCTCCACCAGCCAAGCGTGCGGCTGCGCGAAGCAGGCGAGGCGCAGGAACATGAAATTATCGATGCGACGCGCAAACTGTTCGGCATCGATGATGATTGAGCGGTGCTGATATGAAGGAATCCATTCGCTTCAAGCTCGAATCGGTTCGTGACCGCTTCGAAGAAATCGCCGGCCTTCTCGCGGACCCGGGCGTGATCTCGGATCAGAACCAGTTTCGTGACCTGTCGAAGGAATATGCCCGTGTCGAGCCTATCGTCAAGCTGTTCGAAGACCTTGAAGGACTCGACGAAGACATCGCGGCCGCGCAGGAGATGGCGGAAGATGCCGACAGCGAGATCCGCCAAATGGGCCATGAGGAATTGCATGCCCTTCAGATACGTCGCGATGCGTTGTCGCTGGATCTGCAAAAGGCGCTGATCCCGGCAGATCCTCACGACGCCAGCAACGTGTACCTCGAGATTCGCGCCGGCACGGGCGGCGACGAGGCAGCGATCTTCGCGGGCGATCTGTACCGCATGTACTGCAAGTACGCCGAGCACATGAACTGGTCGGTAGAGATACTCAGTGCTCGCGAAGGCGAACATGGCGGTTATAAGGAAATTATCAGCCGCATTACGGGCAGCAACATTTACGCCAGACTCAAGTTCGAATCGGGCGCGCACCGGGTGCAACGCGTGCCGACAACAGAGTCCCAGGGTCGCATCCATACGTCCGCCTGCACCGTGGCCGTACTGCCGGAACCCGATGAGGTTGAAGCAGATGAAATCAATCCGGCGGATCTGCGTGTCGACACCTACCGTGCCTCCGGCGCAGGTGGACAGCACGTAAACAAGACGGATTCCGCCGTGCGTCTTACCCACTTGCCCTCCGGCATCGTTGTCGAGTGTCAGGACGAGCGCTCACAACACAAGAATCGCGCACGCGCCATGTCGCTCCTGCAGGCCCGCCTGCTGGACGCCAAAACCACGGCCCAGGCGACAGAGCAAGCGCAGCAACGCAAGTTACTGGTTGGCTCAGGCGATCGTTCCGAACGCATCCGGACGTATAACTTTCCGCAGGGTCGCGTCACCGACCATCGCATCAACCTGACGCTCTACAAGCTCGATGAAATCCTCGAAGGCAATCTCGATCAGGTCGTTCAGCCACTGATCAACGAATACCAGGCGGATCAACTCGCAGCACTATCCGCTTGATCGGTCGGGCGCCCGCAGGGCTGTTTCCTACATTTGCCGTCGCAGGTAGTTCAGCACGTCGGAGCGCGTGACCAGACCGAGGAAGTGATCACCATCGAGAATCGCAGCATAGGGCTGTACCTGCAGCATCGAGACCAGATTGTTGACGCTCGCGTCCTTCTCCAGTTTGATGAACGCCGTCTGCATCGCATCAGCGACCGGGGCATTCATGAGTTCCGGTTTGCCGTACACATGCTGGATGATGGTTTCTTCGGTCACGACGCCGACAAGCTTGCCCTGGTCCATGACAGGGAGCTGCGAAAAGCCAGCGTTGCGCAGGCGGTTATGCGCCGTTGTCAACACGTCGCTCGGGCCCACCGTGATCGTCGCATGTTCGTCGTGCGGCCGCCCGATCAGGTCCCGAAGGTCGCCCATCTGCTCGCGCTCGATGAAACCCTGGTCCTCCATCCAGAAGTCGTTATAGAGTTTCGACAGGTATTTGTTGCCCGTATCACAGGCAAACGTCACTACCCGTTTGGCTTCCGTTTGCTCATGGCAATACTTGAGTGCCGCCGCCAGTAAGGTGCCCGACGACGACCCCGCCAGAATTCCCTCGGTGCGCAGCAGATTGCGAGCGGCCGCGAAAGACTCCGCGTCGCTGATCGAGTAAGCCCTGGTTACTCTCGAAAAGTCGGCGATGCTCGGAATAAAATCCTCGCCGATGCCTTCAACCAACCAGCTGCCGCTCTTGTCACTCAGATTGCCGGTATTGATGTACTCGGCCAGGATGGAGCCCACCGGGTCAGCGAGAATGATGTCGACATTGGGCGCATGCTCGTTCAGATACTTGCAAAAACCGGCGGCTGTGCCAGTGGAACCGGCACCCATGACGATCGCATCGACCTTGCCGTCCATCTGCTCGAGAATTTCCGGTGCCGTCGTCATTTCGTGCGCCAGCGGATTGTCGGGGTTGCCGAACTGATTGATGAAATAGGCACTCTTCTCTGCGGCGATTGTTTTGCCGAGATCCTGGTAGTACTCGGGATGACCTTTGGCGACATCGGAGCGGGTCAACACCACTTCAGCCCCCATCGCCCGCAAGTTGAAGATCTTCTCCTGGCTCATCTTGTCGGGCAAAACGAGGATCAGTTGGTAGCCCTTTTGGGCGGCGACGAGTGCGAGCCCGATGCCGGTATTACCGGCGGTTGCCTCCACGATCGTATCGCCGGGCCTGATATCGCCGCGCCGCTCAGCCTCTTCGATCATCGAGATGCCAATGCGGTCTTTCACAGATCCGCCCGGGTTCGCCAGCTCGAGCTTCAGAAACAGCTGACACGGCCCCGTATCGATTCTTCTGACTTCGAGCATCGGCGTCCGGCCGACCATATCCAGCACGTTGGAATAGACTCGCATGGCGTATAGTCCCGAATGGATTTGCCAGCGAGTGTACGTGATTTTTTTTGTGCGCGGCCATATCGGTGTTTACGCATGACTGAACAGGTTTCGATTGAAAAGGCGCTCAACGACGCAACGACACAGCTCCGCGCTGTCAGCGAGTCTGCCCGCCTCGATGCGGAGCTGTTGCTTGCACGCTCGATCGATGTGCCGCGAAGCTACCTGTTCGCACATCCCGGGGACACGCTCGACGCCGCGGCTCTGGACAGGCTCGGGCAGACTCTTGGTCGCCGGCTCGCGGGGGAACCGATGGCCTACATCACAGGCATCAAGGAATTCTGGTCGATGGAGCTGATTGTCAGCCCGGCGACACTGGTACCGCGGCCCGAGACCGAATTGCTCGTTGAAATTGCGCTACGCGATATTCCGCGCAAGGCGGACTGGCCGCTGCTCGATCTCGGTACGGGCAGCGGCGCAATAGCGCTCGCGCTGGCACGGGAACGTCAGCTCTGTAGCGTCACCGCTGTTGACGTCAGCCAGGATGCGTTGGCGGTTGCGCGTGAGAACGCGAACCGGCTTATGATCAGCAATGTCGAGTTTCTTGCTGGTGACTGGACCAGCCCCGTTGCCGGCCGAACCTTCAAGGTCATTGTCTCGAATCCGCCGTACGTCGCTTCGGGCGACAAGGCTCTCGAACGACTACGCGCCGAGCCCCTGGCCGCACTGGCCGCGGGCACGGATGGCCTCGATTCCATACGCATACTGGCTCGGGATTGTACGGCAATCATTGATGACGGCGGTATGCTGCTGCTCGAACATGGCGCGGAGCAACAAGATCAGGTGGCCAGGATACTGTTGTCGTATGGCTGGCAGCACATCCAGTGCTACGATGACTACTCTGGACACCCGCGCGTAAGCAGTGCAATTTTTCGATCAAGCGAGACAACATGATTACCATCAAGACAAACCACGGCGAAATCAAGGTCGAACTCTTCGACGACAAGGCACCGATAAGCTGCGAGAATTTTCGCCAGTACGCCGCTGACGGCCATTTTAACGACACCATATTTCACCGTGTTATTCCGAACTTCATGATTCAGGGAGGCGGCATGGACGAAACCATGTCCAGCAGGCCGACCCGCGACCCGATCAAGAACGAAGCCGATAATGGCGAGGCCAATGCTCGCGGCACGCTGGCCATGGCACGCACAGGCGTCGTTGACAGCGCCACATCGCAGTTTTTCATAAACCTCCGAGACAATGACTTTCTCAATCACGGCACCCGCGATTTTGGCTATGCGGTATTTGGTCGTGTTGCCGACGGTATGGATGTGGTCGATGCTATCGGCGCTGTAGCGACGGGCAATTTCGCCGGACATCAGGACGTACCTGTCGACGCCGTAACGATTCTGGAAGTCGCGCTCGACGATTAGGGCCATGCCCGGCACCTCAAACCTGTCCCGACACGCCCGGCACCTGGCTCTGTCCCAGGTCGGAGAAGAGGGTCAACAACGTATCGCCGCAGGCAGCGCGCTACTGATCGGCGTTGGCGGTATCGGTTGCGCTGCGGCCAGTTATCTCGCCGCCGCCGGCATTGGGCAGCTGCTGCTGTGCGATTTCGACACGGTCGACGCCACGAACCTCGGTCGGCAGATCCTCTACGGCCCGGAAGACCTGGGCAGGCTCAAGGCGCAGCAGGCTTTGCTGCACCTGGCACGGACCAACCCGGATGTGCAGCTCTCGGCGATTACCGAGCGCCTGGACGACGTGGCACTCGCGGATGCCGTGCGTAAGGTCGATGTGGTGCTGGACGGCTCCGACAATTTCGCGACCCGGTTTCAGGTCAACGATGCCTGCGTCGCGGCAAGTACCTGCCTGATATCGGGTGCGGCTATCCGGCTTGAGGGCCAGCTGCTCGAGATCGGCCCCGATTTCCTTACATCGCCCTGTTATCGATGTGTGTATGAAGAGGCCGACGAAACACTGGAGAGTTGCGCCGGCAATGGCGTACTCGGGCCGGTGCCGGGCGTGATCGGCACGCTCATGGCGGTCGAGGCGCTCAAATTCCTGGCCGGAATGGGGTCCAGGCGCGGTGCGTTGCGACTGTTTGACGCACAGAGTGGCGAGCTTCGCTCGGTTGCGGTGGCCAAGCGTGACGGCTGTCCGGCATGTGGCTAGCCAAACGGCGACCGAGCCTCGTAGGCCTCCTGCAGGCAGCCGCACTGCTCACCGTCGTTTTCTCCCTGGCTACCTTTGCCGACCAGCTACACCGTTATCTCGAGTTGTTTTCGCACTTTCGCCTGCAGTACCTGCTCGCGTCATCGATACTCGCGTTGTTTCTTTTCGCCTTGCGCAGTCGTGCATGGGCGAGCGTGATGCTGATCCTCACGGCGATCAATACCCTTCCGGTGGCAATGTGGTACCTCGCGGACACGGATCAGCCCGATAGCAACGGCATACAGCTCAGACTTCTGCACGCCAACGTATACAGCGGTAACTCGAATAGACAGGCACTGCATGCGCTGATCGCGGCCGAGCAACCCGACGTAATCGTGTTGCAGGAGATCACCGATGCATGGACGACAACGATAGAGATGTTGCGGGAGAATTACCCGTATCAATATGCGATCCCGCGCCACGACAATTTCGGCATCGCCGTGCTTGCGAAAACTCCCTTCCAAAGCGTGGATGTCATTGACAGCCCACCCTACGGTTTCCCCTCACTGGTCGTGCGGCAATCGGTGAGCGGCAGGATCGTCACCTACGTTTCAACGCACCCGATCCCGCCGCTCGGCACCGAAGGCTTCCATGCGCGCAACGAGCAACTCGCCAGTATTGCCGAACTCATGATCCCGATCGCCGGACCGAAACTCCTGATCGGCGACCTGAACATAACGATGTGGGCAGAGCACTATCGGCAACTGGTCGAATCGACTGGTCTGACGAACACTCGCGATGGCTTCGGCATAATCCCGACCTGGCCGATACAACTGCCGTTCGCACGAATCCCGATCGATCACTGCCTGGTATCGGATGATGTTGCGGTGCTCGATATGAGGAGTGGTCCGGATATCGGTTCGGATCACTTGCCATTGCTGATTGTCCTCGGTTTTCTCTGAATAGAGCAATCTTTCGCCCATTGAGTTCTGAGACCTGGTGCCGGCAAATAAAAAAGGGGGGCGTTCATCACGCCCCCCTTTTCGACATCACCGGAATCCAGTCACCGCGCTTCATCATGACGCACGGCCCGACGTATGCTCAGTAGTCCATGTCGACTCCGGAATACTTGTCGAATTCATCGTCGTTGTAGTCGTCATAATCGCTGTAGTCTTCATAGTCTTCGTAATTTTCGACTTCGTCCTCGTCTTCCGGACCAGCATGTCTACGGTCGACCAGCCGGCGTCTTTCACGCTTCTGTTTGCGCAGTGCTCGATTCATAGCCGCACTGTCGGCGAAATCGAAATCGTCGAACTCGTCGTATAACGGGCGCATTTCTAGTACTCCTCTTACTGATTACTGAAGCTTCTTACTGATTACTGAAGCTTCGTGCGTGAATACCTCGGCAAATCCCATTGCGGCACAGACATTCGCAGCCGCGGAGATTGCGCCGAAGTCTCTGATAAACAGCTGTAGGCCCGCTGCAGAATAGCCCAGCAAACCTCAAGCTCTTCGTCATCTCTTGGAAGGAAAACCACCACACGGTCACGCTCCAACCTGCCCCAGCGGTGGCACAGGACCTGGTGCCTTTCCCAGTTGCTCAGGCCATATACAGCAACGCCTTCGCGATTTATGCTGCAGAAAAGCACGGGTATCTGCTGTTTATGAGCCGACGTGTGTTCTCTGTCCAGATAGACATCGACACGACATGGCAGGGCATCCGAAGACGCTTCCACTACGCGGATGTTCGGCAGAGTCGCAATTCGGTCAGCCAGCGCTATTCTGCAGGAGAAGCCATCACCGTCAGCTGCTCTCGTTTTGACCCTGGTAGGCAATTCGAGTCGGTCTGCTTTGTCCGCGGGTATAAGCATGTAGAATTTCCGCCTGGGTTGAGCTCCGCTTTTCTCGAAGTATCTTCCAAATTACTTCGATGTCAAGTAGTTTGATATAAAAATACCTACTGATTGGTACTTATGGAAAAAGACTCGGTCGACGATATTCTGGAGCAGTGGTCCGAGGAGCGACCCGAACTCGACACCGCGTCGCTGGGCGTGGTGATTCGAATCATGACCCTGTACCGCTCATTCTCCAGGGAAGCTACCAGGGCTCTGGAACCTCTTGGGCTGGAACTTTTTGAGTACGACGTGCTCTCCGCCCTGCGCCGGCAGGGCCGGCCGTTCGCCCTGGCGGCCACGGCACTTGCGCGCGAAACCGATCTGAGCAGCGGGGCGATGACCAACCGAATCGACAAGCTCGAGGATCGCGGCCTCGTCAGGAGGCAGCCGGGCAAGACTGACCGCCGCAGCATCATGATATTCTTGACCCCCGCCGGTCGGCGGGTCATAGACAAGGCGATCCGCTACCGTCTGGATGCCGCCAGCGATGACCTGCTGGCGCTCAGCGCAAGGGAACAAAGGCAGTTGGCCGACCTATTGCGGACCGTAGTCCTGAATGTCGCCAACCGGTAGTGCTTTCAGCGGTCAAGTGCAAGACACGCATCGTGCGATGTTCATGATCGAATCGCCGTCAGGCAGCGTTTGCGGTACTCGGGTCATAGCCGAGATTCGGCGCCAGCCACTTTTCAGCGTCTGCAACACTCATGCCCTTGCGTTGTGCATATGACCCGACCTGATCGCGGTCAACCTTACCGACTGAAAAATAGCGCGCATCCGGGTGTGAAAAATAGAACCCGCTGACAGCTGCTGTCGGATACATGGCGTAGGATTCTGTCAGCTGCAATCCGATGTTGGACGCAACATCCAGCAGCTCCCATATCTTTTGTTTTTCCGTATGGTCCGGGCATGCCGGATATCCGGGCGCCGGCCGTATGCCCCGGTATTTCTCGTCGATCAATTCATCGTGCGATAACTGCTCGTCTGCGGCGTAGCCCCACAGCTCACGGCGTACACGCTCGTGCAGATACTCGGCCGCCGCCTCGGCCAGCCGGTCGGCGAGCGCTTTCAGGATAATCGCGCTGTAATCGTCGTGGTCGTTTTCGAATCGCTCGACGTGCTCGTCAATGCCGATGCCTGCCGTAACCGCAAATGCCCCGACGTAGTCGCTCAGCCCCGATGTTGTCGGCGCCACATAGTCAGCCAGACAGTTTTGCGCATGACCGGCCGGTTTCGCCCGCTGCTGGCGCAGGTGGCACAAACGCGTCAGCGTTGTCTTGCGCGCCTCGTCAGAATAGACCAGCAGGTCATCATGATGGTCGCTATTCGCCGGGAAGAAGCCGACGACAGCCCTGGCCTGTAACCACCGTTCGCTGATGATGCGATCCAGCATCGCAGTCGCATCGGCAAACAGGCTGCTTGCCGCCTCGCCCACAATCGCGTCGCTGAGAATACCGGGAAATTTGCCGTGAAACTCCCAGGCATTGAAAAACGGCATCCAATCGATGTAGTTGCGCAAGACATTGAGCCCGATATCGTCATACACGCGCGTACCGGTGAATTCTGGTGCCGGTGGGGCATAATTCTGCCAGTCGCAGCGATGCCGACGCTCTTGCGCATCCGCCAGGGACAGCTGCGGCGCCAGCCGGCTCTTGCCCGCATGTCGTTCGCGACGCCTCGCATTATCAGTCCGAGTCTTCTCGACAAGCTCATGCCGGGTGCCGGATTCGATCAGTGCTTGTGCCACGCCAACTGACCGCGAGGCGTCTTTGACGTAGATTACCGGTCCGTCGTAGTTGGGTTCGATCTTTACCGCCGTGTGTGCCGGCGATGTCGTTGCGCCCCCAATCAGAAGCGGCAATTCAAAACCGAGCCGCTGCATTTCGCTCGCCACGTGCACCATTTCGTCAAGCGATGGGGTAATCAGACCCGACAGACCCACAATGTCCGCCTGCTCTCGCTTTGCTGCCTCGAGAATCTTCTCGCACGAGACCATCACGCCGAGATCAATCACCTCGAAATTGTTGCATTGCAGGACGACGCCAACGATGTTCTTGCCAATGTCGTGAACGTCGCCCTTGACGGTCGCAAGCACGATTTTGCCGTTCGACGAAATCTTGCCGCCTTTCTCCTTCTCAATAAACGGAACGAGATGCCCGACCGCTTTTTTCATCACGCGGGCGGACTTGACGACCTGCGGCAGAAACATCTTGCCGTCGCCGAATAAATCGCCGACGACATTCATGCCGGCCATGAGCGGCCCTTCGATAACAGCGAGTGGCCGGTCTGCCGCGAGGCGTGCCTCCTCAGTGTCATCGACGACAAACTCGTCAATACCATTGACCAGCGCATACTCCAGGCGTTTCTCGACCGTGAACTCGCGCCAGGACATATCCCTGGCCTTCGCCTTCGCACCCGACGCCTGGCCTTTGTAATTTTCGGCAACATCGAGCAATCGCTCTGTCCCGTCGTCTCGCCTGTTAAGCACGACATCTTCGACCGCATCGCGAAGATCCGTCGGCAGGTCCGCATAGATCGCAAGCTGCCCCGCATTTACGATACCCATATCCATGCCTGCGCGAATCGCGTGATACAGGAATACGGAGTGAATTGCTTCGCGCACAACATTGTTGCCGCGAAACGAAAACGAAACGTTGCTGACGCCGCCGCTGACCAACGCGCCCGGCAAAGCGTCCTTGATCAGACGTGTCGCATCAATGAAGTCGCGACCGTAGCTTGCATGCTCCTCGATGCCCGTCGCAATCGCAAAAATATTTGGATCGAAGATGATGTCGGTTCTATCAAATCCGACGACGTCGGTCAGGATCTGATAGGTGCGCGTGCAAATCTCGACTTTGCGGTCGACCGTGTCGGCCTGACCATCTTCATCGAAGGCCATGACAATGACCGCTGCACCGTAGGCGCGCACCAGCTTCGCCTGCTCGATAAATGCCTCTTCGCCCTCTTTAAGGCTAATCGAATTGACAACGGCCTTACCCTGCACACATTGCAGTCCGGCTTCGATGACCGACCACTTCGACGAATCGATCATGATCGGCAGGCGTGCAACGTCCGGCTCCGACGCTATCAGATCCAGGAACGTGACCATTGCCTTTTCGGAGTCGAGCATGCCCTCGTCCATGTTGACATCGATAATCTGCGCACCGTTCTCAACCTGCGAACGAGCTACCTGCACAGCCGCCGTATAGTCATCCGCTTCGATCAGGCGGCGGAAGATTGCCGATCCGGTCACATTGCAACGCTCGCCGACATTGACGAACAAATCGTCCGGCCCGATATTGAGGGGCTCGAGACCCGACAAGCGACATCGCATGGGCACTTCCGGGACCACACGCGGTTGCCGATCAGCGATCACCCTGCCCAGTTCGCGAATATGCTCCGGCCGCGTGCCACAGCAGCCACCGACGAGATTGACGAGCCCGCTCGCCGCGAATTCCTTCATTATCTCGGCCATTTGCCCGGGTGTTTCGTCGTACTCGCCGAATTCATTCGGCAGACCGGCATTCGGATGCGCGCTGACTCGCGTGTCCGCCACGCGCGATAGTTCCGCAATATAGGGTCTGAGTTCTTTCGCTCCGAGCGCGCAGTTGAGTCCAATCATAAACGGCTCGGCATGCCGCACCGAATTCCAGAACGCCTCGCACGTCTGGCCCGACAGCGTTCTCCCCGACGCATCGGTGATCGTGCCCGAAATCATGATCGGCAAAGTCACACCCGTGCGCGCGAAGCTGCTTTTCAGCGCAAAGAGTGCCGCCTTCGCGTTGAGTGTGTCGAAGATCGTCTCGACCAGCAGAAAGTCGACGCCACCTTCAATCAGCGCAATCGCTGCTTCTTCGTAGGTTGCGGCGAGTTCGGCAAAACGAATATTCCGGTATCCGGGGTCATTCACATCAGGCGATATCGATGCCGTTCGATTCGTTGGTCCGAGCACACCAGCTACAAACCGGGGTGCTCCGATCGATGCCGCGTGTTTGTCTGCACACTCGCGAGCCAGCCGCGCAGACGCAAGGTTCAACTCGGCGACGAGACCCTGCATGCCGTAATCGGCCATCGACGGGGCATTCGAGTTAAATGTGTTGGTCTCGATAATGTCGGCGCCGGCGTCGAGAAACTGACGATGAATGTCCTGGATCACGCCGGGACGCGTCAGCGACAACAAATCGTTGTTACCTTTAAGATCCTGCGCCCATTCGCGGAATCGCTCACCGCGATAATCGTCTTCGCCGAGGCCGTAACTCTGGATCATTGTGCCCATCGCACCGTCCAGCAGCAGGATGCGTGTCTCGAGCGATTGCATCAGCAATTTGATTCTTTCAGCACGATTCATAGCGAGTCTCTCAGGCAGCCGCTTGGTCCGGGCGTATGCCAAGCGCGTGACAGATTGCATACGTCAATTCGGATCGATTCAGGGTGTAAAAATGAAATTCGTGGACGCCTTCGGACTGCAGCTTGCGCACCAATTCGATCGCGATATTTGCCGCGATCATCTGCCGCGTATCCGCATCATCATCGAGGCCTGCGAAGCGTTGCCGCAACCACTCGGGCACGGTCGCACCGCACTGCTCGGCAAATCGGAGCAGTTGTGGAAGACGCGTGATCGGCAAGATGCCGGGCACGATCGTCGACGTTATTCCGGCTGTGGCGGCCAGGTCACGAAAGCGCAGATAGACGTCGGCGTCAAAAAAGAACTGTGTGATGGCGCGCGTCGCGCCAGCATCCAGTTTGCGCTTCAAATTTTCCAGATCGAACAGCGGGCTCGGTGCCTCCGGGTGCACCTCCGGATAGGCGGCAACAGTAATGTCGAAGTCGGCGATCTTGCGTAACGCTGTGACGAGATCGGACGCATATTTGTAGCCATCGGGATGAGGTGCATACCCCTCGGCCTCACGTGGGGGATCGCCGCGCAGCGCGACAATATGCCGGATGCCCATGTCCCAGTAATCCCTCGCAATATCCTCTATCTCGCCGCGGCTCGCACCGATGCAGGTCAGATGGGGCGCCGCTGTCAAATCGGTCTCACGAACGATGCGTTCCACTGCGTTGTGCGTGCGCTCCCTCGTCGATCCGTCGGCACCATAGGTGACTGATACGAAGCGGGGCGCGAGGTGTTTTAGCCTCTGCACCGACTTCCACAGGATCGCCTCCATCGTCTCGCTGTGCGGCGGGAAAAACTCAAAGGACACTTCGACTTTATTCTTTTCAGCAGGCATGAGTCATCAACATTTCAGGCAGCAACATTTTCTCGATTGGCTGGCGAGGCAACAGCCAGAAGCCAGCGTGGATTACGGACAGGAATTCGCCGCGGCGGTGCCAGGCGCATACCGGCAGACGCACACCAGGCGGCAAGTTGTTTTTCGAGGCCGTCGACCCTGTCAGCGTCGGCCCTGGCAAGGCACAACAGACGCCCACCGGGCTTCAGGATTCGGTTTGCCTCGGAGAGTGCCGCCACGGGCCGCTTCGCGCCACTCAGTACGTCATCAAGAATAACTGTATCGAACTCGCCGTCAGCAAAGGCAAGTTCGTACATGTCGCCGTTGCGCAGGCTGCAATTGTCGATACCGGCGAGCAGCAATTCCGCGCGTGCGAGCTGCCGGGCATCCGCGTCGATGTCGACACCAACGGCACGTTGCGCCCGCGAGCCCAACAACTTGAGAATTCGACCCTGGCCGCTGCCGATATCGATGAGATCACCCAACCGCATCGCAACCGTCAGTTCAATCAGCGCACGATACAAAGACCGGTCCGCATCGTCTGCTTTCTCGGGTATGGCGCGTCCCTGCTGCGCGCGCAGGCCGCAGAGCTTTTCAAAGTCGCGTTCGTAGCTCGGCTCGTCCGACGGTAATAGCGCGAACAGCCGGCGACGATGTGCTGCCTGCTCGCTGCCCAGTGGCACGCGGTAATACACGAACTGCCCGTCGCGGAACCGCTCGAGCAGACCGGCTTCACACAGTTGCTTGAGGTGCTGCGAGATCCTCGGCTGGCTTTGCGCCATGACCTCTGTCAGTTCGGATACGGTGCACTCGCCACGCACGCATAACGCCAGCAGTCGCAGCCGGATGGGATCGGCGAATGCCTTCAAATGAGTGATCAGTCGTGCGGTGCTGTTTTGCATAAGATAAATATATAAATATTTTCTTATATATAAGGCCACACAGCATAACACAGCGAGTGCGGTAACGGCTACGCGTTATTCGCAGCCCGTGTGAGATGGTTTTAGCCCAGCTTGTCTTTGAGAATCTTGTTGACCTGCCCGGGGTTGGCCTTACCGCCGGTTGCTTTCATGACCTGACCGACGAAGAAGCCGATCAGTTTTTGCTTGCCGGCCTTGTACTCGGCCACCTGACCCGGGTTTGCGGCGATGACCTGGTCGACCACGGACTCGATGGCCGCAGTGTCGGTAATTTGCCTGAGGCCGCGCGCATCGATCACCTCGTCGGCACTGCCCTCGCCGGCCCACATGGCCTCGAAGACCTCCTTGGCGATCTTCCCGGATATCGTGTTGTCCTTGACACGGTCGAGCAAGCCCGCCAGTGCGGCGGCCGAAACCGGGCTTTGTTCGATACCGAGTCCGTCGCGATTCAGCGCACCAGCCAGTTCACCGATAACAAAATTGGCGACGCCTTGCGGTCTGTCCCGGGTTGCCGCCGCGACCTGCTCGAAATAATCCGCAAGCGATCGGGATGCCGTAAGGATGGCGGCATCGTCAACCCTGATCTTGTACTCATCGACGAAGCGCTCCTGCTTCGCGTCGGGTAATTCCGGCAAGGTCTCGCGTACCGCCTCGATGTAAGCCGCATCGATTTCCACGGGCAGCAGATCGGGATCCGGGAAATAACGGTAGTCGTTCGCTTCCTCTTTGGAGCGCATCGGCCGGGTCTCGTCCCTGTCGGAATCGTAGAGCCGTGTCTCCTGCACGACCTCACCGCCATCCTCGATAAGCTCGATCTGCCGTTCGATCTCAAAATTGATCGCTTTCTCGACGAAACGAAATGAATTCAGGTTCTTGAGCTCGGTGCGCGTGCCCAGCTCTTGCTGGCCATGCGGCCGTACCGACACGTTTGCATCGCAGCGGAACGATCCTTCCTGCATGTTGCCGTCAGAGATTCCGAGATAGCGGACAATCGTGTGGATCTTGCGCATATAAGCGACAGCTTCTTTGGCCGAGCTGAGCTCGGGCTCGGATACGATCTCGAGCAGCGGTGTTCCCGCCCGGTTCAGATCGATGCCCGAGAATTTATCGAGTCCCTCGTGGATCGACTTCCCTGCATCTTCTTCGAGATGCGCCCGCGTAATGCCGATACGTTTGTCATTGCCGGTGTCGTCCCTGATGATCAGCTCACCGTGCTCGACGATCGGCAACTCGTATTGACTGATCTGGTAGCCCTTCGGCAGGTCCGGGTAGAAATAATTCTTGCGGGCAAATACCGACCGTTCTGCAATCGTTGCATTGACAGCCAGGCCAAACATCGTCGCCATGCGCACGACTTCTTCGTTGAGCACTGGCAGCACGCCGGGATAGCCGAGATCGACCAGACAGGCCTGCGTGTTGGCCGCGGCACCGTAGGCAGTTGATGCCCCCGAGAAGATTTTGCTCACGGTGGCGAGCTGCGCGTGAATCTCCAGCCCGATTACGACCTCAAAGGAACGATTCACCGGTATTCCTCCGGACAGGCCTCATGCCAGGCGGATGCCTGCTCGTAGTTGTGTGCACAGCGCAGGATCGTCTCCTCGCCCCAATGCGGGCCGACGAGATGCAGGCCCACCGGCAAATCGTCAACGAATCCGCAAGGCGTTGAAATGCCTGGCAGCCCGGCCAGATTGGCACCGATCGTGTAAATGTCGTTGAGGTACATCGTGATCGGGTCATCGATTTTGTCACCCAGCCTGAATGCCGGCGTGGGTGACGTCGGCCCGGCGATCACGTCGACCTCGGCGAATGCCTTGTGAAAGTCATCGGCGATCAGATGTCGAACCTGTTGTGCTTTGAGGTAGTAAGCGTCGTAGTACCCTGCCGACAGCACATACGTGCCGGTCATGATGCGGCGTTTGACTTCCTCGCCGAACCCCTCGCCGCGGCTGCGGCAATACAGGTCCAGCAGGTCTTCCGGGTCGGCGGCACGATGGCCGAAACGCACGCCGTCGAACCGGGACAGATTCGAGGAGCACTCGGCCGGCGCCACGACGTAATACGTCGGCACTGACAAGTCGAGGTTTGGCAGGTCGACTTCGCTCAGTATCGCGCCTTGCGATTCGAGAACCTGCAGCGACTCTTTGACAACGGCCGCGCATTTGTCATCGAGTCCCTCATCAAAATGCTGCCGCACGATGCCTACACGCAGGCCTTTGAGCGATCCGGACAGGCTCGCGCAGTAGTCCGGCACCGGATGCTCGATGCTGGTCGAATCACGCTCGTCGAAGCCCGCCATGACGCCGAGCAACAACGCGGCGTCGGCGCTCGACCGGGTGATGACACCGGCCTGGTCCAGGCTGGAAGCAAATGCGATCATTCCATACCGCGATACGCGCCCATAGGTCGGTTTCAGGCCAACCGTGCCTGTCAGTGCTGCGGGTTGGCGAATGGATCCGCCCGTATCTGTACCGGTGGCGGCAGGCGTCAGGCGCGCCGCGACGGCCGCCGCTGATCCACCGGACGATCCGCCGGGGGAACACTGAAGGTCCCAGGGATTCCTGACCGGGCCAAAATAGCTCGTTTCATTGGACGAGCCCATCGCAAATTCGTCCATATTGGTCTTGCCCAGAACAACGGCGCCGGCATCGGCAAGCCGTCTGACGACGGTTGCATCGTAGGGCGAGATGAAATCCTCGAGCATGCGCGAACCGCAGGTAGTCAGGATATCTCGCGTGCAAAAGATGTCCTTGTGCGCCAGCGGCAGGCCACTCAACACACCCGCATTGCCTGCCGCGCGCGCCTCATCGGCGCGTTTCGCTGCAGCGAGTGCCTGCTCGGCCGTGACCGTTACAAATGCATTCAGCGATTGCCCGTGCGTTTCGATGCGACCCAGCAGCGCCTCAGTCAGCTCGACAGAGGAGAAGTCGCCGCGGTCGAGACCTGCGGAGAGTTGCGTCAAAGTCTGTGTGTGCAGGTCCTGGCTCATCGTTCACTCGATGACTTTCGGCACCAGATACAGTCCGTTTTCGGTCAACGGTGCGTTTTGCTGGATATGGTCGCGATCATCGACTTCAACCACCTGATCCGGGCGCAGCCGCTGTGTCGCATGCAGCGGGTGCGCCATCGGCACGACGCCGTCGGTCTTCGCCTGACCCAGCTGGTCAACGAAATCGACGATTCGCGACAACTTTTCTACGGTTTGGGCAAACTCGCCATCAGCGAGTTTGAGCCTAGCCAGCATCGCGATGTGCTGAACCTGATCCTTATCCAGTGACACGGGGAATTTCCTGCTTTGCTACTTGCGTGACTCGCCGCCCTGCGAGTGCGCACGCAATGATACACACTGCCTTGTGCAATGTCGTGCGCATTGTTAGATTAGCGCGTTATTCTTATTTCGGGACCTTACCCCCACATGTTCAAGAACATTCTGGGTTATTTTTCCAATGACCTTTCGATCGACCTCGGCACTGCCAACACGCTGATTTACTCGCGTGGCCACGGCATCGTGCTCGACGAGCCGTCTGTCGTCGCGATTCGCGAGGACAGTGGTCGCGGCGGACGATCCGTCGAAGCTGTCGGCGCCGAGGCCAAGAACATGCTGGGCCGGACTCCCGGAAATATCACGGCGATCCGACCTCTCAAAGACGGTGTCATTGCCGATTTCACGGTCACCGAGAAGATGCTGCAGCACTTTATCCGCAAAGCTCACGCCTCGCGCTACTTCAGGCCCAGCCCGAGAGTGCTGATCTGCGTTCCATACGGCTCGACACAGGTTGAGCGTCGCGCCATTCGCGAATCCGCAGAGGGCGCTGGTGCTCGCAAAGTGCATTTGATCGACGAGCCGATGGCTGCAGCCATCGGCGCCGGCATGCCGGTGCACGAAGCTCGGGGCTCGATGGTGCTCGACATAGGCGGCGGCACATCCGAGGTTGCGGTGATCTCACTCAACGGCATCGTGTATGCCGCATCAGTCAGGATTGGCGGCGACCGATTCGATGAGTCGATCACGAACTATGTGCGCCGCAATTACGGTATCCTGATCGGCGAGGCGACCGCGGAACGCATCAAGCATGAGATAGGCTCGGCATTCCCGGGACAGGAAGTACTCGAAATCTCGGTCAAGGGCCGCAATCTTTCGGAAGGTGTACCGCGCAGCTTTACGCTAAACAGCAACGAAATTCTCGAGGCCTTGCAGGAACCACTGCAAGGCATTGTCGGTGCGGTCAAAGAGGCGCTCGAGCAAACACCCCCTGAGCTCGGGGCGGATGTCGCCGAGCGCGGCATCGTCCTGACCGGCGGTGGCGCTTTGCTGCGGGACCTTGACAAGCTGTTGATGGAAGAAACAGGCCTGCCGGTCGTCATCGCTGACGACCCTATGACCTGCGTTGCCCGTGGCGGTGGACGCGTCATCGAGCTTATCGATGAGCACGGGCCTGCCGTATTTGGCCTGGAGTAAGTTGTTACACCAGGCCGGATTGACGAAAGCACAATCTAGGCTAACTCCCGATGGTCAATTCGCGAGCCAGTAGCAGCAACCCGGCACGAATCCCGGCGCTGGGCATTCGTGTCCTGTTGCTAATGGCGGCCAGCATTCTCCTGATGGTTCTCGACCACCGACAAAACCACCTCGACGCCCTCCGCAAAGCCATCGGTGCGGCGGTTTATCCGATTCAAATCGTCGTCGATGCGCCGTTTCGTCTCTGGGAGTGGCTTCGCGAAGGCACCTCGGACCGCGGCGAACTGCGGCTCGAAGTCAGCCGTCTGCAGGCCGAGCGCTTGCTGACAAACGCCAGGCTGCAGAGACTCAGTGCCCTCGAAGCCGAGAATGCACGCCTGCGCGAACTGCTCGAGGCGCGCTCGCAAGTGCGCGATGAAATCCGTGTTGCTGAGATCATGGCCGTTGACGCCAATCCGTACCGACACAATATCGTCATCGACATCGGCGAACGCGAGGGCGCCTATGACGGTCAGGCGATTGTCGATGCCTCCGGCGTCGTCGGGCAGATAATCAAGACCGGCCTGACAACGTCGCAAGCGATGCTTATCAGCGATCCCAGTCATTCCCTGCCGGTCGAGGTCAATCGTAACGGCCTGCGCACGATAGCAAGTGGCACCGGCGAGTTCGGCCGCCTCGACCTGCCTTTCATAACCAATAATGCCGATATCCGGCCTGGGGATTTGTTGGTCACCTCCGGGCTGGGCGGGGCATTTCCCGCCGGATACCCGGTTGCGGTTGTCGATACCGTCAATCGCATTCCGCAGGAACCGTTTGCCGATGTCACCGCCGTACCTGCCGCGTCACTCGACCAGGTGCGCGAAGTCATGCTGATCTGGTCGTCAACGGCCAACCTGCAAGATAAAGAGGAGCCGGCTGATGAGTAGCGCCGGCGGGCTTCACCGCCTACCCGTGATCCTGTCGATCGTCTTCGCGTTGATGCTGATGGTCGTACCAATGCCGGACTGGGCGGCCGCGTTTCGCCCGGACTGGGTTGCGCTGACACTTATTTACTGGGCAATGATCCTGCCGCGAACCTGGAGCGTCGGTTCCGCGTGGATCATCGGCATGGTGCTCGACGTTGCACAAGGCACAATCCTTGGTCAGCACGCGCTCGCCCTGTGCTTCATCGTCTTCATAACGATTCGATTCCATTTGCTAATGCGCGTATTTCCGATGCAGCAGCTGGCGGCCACGGTCTTTGCGATTCTTGCTCTGTATCAATTCCTTCTTTTCTGGATCAACGGTGTTGCCGGCGTGGATGTACCTGCCGTCGGCTACTGGGGGCCGGTGATTACGGGAACACTCGTCTGGCCATTCGTATTGATCGTACTTCGCGGAATACGCGTGCGCGTGCAACTGGGCCAGTAACGTGGACCTGTTATCGCCAATCAAGGACCATCATTCAGAGCGTCGCTTGTTTATTGCGCGCGTTATGTTTGCATCGATCATCGGATTCTTGTTGCTCAGCACCGTCATCGCCAGGCTTGTGCAACTACAGGTATTCGATTACGAGGTGTTTGCGGCGCAATCGCAGGGCAATCGCGTCCGGATTGAGCCGGTTCCGCCGATCCGGGGGCTGGTACTGGATCGAAAAGGTCGTGTACTCGCCGAAAACCTGCCTGCGTATCAACTCGAGTTGATCCCGGAACAGGTTGCTGACATTGACGACACCTTGCAGCGCCTCACGACCCTCGGGTTGATAGAAGCCGAGGATATTCCTCGCTTCAAGGAACTCAGCGAGAGCGGGCCGCGATTCAAACCCGTCACGCTCAACGTGCGGCTGAACGACGAGGAGATTGCCAACTTCGCAATTCAGCGACCCCGATTTCCCGGTGTCGACTTTCAACCACGCCTGGTTCGGCATTACCCGAATGGCGCAGCGGTTGCACACGCTGTCGGCTATGTCAGCGCATTGTCAAAGCATGACCTCGGGCGACTGGATGTATCCGCGTATGCCGGCACTGCGCAGACTGGCAAGACCGGTGTGGAAAGCAGTTTCGAGGCCAGCCTGCATGGCGACGTCGGTTATCGGCATGTTGTGTCCAATGCACTGGGCCGGCAGATACCCTCAGACTCTCGCAATCTGGCGGATTCACTGCCCAGAGACGAGTCATCAGCACCTGGTCACAATGTCTATCTGAGCCTCGATCTCGATTTGCAGCTCCTGGCGATAGAAGCCATGGAAGGGCGCCGCGGCGCCGTCGTCGCCATGGATCCGTGGAGCGGCGAGATTCTCGCACTCGTTAGCGCGCCATCATTCGATCCAAACCTGTTCGCGATCGGTATGTCGACAACGCAATTTGCCGACCTTCAGAATAATCTCGAACGTCCGCTGTTCAATCGCGCCGTGCGTGGTGCCTACCCTCCAGGCTCGACCATAAAACCGATGCTGGCACTGGCAGCGCTCGAATCCGGCGCGACAAATCTGACGAGAAAGACCGTCTGCCGCGGTTACTTCATGTTGCCGGATACCACACACCGCTACCGCGACTGGAAGCCGGAAGGGCACGGTGAGATGGATTTGCACGACGCGATTACGCAATCCTGCGACGTGTACTTTTATGAAATCAGCGGTGATATCGGCATTGACCGGATGCACTACTACCTCGACCAGTTCGGACTGGGCCGGCCGACTGGAATCGATATCAGCGGCGAGCATCGTGGCCTCGTTCCGTCGCGTGAATGGAAGCGTGCGTCGTTCAGTGAGCCTTCCGATCGACGCTGGTACAACGGGGAAACCGTCATCGCGTCCATTGGTCAGGGGTACATGTTGGCGACTCCGTTACAACTGGCCAGCGCGGCAGCGACACTGGCGACTCGCGGCATTCGCTACGAACCACGCCTGGTCGCAGCGATCGAAAATGTGTTAAGTGGAGAACGAACGCTGGTTTCCCCCAGACGGCTCAGCGACGTTCGCATCGACAACGAGGTCCATTGGAATGCCGTGCTCGGGGCCATGCACGATGTCATGCAAAACGTTCGCGGCACGGCCTATGCGACTGGCGGCCAGGCTCCCTACCAGATGGCCGGCAAGAGCGGCACTGCGCAGGTATTCTCCGTCGCCCAGGAAGACGAGTACGATGAGGAAGACCTCGAGGAGCGGCTGCGCGATCACGCTCTGTTTATCGCCTTCGCACCGTTCGACAACCCGCGCATCGCGGTCGCCGTTGTCGTCGAAAACGGGTCCAGCGGCAGCCGGGTTGCCGCGCCGATCGCGCGAGCGATCATGGATGAATACCTCGGGTACGGCAGCCATGCGACTCAGTGACACACAACGACTGATCAGCGGCAGATCGGCCCCGCTCGGGGACTTCGGGCGTGTTTTGCGGCGTCTCAATATAGACGGACCATTGCTCGGCGGCATACTCCTTATTTGCGCACTGGGCCTGGTGGTACTGTACAGCGCCGTCGGCGAGGATATGCGCCTGTGGCTCAATCAGGTCGTGCGACTCGGCGTGGCGCTGACTGGCATGTTCATCGTTGCGCAAATGCCGCCTGACTTCCTGCGCCGCTGGACGCCATGGGGCTTTCTCGCCGGACTGGTCCTGCTCATCCTGGTACTGACGACCGGTGAGGTCGGCCAGGGTGCCCGCAGGTGGCTGAATCTCGGCATTCGCTTTCAACCTTCGGAAATCATGAAGCTGGCGGTGCCCATGATGGCCGCCTGGTATCTGCACGACCGGCCCATACCGCCTCGAGCCGGCCAGTTATTGTTTCTCGCAGTGATCATCGTCGTACCGACGCTGCTAATCGCCCGGCAGCCGGACCTCGGTACGTCACTGCTGATTGCTGCATCGGGAGTAATCGTCATCGTCCTGGCCGGTCTGCCGGTTCGAATCATGATCGGGCTCGCTGTACTCTCGGTACCCGGCGCAATTCTGCTGTGGAACTTCATGCAGGACTATCAGAAGCAGCGGGTCCTGACCCTGCTTGATCCCGACAGTGATCCTCTCGGCGCGGGTTACAACATCATCCAGTCCAAGATCGCGATCGGGTCCGGCGGCTTGTTCGGTAAGGGCTGGACGAACGGATCGCAGGCCCAGCTCGAATTTCTGCCTGAGCGCGATACCGATTTCATCTTCGCGGTAATGGGCGAGGAACTTGGTTTGCTCGGTGTGCTGTCGCTGATTTGTCTGTACATCTTCGCGATTGGTCGAGGCCTCTACATTGCCATTCAGGCACCGGACACATACTCCAGGTTGCTCGCCGGTTCGATCAGCCTGACGTTTTTCGTTTATGTCTTTGTCAATACTGCGATGGTAACGGGGCTGGTGCCGGTAGTCGGTATTCCCTTACCGCTGGTGAGTTTTGGTGGAACCTCCATGGTGACGCTGATGGCCGGATTCGGTATTCTGATGTCCATTCATAGTCACCGGAAACTGTTGCCGCACTGATGAAACTACGATTTACCGCCGGCATCACCCTGCTCTTGTTGTCTTATTCGCCGAGTTTCGCAATCGATCTTAATCGGCCGGATGTTGCGGCGTTCATCCAAACGATGGCTGATGAGCACAGCTACGATGTCGCCACGCTTCGCGGCATTCTCGAGCAGGCGGAGATCAAGCCGTCGATCATTGACCTGATCAGCAAGCCAGCAGAAAAAACGCTGACCTGGGCAGAATACCGACCGATCTTCATGACCAGGAAACGCGTCAGAGCCGGCGCTGCATTCTGGCGCGAAAATCGGCAAGTGCTCGAGTGCATCAGCGCCGACACTGGTGTACCGGTGGAGATCCTGGTCGGCATCATCGGTGTCGAAACCTATTTTGGCCGCATTACCGGCGGCCATCGCGTTCTTGATGCACTGGCGACACTGACATTTTCGTATCCGCCACGCGCCAAGTTTTTCCGTGGAGAACTTGAGCAGTTCCTGCTGCTCGTTCGCGAAGAGCAGATGACGGCAACCGACGCCGTCGGCTCCTATGCCGGCGCGATGGGCCGGCCCCAATTCATGCCGTCCAGTTATCGGGCGTTCGCCGTCGACTCGACTGGTGACGGCAAGCGTGACATCTGGAACGATTGGGCTGACGTAGCGGGAAGTATCGCAAATTACTTCCTCGCTCACGGCTGGAAGCCTGGCGAGGAGATCGCGACCCGGGCGACCCTGGGCAGCTCGTGGAGTGGCCCGCTTCCGAAAAACAAACTGCGACCCGAGGAAACTGTCGGCTCACTGAGCAAGAAGGGTGTGATGTTTTCGACGGGCCTGCCGCACGACAGCGCAAGCCAGTTGCTCACGTTCGCGGGTGCCGATGGGGCGGAGCACTGGGTCGGCTTTCACAACTTCTTCGTTATCACACGTTACAACCACAGTGCCATGTACGCGATGGCCGTTCACCAGCTTGGGCAGGAAATAGCGGTTGAGGTCCAGCGCGGTGCGCCTTAGCCTAAAGCTGTCACCCCTTCTGCTGCTGTTGCTTGCGACCCTTTCAGGTTGCGGATCCGCGGCGGTCAAAGACGGCCCACCTCGTTCAGGTAGCGCAAGCATTCCTGAATTGCCGGATGATGCCATTCCCCGGCGTGAACCACGCAGCAAGTACGGCAATGGACCGATCTACGAAGTTCTCGGCCGGCGCTACACCGTGATGCGGAGCAGCAGTGGTTACCGGGAACGCGGCGTCGCGTCGTGGTACGGCAAGAAGTTTCACGGCAATCTGACATCCAATCGCGAACCCTATGACATGTACGCGATGACCGCCGCGCACAGAACGCTGCCATTGCCCTCCTACGTGCGCGTTCGAAACCTGCGCAATGACAAGAGTGTCGTTGTTCGAGTCAACGATCGCGGGCCGTTTGTCCACAATCGCATAATAGATCTGTCTTATTCCGCCGCCCTGAAGCTCGATATGGTTAAAGATGGCACCAGTCTGGTGGAGGTCGAGGCGATTACTTTTGACGCCCCGTCCGGGGATCGGCCGACCAGCCAGGTTACAGCGGCGCCCGAAGCTCCTCCTGCGCTCCTGGCGGCACCCCGGACCGCGGATTCGGCCGCCCCGGAAAACAGGATCTTTGTTCAGGTGGGTGCGTTCGGCAGTCGCGACAATGCACAGCAGCGGCTGGGCCAATTGCGCTCGAGCGGGATCGGCATTTCGTTCATCCTCGAGGACGCGAGCAGCGTCCCGACGCTCTACCGGGTGCGGATCGGGCCGATCAAGGAAGTGGTGCAGTACGACCTCATTGTCGAGGAACTGGAGAAGCTCGGCATCACGGACCCCTACCTCGTCACCGAGTAACGCTTTACAATACGCGCCCCGATCCAACAGACCGAGAATCCATGAAAGTCCGAGTGCTAGCGCCAGTCCTGTTCTTTGCGTTGTGTGCCGCTGTAAATGCGCCCGCTGCCGATCTTCGCCCGTTGCCGGCGCCGCCCATCATCGGCGCGACCAGTTATCTCGTCATGGACAGCAAAACCGGCCATGAGATTGCGGTGCTCGATGCCGAAAAGGCTGTTGCACCCGCCAGCCTGACCAAGCTCATGACGGCCTATGTCGTGTTCAAGGCACTACAGGAAGAGCAAATTCAGCTTGCAGACCAGGTCACTATCAGTGAAAAGGCCTGGCGTGCCGAGGGATCGCGCATGTTCATCGAAGTAGGCAAACGCGTATCTGTACAGGACCTGCTGCTGGGCATGATCGTGCAGTCGGGCAATGACGCCAGTATCGCGTTGGCCGAACATGTCGCAGGCTCAGAAGCGGTTTTTTCCGAAATCATGAACCAGTACGCACGAGAGCTCGGCATGTTAACGAGCAATTTCGTCAATGCGACCGGGCTGCCGGACGACGATCATTATTCGACGGCCCGTGATCTTGCTACTCTGGCGCGCGCGATCATCGGAGAATTTCCTGAGTACTACAAATGGTACTCGGTCAAGGAGTTTACGTATAACGACATCAAACAACCGAATCGAAACAATCTGTTGTGGCGCGATGACTCGGTTGATGGCATGAAGACAGGCCACACCGACGCCGCAGGTTTTTGCCTCGTGTCGTCCGCCGAACGCGACGGTATGCGCGTCATTTCGGTAGTCCTTGGAACCTCCAGTGCAAAATCCCGGATCGACGGCAGCCAGGCACTGCTCAACTACGCGTTTCGTTTTTTCGAAACCAGACTTTTGTATAGGGCGGGCGAGCGAATCGCAGCGACTCGGGTCTGGAAGTCGGCCAACGAGGTTACGCCGCTGGGTGTGCTTGAAGATCTGTACATCACGGTTCCACGCGGCGCCTACGACTCGCTCGAGTCAGTGCACAGCATCCCGGCGATCCTGATCGCGCCGGTTGCTCAGGGCCAACCCCTGGCCGAATTCAAGGTCAGTCTCAATGGTACCGAGCTGATCAGTGAACCGTTACGTGCACTCGCGGACAATCCCAGCGGATCGATGTGGCAACGTACACGCGACAGCGTAAGCCTGTGGTTCGAGTAAAGCACTTGCAGGCGGCATGACTGAAGAATCCCTCATTGACTTTCCCTGTGCGTTCCCCATCAAGATGATGGGCCGTGACACGCCTGAGTTCAGAAAAACGGCACGCACAATCATCGAGAGGCACACCGGGCCGATTGATGACGCAGCAATACGGGATGCGCTGAGCAGCAAGGGCAACTTCGTCTCGATCACCATCACAGTAAATGCAAAGAGCCAGGAGCAACTCGACGACATTTATCGCGATGCGTCGTCGCACGACGATGTTCTGATGGCGCTATGAGTGCAGTGATCGTTCGCGAACTTGGCTTGCAGGTCTACGAACCCGTATGGCGCGCAATGCAGTCATTCACAAATGCGCGAGACGAAACGACGCCCGACGAAATATGGTTCACCGAACACGAAAGTGTATTTACGCTCGGTCTTAACACTGCCCCCGAACATCTGTTAGCACCCGGCGATATTCCAGTCATTCAGATCGATCGCGGCGGCCAGGTCACGTACCACGGACCCGGGCAGCTCATGATCTATCCTTTGATCGACTTGCGGCGGGCCGGTCTCGGCGTCCGCGATCTTGTGACCGCGCTCGAGCAGAGCGTTGTCGATCTCGCCGCAGGCTACGGCATCAGGGCGGCCAGCCGACCCGATGCGCCTGGCGTGTATGTCAATGGCGTCAAACTCGCCAGCATCGGCCTGAGAATCAGACGCGGTTCGAGCTTTCATGGCATGGCGTTAAATGTCGATGTCGATCTGGAGCCGTTTTCACGAATCAACCCTTGTGGCTTCCAGGGTCTCAAATTGACCGACCTGGCGCGGCTTGGCGCTGATCGGGACCTCGACATCGTCCGCGACAAGTTGCTGCCGCAGCTTTTGCACCATCTGGGCATGGATCAATCCTTGAGCGCCGTCAGACTCTCAGGTGTACCGACGTCACTCCAGGTCCCATCGTAAAGACTACCTCGCAGCCGGCCGGCAGCGGCGGCTTCGCGCAACATGGGCACCACTGAAAAACGACCCGGCTCACAATCTGCGAAAAACTCCGGACGATAAATCGCCACGCCGCTAAACGTGAGTTCGGGATTCTCCCCGTTTCGAACACGGCCATCGACCAGGTCAAAATCGCCGCTGCTCTTGCCGGCCGGCGTCGGCACAAGCACCAGATGTGCGGCGTCATGTTTACCCAGGTCGGCAAAAGTCAATGGCAGGTCAGTAAAAATGTCTGCATTCATAACCAGAAACGGTTCGGCCCCAAGCATCGGCAAAGCCCGGTGTATTCCGCCTCCCGTTTCGAGGATGTGCTCGCCCTCAGGGCTGTAGACGACATTGAGTCCGTAGCGTGAACCCGAGCCGACACATTCGACGATTTGCTCACCGAGCCACCCCAGATTAATGACAACTGTCTCGGTTCCGGCCGAAGCCAGCGCGCGCAGGTGCCGTTCGAGCAAAGTCTCACCCCGTACCTCAACCAGAGCTTTGGGAAGGCTGTTGGTCAGCGGTCGCAGGCGCTCGCCACGCCCGGCTGCCAGGATCATCGCTATCACGATGAACCCGGTAACATCGGCAGGCAACGCTCGCTGATCAATTGCACGAGAAATGACAACTCTTCGTAGCGCGATTCGAGCTCAACGATATAGCCTAATGTAAGCGGCACGTCGTGCATGTAGCCAGGCTTGCCGTCACGATGATTAAGACGCGCAAAAATCCCTGCCGCTTTGAGATGACGCTGCACGCCCATGAGTTCGAAATAACGCATGAACTGATCTTCGTCCACCTGATGCTGAACGGACGCATCGATACCGCTATAGAACGCATGCGCCCAGTCCATGATCTGCTGCTGCGGCCACTTGACGTAGCAATCTTTCAGCAACGAAACGAGATCGTAGGTCAGCGGACCCTCCACAGCATCCTGAAAATCGAGAATGCCGGGGTTGTTCTCCCCGGTAACCATCAGGTTGCGCGAATGATAGTCGCGGTGCACAAATACCTGTGGTTGAGCAAGCGCGTTGTTTACGAGAAAGTCGGACAGCCGCTGCCAGCTCATTTCATCGTCATCACTGAACCGAAGATCGAGATGTTTCCGGCACAGCCAGTCATGAAACAGGGATAATTCGAACCGCAGCAGGTCTTCGTCATAGGGTGGCAATCGTGACTGAAATACAACGCCGCGATCTTGCATGACGTGTAAGGCGCGCAGCGCGTCACTGTACAGTGACGCGGCAACCTCAGGATCGTCCTGCAGTACTCTCAAGTACTGCATCGAGCCAAGGTCGGACAGGAGCAGAAATCCTGTGTCCAGGTCTGCTTCGAGAACTCGCGGCGCATTGAGTTGCATCGCCTCGAGGTATCCGGCGACACGGATGAAGGGCTTGCAGTCTTCTTGTTCAGGCGGCGCGTCCATTACGATGAAGCTGTCATGTGCCGATCGCAAGCGAAAGTAGCGGCGGAAACTCGCGTCCGCGCTGGCCGGCTCCGGCTGCGCATCGCTGAGCCCGTCGATAGCCTTCGACCAGTCACGCAATGCCACCAGACGGTCGTCATTTTGAGTAGCCGAAGAGTTGATCTGAGATCTCCGTAACGCGTTGAAGCACCTGCAAAACTATGCGAAGGTAACATACCCCTTGAAGCCGACAACTACCTTGTCTTCAAAATATCTGACCATCGCCGGTGCCCTGCTGGTTATACCCCTTGCGAACAGCGCAGAGCTCGATGCGTGCTATGCACCGGTTGCACGCATTTCAGGCGAGGCGTCCGCAAAGGCCGTCGATGCGTTGAACCCCGACACGATTGTATTTGAAGTCGGTGAAATAGACGCGCAACTTGGCGAAAATCCACGTGTATCGATGACCGGCGGTGTACTGCTGCGACAGGGTGACCGGCTCGCGGGCGCTGACAGTGCGCGCTACGAGCCAACCCAGCGTGCCCTCTTGCTGGATGGCAGCGTGCGTTATGAGGACGGCAGCTCGTATGTCGAGTCCGACAGCGCGGAGTTTTCCTACGACTTCGGCCGCATCCGATTTGAAGGCGCCAGCTTCATACTTGACGGCAATGACGGACGTGGCGCTGCGGCGGCCCTGGAGATAAATCAACAAGGTCGGCTCGAGCTCGATGGCGTGAGTTACACGACCTGCCCACCGGATTCCAATGACTGGTTGCTCGAGGCAAGGGACATCGACCTCGATACACGCGAGGGTGTCGGAACGGCGAAAGGGATCAAGTTGCGGTTTCAGGGCGTGCCAATCCTGTACTCACCGTATTTGTCGTTTCCGATCGGTGACGCACGAAAATCCGGCGTTCTGTCGCCCGAGGTCGGTAGCACCGGGCGCAGTGGCAACGAAATTCGCATGCCTTACTACTGGAACATCGCGCCCAACTATGACGCGACGATTACACCACGACTTCTGACCGAGCGCGGTCTGCAGATCGGTGCGCAGTTTCGTTACCTGACCAGGACAATGGACGGCAGCTTTTACGCCGAGCACCTGGCCAGCGACAACATGTTCAATGGCTCGCGCACAATGATGCAGCTGAAGCATCGGACGATGTTCGTAAATGGCTGGCGCAATCGAATCGACATTCGCGAAGTATCGGACAACCAGTACTTTGAAGATCTTGGCGGCAGTCTGAGCATTTCGAGTATCACGCACCTCGATCGCAGCATCAGTTTCGATTATCACACTGACTCGCTGTCTTTCTTCGGCCAGGTCCAGGATTTCCAGACTATCGATGATGCGATCCTGCCGGTTGATGAGCCCTATCGCCGCGTACCGCAATTACTGCTGCGGGGCGAGTGGCCGGACAGGTTTTTGGGTCTGCGATACGGATTTGACGGGGAACTCGTTAACTTCGATCGCGACGTCGGTGTAACCGGCTGGCGACTGAACCTCGCACCGCGAATCGAGCTGCCTGTATCGCGCCCGGGCTGGTTCATCACACCTGCAGTTACAGTTGATCACACCCAGTATGAGCTGCGCGACACTGTCGCCGGACAGACAAGTGACCCCAGTCGAACCGTACCGATCAGCAGCCTCGATATGGGCATGGTGCTTGAACGCAACATGAACGGATCCGGCCGCATTCAAACACTCGAACCGCGCCTGTTGTATGTTCACGTCCCGCATCAGGACCAGGATGATATACCGGTATTTGACACCATCACGCCGGACCTCAACCTTGTTTCCCTCTATCGCAAGAATCGCTTTCTCGGCGTTGACAGAATTGCGGACACCGATCAGGTCAGTATCGGTATCACATCACGTATCCTTGATCTCTCAACGGGCCGTGAAGTGATGAGCGCAACGATAGGTCAGACCCGCTACCTCAGCGAAAGCGGTATTTCGTTGCCGGGCGAGCCGGTCGTGTCGGACGAGACGTCGGACTACATTGCCGAACTGAGTTTCCTGCTGTTCGAAAACCTGAATTTTGATGTCGGCCATCAATGGGGCGAGAAGGATCGTGGCACCACGCAGTCGCAGGCGCGTCTGCAGTATCGGCCCGCAAGCAACAAGATCCTGAATCTGTCCTATCGCTTCCGCCGCGACGCGCTGGAACAGGGCGACCTTTCCTGGTCATGGCCGATCGCCACGCAGTGGAATTTTGTCGGCCGCTACAAGCGCTCTTTTCGGGATGACGAGACACTCGAGGAGTTTTACGGTCTCGAGTACGAGAGCTGCTGTTGGGGACTCAGACTGGTGTCGAGGCGCCACATTTCGACTCGCGATGGAACTCGGGATTCATCGATCGGTCTGCAATTGGTACTGAAAGGAATGTCCAGTGTGGGTACGGCAGCTGACAAAATGTTGGAACGTGGTATTCTTGGCTACTCCGCGAGTCTCCGGTAAGAAATAGTGTTAAAAATCAATAAATTATGCGCAAGCGCGTGCGCAATCGCCGTATTGTCCGTCGGCTCCGTCGTGACGGCTGCCGAGTTGTCCACAACCGGCGAGTTCCTCGATGGCGTCGCTGCCGTGGTCAACGAAGGGGTTGTGCTCAAGAGCCAGCTGCGAGAACAAACGGCGCGCATCATTGAGCGCGCGGGTCAGTCCGACCCGCCCATGCGGCTGCCGCCGGCCAATATCTTGCGGGAACAAATGCTCGAGCGACTGGTGCTGCAGGAGATACAGCTGCAACGAGCCGCCCGCATCGGTATACAGATCTCCGATCAAATGCTCAATGAAGCGATTGCGCGTATCGCCGAGCAAAACGGTGTCGCATTCGAAGATATGCCCGTCGTATTGGCACAGGACGGCGTCAATTATGCAGATTTTCGCAGAGAGCTGCGCGACGAAATAACAATCGATCAATTACAACAAATTGACGTGGGCCGACGTATTCAGGTGTCGCCTCGCGAGAAGGACCAGTGCATAGCAGACCTCGAAGGTAATGTCGCTGTCAACTCGGATTACAACTTGTCGCATATCCTGATTTCAATGCCGGAAGCGGCGACGACAGACCAGATAGCCGATGCAGAGGCCAAGGCGGCCAGCATCTATGAACAGCTTCAGGGCGGTGCCGATTTCGGAGAAATGGCGATTCGCTACTCGGACGCACAAACGGCGCTCGAAGGTGGCGTACTGGGCTGGATGAAGGGTAGCCAGCTGCCTACCATCTATGCCGACGTCGTTGCCGTGATGAAGGGTGGCGAATTTTCGGAGCCGTTTCGCGGTTCGAGCAGCTTCCACATCGTTAGAGTAAACGAAATGCGCAGCGCAATTCAGCGCAGCGAGATTGACCAGGTCAGTGTCCGCCATATCCTGGTTACGCCGAACGAAATCATCGATGATGAGACGGCCAAGCAGCGCCTGCAGGATGCCCTCGAGCGTATCGCTGAAGGAGAGGAGTTTGGCGAGATAGCAAAATTGTTGTCAGACGATCCCGGCTCCGCAAACGCCGGCGGTGAGATGGGCTGGACCGGGCCCGGAACGTTCGTCCCGGAATTTGAGAAAGTCGTTAACGAACTGGAAATAGGCGGCCTTTCGGAGCCATTCCGATCTCGCTTCGGCTGGCATATCGTCGAACTTCTCGACCGGCGTGTTTATGACAACACGGAGGACCTGAAGGAAATCAATTGCGTTCAGCGTATTCAGAACAGCAAGCTCGAAGAAGAAACGCAACTCTGGCTGCAGCGGATCCGAGACGAAGCCTTCGTCGAATCCCGGATCTGATCGTGATAGTGAGCGACAGGATAGTCTGTCGTGCCATTGGATAAGCCTCTCATTGTAACGGCCGGCGAACCGGCCGGTATTGGTCCTGAGCTGTGTCTGGCGTTGGCTCAGCAAAGTCTGCCTTGCAGTGTTGTCGTTCTTTCCGATCCTGACGTGTTGCGCGCACGTGCGGAGATGGTCGGCATCGATGTTTCGGTAAGAGAAATTTCAGCGAACGATGCCGGCGTATCCCGCGCAGAACATAATGAGTTACTCGTCGTCCCGCAACGATTTGCCGAGACGCCCGTGTGTGGCCAATTGAACCCGGCGAATGCATCAGCTCTGCTCGACGGCTTGCGACTTGCCGTGCGCGGATGCATCGACGGTCAGTTTGCAGGGCTCGTGACTGCGCCGCTACAGAAAAGCGTCGTCAATGATGCGGGTTTTGCGTTCACGGGCCATACCGAGTTTCTCGCAGAACTGACGAATTGCAGGCTTCCGGTGATGCTACTCGTAGCAGACACGCTGCGCGTTGCGCTGGCCAGCACGCATCTGCCGCTGAGGGACGTGCCTGATTTTGTGACGAAAGATCGATTGCGCGACGTATTGCAGGTGCTGTTTACCGACCTGCGCTCAAAGTTCGGTATCGATTCGCCCGAGGTCGTCGTCTGTGGCCTGAATCCACACGCCGGCGAAGGTGGCTATCTCGGTACCGAAGACGCTGACGTGATTGCCCCTGTCGTTGCGGAATTCGCGGCCCGCGGCCATCGGATTCGCGGCCCACTGCCGGCCGATACGGCGTTTACGCCCGCGGCGGGAAAGAAGGACGCCGTACTCGCGATGTACCATGACCAGGGCTTGCCGGTGCTCAAATACGCTGGCTTTGGCCATGCCGTCAACGTGACGCTGGGCTTGCCGATCGTGCGCACATCGGTCGATCACGGCACCGCCCTCGATCTCGCGGGAAGCGGTCGTGCCGATAGCGGCAGTCTGATGCAGGCGGTGCGACTTGCCGCGACGTTGGCAGAGCGATGAGCCAGCATCGTGCCCGGAAACGCTTCGGTCAGCACTTCCTGACAGACCCCGGGGTCATCGACGCCATAATCGCCGCGGTCGCACCGCGTGCTGGTGAGATCATTGTGGAGATCGGTCCCGGACGAGGCGCGATTACCCGCCTGTTAGCTGAGCGTGCCGGCGCATTGCACGCGGTCGAACTGGATCGTGATCTCGCGGCGCGTATGCGCAGGGAGTTCGCCGCGGAAACCAACGTGAGCATTCACGAGGCCGATGCGCTCAGCTTCGATTTCGGCGCTCTCGGCACATCGCTGCGTATTGTCGGCAATTTGCCGTATAACATCTCCACACCGTTGTTGTTTCATTTGCTCGAGTACCGTGACCGCATCCACGATATGCATTTTATGTTGCAAAAAGAGGTTGTCGACCGCATGGCGGCGGGACCTGGTAGCAAGACCTACGGTCGACTGAGCATCATGCTCGGCTGCCATTTTCAAATCGATGCATTATTTGACGTCGACAGACTCGCTTTCGAGCCACCACCCGATGTGACATCGTCCGTCGTACGGCTGGTACCTTTGCCAGCGGGCAGTTACGCCATCGACGACGAAGAACGCTTTTCCAGACTCGTCGCCCAGGCCTTCAGCCAACGGCGTAAGACGATCCGCAACTCCTTGCGCATGCTCGTGGACGAGGCGGGGCTGCGAGCTGCTGGAATCGATCCGGGCCTGCGGCCCGAAGCAATTTCGATCGCCGACTATGTCCGGCTTGCGAATACGTTAGAATAGCGGAATGGATGAAAACAGCTGCGATATCCGTATTCAGGTCGCTACTGACTACGTCGACGAGCAATCCGAACCAGATTCGGGTCGCTACGTGTTTGCGTACACGATAACGATCACGAACAACGGCGATGTCCCCGCGCGATTGATCAGCCGACACTGGGTTATCACCGATGCCAATGGCAAAGTGCAGGAAGTCAGCGGCGATGGCGTTGTTGGTGAGCAACCACATCTGGATCCGGGCGAAGAATTCCGCTATTCATCCGGCGCGGTGCTCGAGACACCGGTCGGCGCCATGCAGGGACTGTATCGCATGGAGGCAGATAATGGCGTCAATTTCGATGCGCCTATCGCGCCCTTCACGCTCGCGGTTCCAGGCGTACTGCACTAAACGTCCGGGCCGGCTATGGCGGTATATGCGATCGGCGATATTCAGGGCTGCTACGACCCGTTTTGCGAACTGCTCGATGCCCTGAAGTTCGATCCAGCAAAAGACACGCTCTGGCTGACAGGTGACCTCGTGAACCGCGGCCCCAAGTCTCTGAAGACCTTGCGCCTCGTGAAATCCCTTGGTGATTCTGCGATTTCAGTCCTCGGCAACCACGACTTGCACCTGCTCGCGCTGGCGTCCGGCAAGTTGCGTTACCGCAATCGATTCGAATCTTTGCAAAAGATATTCACGGCAGACGACTGTGACGAGTTGATCGACTGGCTGCGGAAACGTCCACTCGCACACTACGACAAGTCGCTTAAGACACTTCTTGTTCATGCAGGCACGTATCCGTCGTGGAGCGCAAAAGGAACCCTGGCACGGGCGGCTGAAGTCGAGGCGGCGTTACGGTGTGACAAGTACAAGAAAATGCTTGGCAGAATGTATGGCAACACACCGCACGAATGGTCGGGTGACCTGCCGCGTCATATGCGCTTGCGCTTTATCATCAATTGCCTGACACGAATGCGCATGCTGACGAAGACGAAGCATCTGAATTTCTCACACAGCGGGCCGCCTTTTCGCGCGCGCCGGAATCTGATTCCCTGGTATGCATTCGAAGACGTTGCCTGGTCCGGTACACGCGTCGTTTTCGGCCATTGGTCCGCACTCGGCTTAATTGTGCTGCCAGACCTGATAAGCCTTGATACAGGCTGTGTCTGGGGCCGCCAACTGACAGCGGTTCGCCTCGACAAGCGCATTCCGCGTATCGTTCAGGTCAGAGGTCAGTCGTAAAGGAAGGGCTTAGTTGTCGCTGCTCTGCTTCTTGACGTAGAGGCCTTCGAACCAGACGTTCCAGGTCTCACTGGCTTCGTCATAGACGTCGAAATGCTGAACTACTGAACCGTCCGCCTGCGGTGTCCATAGGCCGCGGAACGGGGTTGCCGCATTCTTGCGGTAATCGTAGATATGGCCCTGCAACAACATCGCACCATCTTCGTTCAGCCCGCCGACGTAGTCTATTGAGTAGCCATTTGCGACCCAGACCTGACGCCATTCGTTTTTGACCGGATTATAGTAATTGACGGAAAATCCCCCGCCGCCCTGAGCCCCTTGCCACTCCTCTTTGACGAGGCAGGACCCGTACTGTTTGGTTATCGAGTTCGTGCCCTGGAATTGACGCGCCTCATCATTCGAATAGACGTCCCATTCACCAACCCAAAAATCGAAGTCGTCGAAGCCCGGATTATTCTCGCAAAATGGTGGCGGAGGCGTCGGTGGCGATGCCGATGCCGAAACTTCCTGCGCCAGAACGATCACGGCATTCGTCAACCCAAAAGTAACTGATACGATTATTGTCAGCAGAAGTCTCATTTACAGCCCTCGTCGTTGGCCACCACTATATCAACTCAAACCGTGATGCGGATTTTGTCCTGTCTACTGCGACAAATTGCCAGCGCATTCGTTTGAATTTTCAAATAATAATTTATAAATCAACAACATAAGAAGATGCTAATGCCAGCCGGCATGACAGCGCAGAGCGCCTGCATCGAGGCGCGGTATTTTTACGTATAGGTATCCGGAGATGCCTGGCTCTATTATCTGTTCACGGCCACTTGCCCGGCTGCCGCCGGCGAGGGATGAAATGCCACTGTGATCGTCATAGTGGTGTTGTTAACCGACAATATCGCGCACCACTGATTGATCCCGGAGTAATCAATCTGGAGGTGCCGTGGTGACTACACTTAGCTGGGCCGAACCCTACAAGATCAAGATGGTCGAGCTGATCAAGATGACCAGCCGGGAAGACCGTCTCAGAGCCATTCGAGAAGCCGGTTACAACACTTTCTTGCTGCGTTCCGAGGACGTCTATATCGATCTGCTGACCGACTCTGGCGTTGGAGCCATGAGCGATCGCCAGTGGGCCGGAATCATGATGGGTGACGAAGCCTACGCGGGCAGCCGCAACTTCTATCACCTGCGCGATACGGTCGAGGAGTATTACAGCTACAAATACACGGTACCGTGCCACCAGGGACGCGGCGCCGAGAACATACTGAGCCAGCTGCTCATCTCGCCGGGCGACTACGTTCCGGGAAACATGTACTTCACAACAACGCGCCTGCACCAGGAACTCGCCGGCGCAACCTTCGTCGACGTCATTATCGATGAGGCGCACGACGCAGAGTCCGAGCACCCATTCAAAGGCAATGTGGATTTCGACAAGCTCGATGCCCTGCTCGACGAGGTTGGCGCGGAGAAGATCCCTTACATCTGTATTGCAACCTGCGTCAACATGGCCGGCGGCCAGCCGATCTCCCTCGAAAATCTCAAACGACTCCGGCGCTGGTGCGATGAGCACGGCATTATGTTCGTGCATGACATGACCCGCGTCGCGGAGAATGCCTACTTCATTCAACGCCGCGAAAACGGTTATCAGAACAAGACGATTCGGGAAATCGTATACGAAATCTGTGCGCTTTCTGATGCCGCCACGATGTCATCCAAAAAGGACGCGATGGTCAATATCGGGGGATTCCTTGCGATGAACGACGCCAGGTTCTACGAGAGAGCGTGTGCACTGGTCGTCGTCTACGAGGGACTCCACACCTACGGTGGCATGGCAGGACGCGACATGGAGGCACTGGCAATCGGCATCACCGAGAGCGTTCAGGACGATCACATTCACGCACGTGTGGGCCAGGTGCTGTATCTGGGCCGAAAGATACGGGCGGCTGACATACCCATCGTCAATCCGATTGGCGGCCATGCCGTTTTCCTCAATGCGACGAAGATGCTACCGCATATTCCACAAGAGCATTTCCCGGCGCAGGCGCTGTCCGCGGCGTTGTATGTCGAATCCGGAGTACGCTCCATGGAACGGGGGATCGTATCTGCAGGTCGCGACAAAGCGACGGGCAAGAACCACAGACCCAAACTGGAGCTGGTTCGCCTCACGATTCCACGCAGGGTTTACACACAGGCTCATATGGACGTAACAGCTAATGCGGTTGAGGAGGTCGTGAAGCGGCGGGACGAGATCAAGGGCCTCCGGTTTACCTACGAACCGGAGATGCTACGGTTCTTCCAGGCGCGTTTCGAACAAATTGACTAACGAGGTTTTGTGATCCGATGAAGACGATAATTGAACCGTTCAAAATAAAGATGGTTGAACCCATCAAGCTGACCTCACGAGAGGAGCGGGAACAGCTGATCGAGACGGCAAAATACAACCCGTTCTTGCTACGGGCTGAAGACGTGATCATCGACCTGCTAACCGACTCGGGCACGAGCGCAATGTCGTCCGAGGCATGGGCCGCAATGATGCGCGGCGATGAGTCCTATGCCGGCGCACGAAGCTGGTATCGCTTTCGCGACACAGTGAGAGATATCTTCGGCTTCGAGCAGATCATTCCGACGCACCAGGGGCGCGCGGCCGAGCACATTCTGTTCGGCGTCATGGTACAGCCAGGCTCCATCGTGCCGAATAACACGCACTTCGATACCACCAGAGCGAACGTCGAATTCAACGGTGGAGAGGCGCTGGATTTGCCATGCCGTGAGGCTGATGACCTCGATTCCGACTATCCGTTCAAGGGAAATATGGATATTGCCGCATTGGAAAAGGTCGTCGCGAAAAACGGCCCTGAGAAAATCCCGCTGATCATGGTCACCGTGACCAATAATTCCAGTGGTGGCCAACCTGTCTCGATGGCCAACATCCGGGAGATCAGCCGGGTTGCGCGCAGCGCTGGTATTCCTTTTTACATCGATGCCTGCCGCTTCGCCGAAAACGCGCATTTCATCAAGCGCCGCGAGCCCGGTTTTGAAACCACTGCGACGATCGATATCGCACGCGAGATCTTCGCTTATGCCGATGGCTGTACGATGTCCGCCAAGAAGGACGCCTTCGCCAACATAGGTGGCTTTCTTTGCACCAACGATGCGGAGCTGGCGCACCGTGAGCGCAACATATTGATTCTCACCGAAGGGTTTCCGACCTATGGCGGACTGGCCGGCCGCGACCTCGACGCCATTGCGGTCGGTCTGTGCGAAATCCTCGACGAGCATTATCTCGATTATCGACTGCAATCCACCCGCTATGTTGTGCAACATCTGATCGATGCCGGGATTCCGGTGCTTGCACCAGCAGGTGGTCATGCGGTGTATCTCGACGCGCGACGATTCTTGCCGCATATTGAGTCGCTGCAATACCCGGGACAGTCACTGGCGGTTGAGCTCTATATCGAGGGCGGCATCCGTAGCGTCGAGATTGGCAGCGTCATGTTCGGACTGGACCCGCACACCGGGAATGAACATCCGGCACGACTTGAACTGTTGCGCCTCGCGATTCCACGCCGGGTCTACACGCAAAGTCATATGGATTATGTGCTCGAGGCGATCGGACTCGTCTGGGAAAGGCGCAATGCTATCCGCGGAATGCGTATAGTCACGGCGCCGAAGTTTCTGCGGCATTTTACGGCAGAGTTCGAGCGCATTTGAGCGCCCGGGAACTCAGCGAGCTCGGTCGAGCACCAGGAAGACGACATCGTAGTCATTCGATTCGTCGGCGACACTTGCCTCGCGTTCGGTCTCGCACCACTGGTCGTCGGCCAGAGGAGGAAAAAAAGCGTCCCCTTCGATTTCAGCTTGCACGCGCGTCAAATATATCCGATCAGCGCGCGGCAGAAACTCCCGATAAATATGTCCGCCGCCGATAATCACAATTTCTTCCGCACTGCCAGCAGCCGCGAGCGCCGCCTCGACTGACGGCACGACATCGCAGCCTTCTGCTTCATAGTCAGCCTGACGGGTAATCACAATATTCTGTCGTCCCGGCAGCGGACGTCCGATCGACTCGTAGGTCAGGCGGCCCATGACAATCGGCTTGCCCAGCGTCAGTGCCTTGAATCGCTGCAAATCGCCGGAGAGCCGCCAGGGCAACTTGCCGTTTGCGCCGATGACGTTGTTGCTTGAGGCTGCGACAATGAGAGAGATCATGGGGCCTGGGAAGTCCGGGGGATCAGAGCCCGTTTCGCGAAAAGGGCGTCGACCCGAAGACAATGTCACACAGCGACGGCCGCAGGAATATGTGGATGCGACTCGTAATTCAGGATTTCGAAGTCGTCGTACTCGTAATCGAATATGCTCGGCGGGCGGCGCTTGATGGCGAGACGTGGCAGCGGCAGCGGCTCGCGCTGCAGTTGTTGGTCAGCCTGTTCGAGGTGATTGCTGTACAAATGGCAGTCTCCGCCCGTCCAGACGAAATCACCAACGCCGAGATCGGCCTGTTGCGCCAACATGTGGGTCAACAATGCATATGAGGCAATATTGAACGGTACGCCAATAAATATGTCGCAACTGCGCTGATACAGCTGACAGGACAGCTTGCCTTCGGCCACCCAAAACTGAAACAGGCAATGACAGGGAGGCAGCGCCATGTTGTCGATGTCAGAGACATTCCAGGCGCTTAAGATGATGCGCCGCGAGTCGGGATCCTCGCGCAACTGCTGCATGATCTGCGAAATCTGATCGATACTGCCGCCATCGGGTTTCGGCCAGCTGCGCCACTGCACGCCATAAACCGGACCAAGTTCGCCATTCTCGTCAGCCCACTCGTCCCAGATCGAAACGCCGTTGTCTTTCAGATACTTGATGTTGCTGTCGCCGCGCAGGAACCACAGCAATTCGTGAATAATGGATCGCAGGTGCAGTTTCTTGGTGGTGACGACCGGAAATCCTTCACTCAGGTCGAAACGCATCTGATGACCGAATTTGCTCAAGGTGCCGGTGCCGGTTCTGTCTTCCTTGCGTACACCGTGTTCGCGCACTTCGCGCATCAGCGACAGGTAGTCATGCATATCAGGCAGCAGCCTCCGTAGTATTCGAGCGATACGCCAATGCGAGCATCGTAGCACCGATGATAATCATCGGCGCACTCAGAATCTGGCCCATCGTCACCCAGTCCAAAGCGAGATAGCCGAGGTCGGCGTCCGGTACCCGATAGAACTCGACGATGAACCTGAACACACCGTATAAGGTCAGAAACAGCCCGGACACCGCCATGTATGGCCGTGGCCGCGCCGAGTACCACCAGAGAATCGCAAACAGGATGAAGCCTTCGAGCGCCGCCTCATACAGCTGTGAAGGATGCAACACCTGCCCCCTGTAGAGCACGCCCCAGGCGACCTCGGTGGGCTTGCCCCAGAGCTCGCCATTGATGAAATTACCGATGCGCCCGAATCCGAGACCCAACGGTACGAATGGCGCCATGAAATCCGTGACCTGCCACATGCTCAGGCCCCGTTTGCGCCCAAACAGCCACATCGCGACCAACACGCCGACGAGCCCACCGTGGAACGACATGCCGCCCTCGGTAATTTTGAAAAGGTACAGGGGGTCGGCTACCAGGTAGTCCCATCCGTACACCAGGCAATAACCGACACGGCCGCCTACGATGACACCGATCATCGCGTTGAATATAAGGTCATCGACCTGGTCAGTCTTGACCGGCGAATGCGCCGCATGGGAGCGGCGCCGTGCCAGCCACCACGCGGCCAGGAAGCCGATGACATACATCAGTCCGTACCAGCGGATTTTGATGAAGCCGATCTCGAAAATGATGGGATCGATCTCTGGGTAAACGAGCATTGGGTTCTTCGCTTGGGGACGAGGAGCGTATGATAGCAAACCATGACCAATCGACTCGCCCGGGAAACCAGCCCGTACCTCCTGCAGCACGCGGACAACCCGGTGGACTGGTACCCTTGGGGCGACGAAGCATTCGCCCTCGCCCGCGAAACGGGCAAACCCGTGCTGCTGTCGGTCGGTTACTCGGCCTGTCACTGGTGCCATGTCATGGCACACGAGTCCTTCGAAGATGAGGCGACCGCCGAGCTGATGAACCGCCTGTTCGTCAACATCAAAGTCGACCGCGAGGAACGACCGGATGTGGACAAAATTTACCAAACCGCACACCAGCTGCTGACGCAGCGCGGCGGTGGCTGGCCACTGACCATGTTTCTCAGCCCGGAGAGTCAGCGGCCATACTTCGGCGGTACCTATTTTCCAAATGAACCACGCTATGGCATGCCGGGTTTTAAAGACCTGCTGAGCAAGGTCGCGGACTATTACCATGAGAATGGCAGTGCTATTCGCGATCAGGGTGAGCGACTCATTGATGTGCTGGGCCAACTCGATCCGCCTGCTGCATCAGCCGGGCAACCCATGACCGCGGCACCCATCGAAAAAGTGAGGCAGAAGCTTGCCGGCAGTTTTGATCGCGACTTCGGTGGCCACGGTCCGGCCCCGAAGTTTCCCCATCCGCAAACGATCGCATGGCTGCTCCGAACGTGGCGAGCATCTGCAAACGCTCCCGAACCCGATATCGACGCATTGTTCATGGCGACGTTGACGCTGACGCGTATGGCCGAGGGTGGTATCTACGATCACATTGGCGGCGGTTTCTGCCGTTACTCGGTCGATAAACAATGGCAGATTCCGCATTTCGAAAAGATGCTGTACGACAACGGTCCGTTGCTTGCTGTCTACTCGCAGGCTTTCCTGGCGACCGGCGAGCAGATGTTTGCACAGGTGGCGAACCAAACGGCCAACTGGATGCTGTCAGACATGCGCTCGCCCGACGGCAGCTTCTATTCGTCACGTGATGCCGATTCTGAGGGCGAGGAAGGCAAATACTACGTCTGGACACCGGATGAGGTTGCCGCACTGATTGGCCCTGACGATTATGCGGTATTTGCTTCCCGCTTCGGTCTGGATGCTGACGCGAATTTCGAAGGCAAATGGCATCTCACTGTGCGTGCTTCGATCGAAGATATCGCGAAGGAGTCGGGCCTGTCGCCCGACGATGTCTCGGCGGCGATCGACCGGGCAAGAGCCATATTGCTTGCCGAGCGTGACCAGCGTATTGCGCCAGCCAGAGACGACAAACAACTGACGTCGTGGAACGCACTGGCGATTCGCGGATTGGCCATCGCTGGTCGTGTGCTCGAGCGCGACGAGCTCGTCGATGCGGCTTTCGAGGCATTGGCAACGATTCGCGAAAAACTGTTTGTCGATGGCCGCCTGCTCGCCAGCTACAAAAACGGCGCGGCGAAATTCCGGGCGTATCTCGACGATTACGCATTTCTGATCGATGCACTCTGCGAGCTGCTGCAGACGCGCTGGGAAGATGAACATCTCGAATTCGCTGTGCTTCTCGCTGAAACCCTTGTTTACCGCTTTGAAGACAAGAAAGATGGCGGCTTCTATTTCACAGCTGACGATCACGAGGTCCTGATGCACCGGCCAAAGCCGCTCGCTGATGACGCGATGCCATCAGGCAACGGCATCGCGGCCTACGCGTTGCAACGACTCGGGCACTTGCTCGGTGACCCGCGCTACCTCGATGCCGCGGAAAAAGCGCTGCGCAATGCGTGGCAGGCGATGGATGAATACCCGCACGGTCATGTGACGTTGCTGACCGCACTAAGCGAGTACCTGCATCCACCTGAAGTCATCGTGATCCGCGGCGAAACAGAAGAGATCGCTCGCTGGCGTGACTCGGCCGCCAAATTGTATGCACCGGCACGACTGATTTTCGCCATCGACAATGATTCGCGGCGGTTGCCGGGGATGTTGGCAGAGCGCAAAGCCATTGCCGGCGAAACCGTCGCCTACCGTTGCGTGGGCACACACTGCGAGTTACCGGTCACAACCTGGGAGGCGCTGGCCGGGCAACTGTAGTAGACGGCGTCAGTAGGCGGTCAGCGTCATGCCCGCCGCCGGCACTACCGCCGTTGCATTAGCGCCCATGAACTCAAACGGCAGTGACTCGATACGCAGGCCGACGTTGCGCATCACGGCAAAGTGGAGATGCGGTCCACTCGAGAAGCCCGTATTACCGGAGTCGGCGATGTACTCACCACGTTCAACGCGGTCACCCGGCCTGACCCGAATCGAGTTGGTGTTCAGGTGCGCATAGAGCGCGTAGGTCCCGTCATCGTGCACGATACGGACCACGTTAGCGGCTGGCCCGTCCCGCTCGGCATCAAGGCCGCCCCGGAAATTACTACTGGCAACATCGAATACGATGCCACCACGTGCGGCCACGACGTCAGTACCAATCGGCATGGCGAGATCAACCGCATAGTAGCTATCGGGTGCGTTGTGTGTCGAGACTTCCGGGTAGGCCTGCGACACCGGGTAGCTGCTCGCGATTGCGAACGGCGCACGGTAGGCGTGCTGTGGCTGGTGGCGCGCATTCGGCTCACCGGCAAGGTACTGGTACTGGTACTCAAGAAACGGTGCGGCCGCGTCTTCCATCAGTTCGAGACCCATCAACTCCAGGTCGCTGCGCGGCGGGACCACCCAGCGCAGCTCGCTATCGGGATCCGGGTATTGCAGACCGCGGATACGCTGAATCGTGATGACAAGCTCGACTGGCGCGAAATATTGATTGTGGGCGGTCAGCACGGCTGTGCGCCCCGTAATTTCATGCGTCACGGACAGCGCTGAATCCTGGCGAGCTGTTTCAAGCTGACGAATTTCAACACTTGTGCCATCGTCGGGCGGCCGGTCCGAGTAGATCCACTCGCCATCCGCCCCACGATATTTGTACAGGGACTGAGCAAAAACCAGCCCGCCCGAGGCGAGTAAGAGCCATGCTGACAACACCACCTTGATATGCATGCTGTGTGCTCGATCAGGAACCGATCTTCGATCGTCGCCAACCATCTTCAGTCCGCCTGATTTCGTAGGCCGGCCAGTATTGGTTGTCCAGTTTTAACGTGATGACTTCAACCGCGCCGTTCCACGTGACAGTCTTCAGCCGCACGGACGTCTGATCCTGCTTCCCGGCAACCGCGTCGACGAATGCTTCCAGGTCCGGTGTTGGCGTTTCATCAACCTCAACGACGCGGCGCCCCGCCCACAGACCGTAGCGCGTAGCGGGCGAACCGTAACTGAAGAAAGCGACGTACACGCCATACGGATCGATACCCCGCTGAGCGGCCATCGGACGATGCGGGTCCTGCAGCAATGCGCCAGCCCAGGATACCGCCCTGTCGATGCCGCGTCCGTCCAGTGCAGCGGTTTCGACCTGCAAGTCTACAGCTTTGCCGTCGCGCCAGACCGTGACCGTCACTGTCGGTTTTTGCACGGCTTTCTCAAGTGCTCGAAACGATGTGACGACATTGCCATCGACCGCAAGCACCATGTCGCCATTGCGCAGCTGCCTGGCCGCTCCGGTCCCGGCCACGAGCCGGGTAACACTCAGCGCGCGGCGATTGACCGGATTATTGGCCTCGAGGCGTGCCAGCCATTCCTCATCGACGCCCATATTGCGTGCCCCGAATAACGGGGAATAGACAAATTCGGCTTCAAGCGAATAGAACGGCCGCCCTTCCCGCACGATGTCGATGAACTCCAGTACGAGATCCGCCCCGATACCGCGATTGACCTGCGCACCGTCGCCGCCAGACTGAACCGCGAAACTCGACCACATCGCAGTCACCTTGCCGCGTTTGTCCACGATGACGCCGTCATAGTCCGTCGGTGCATTGACGAGACTAATTCCCTCGATATTGGAATCACGAAACCGCAGCGTACGCGACAGCGGCAGGGTCAGTGGCCCGACCGACGACACCGTACTTTGCTGATGAACAAGTTGATGATCGCCTTTGATGCCGATCACCCAGACCTTTTCGCCCGGTTGCAATTCGGCATTGTTGAACATCGCGTTTTCGACCGCGGTATCGTTAATCGTCGCGGGATCATAGGAGACGATTGCCAGATTGTGCACCGGATGCAGTTGCTCGACCTTTGCCTTGACTTCCAGCGAGCCCGCGAACGTCACTGTCACATCGCCAATTGCCACGGGCACGGTATTGCGATCAACAACGACGAGGCCGCGCTCCTTGTCGACAATCACGCCCGTACCGTAGTAATGACGGTCGGCAACGCCTGACACGGTGTAGGGCAAATCGAACGTCACGACAACCAGCGATGGCGCGATCTTGCGGACTCGCGGATCGTCATACTTCTTTAGCTCCGTATGTCCGGCTTTAGCCGGGGCAGGCGGCGGGCCCGGGCCCAGTTCGCGGCAGGGCCAAATGCCGGTCGAATCGTCCCGCGCGCAGCGTCGAACCGGAAACCACACGCGATCCATCTCGAACGAGCGAACAATACTGTTCTGTGGATTGTCCATGGTTACGTAGCGAACCTGCGCCCGCGCGCCGTCGGCAAGATCGTTTAACGCAGCTTCGAGATCGTCAATATTTTCGATTGATTCACCGTCGAATTCTGTTATGACAGCACCGCGCGGAATAGCCGACTTCGACAGCAGGTAACCCGGGTTAGCAACGTAGACGCCACTTGCCGCGCGGTTGTAGTGCCGGGCCTGCTGGTATGACAGGTTGTTTACGATCCCGTCCCCAAACTCCAGGAACTCGCTGGGCGTGATGGCGTGCAAATCGGTTACAAGAATCTTCTCTATGATACTCTTGCCGCCGCGCTCCACTTCGACTTCTATTTCCTCCCCCACATGATCGTCGAGCGCCGCGGCAAGTGGCACGAACTCGGTAACGAGATCGCCGTTGATACGCAACAGAATATCGCCCGGCGCCAGTTTTCCGGCAGCAGGTGATCCCGGGATAACTTGCTCAATCGTCAACATGCCGGTCTGGTCCGGGAAAAACACACGCGCGATGCGTTCGGATTCATCGCTTAGCCCCAGACGCCGGAGTTCGTCATACGCTTTGCGCTCAAACATGGTCTGTAAGGTGCCTCGCGCAACTGCTTCACCCTTTCGAATAAGCTCGAGGGCCCGATGGATGCGATCGAGCGGCAGAAAGAAACTGCTTGCGGCCGAATTGTTGGCGCCCGCGTTCAGCGCGACCACCTCGCCGTCGATGTTCACTACCGGCGAGCCCGACGAGCCTCCCGAAGTGCCCGAGGCGGCCTGCAGGTAGAAAGTGTTGAAGTCGTTGTACTTGCCGCGGCCGTAATCCGGCGCCTTGCGATCGAGTCGCGCAATCGTGCCGGCAAGGATCGACAACTGCTCGCCGGCGTCGTTGCCGATGACGCGGATCTCGCGACCGATGCCAGCCCCATCGGGCACGAGCGGCAACTCAGCCGGTTTGATATAACGCAGATCGGCAGGGTCATAACGAAAAAAGCCGAAGTCGTGCACGGGATCGCGATAGACCGGTGTCAGCCGTACCTCTTCGTTATTCCGAAATATCGCTTCTGCGACAACCGGGCCTGGCGTTACCACATGCCGATTGGTCAGGATCAGTCCGTGCTCGGCATCGACAACAAAGCCGGTTGCCTGGCTCGAGGAATTCCACTCCGTGTCAAACGCCCGGGTGCTGTCGACGCGGATCGATACTACACCTGTGGAGATGCGCTCGAGAGTACTCGTCCAGGCGGTCTCCTCGGCGGCGATTGCCGTGAATGTCAGCCCGAGCGCTGCAAACGCGGTGAGTATTCGTCCGTATCTCATAGACTTCCCGGTGTAGATGAATGGTCAGGCACCCAAACTGAAGCGGCCTGCGGATAATACGTGAGTCACAGCCAGGCTGCCTGTCCCTATATCTGGACTGGGCCAGCGCCAAACGGTTCCCTATTCTGGGCTCGAACCGTGTCAATAGAAGTGACGCGATCCCCCTATTTGGCAAAAAAGGCGGTTCGACCCCTGTTAATCGTCCGGGCTGTACTTCAGGTCGAGATTGCGGGCGGCTTTGACATCATCCAGTCGGCGCACCGGCATTCGATAGGGCGCCTCCTTGAAACTTGCGCCATCGTCGCGCGCCTCGCGGGCTATTTCGACCATCGCGGCGACGAAATTATCCAGCGTTTCCTTGCTTTCTGTTTCGGTCGGCTCAATCAAAAGGCATTCGGGCACCAGCAACGGAAAGTAGGTTGTTGGCGCATGATAATTGCGATCGAGCAGTGCCTTGGCGACGTCCATTGCGGTCAGGTGCAACTCTTTGGCCTCATGCCGGAGCGTGATGATGAACTCGTGACTCGCACGACGATTGGGGTAAGCCAGTTCAAAGCCGGCATCCCGCAGCCGCGCTTGCAGGTAATTGGCGTTGAGCGTCGCATACTCGGCAAGGCGCTTCATGCCATCCCGGCCGACCATGCGCATGTAGACGTAGGCGCGCAACAACACTCCGGCATTACCCATGAAGCCCGACAGCCGGCCGATCGACTGCGGTCTGTCTTTTTCGGTCAGCCAGTCATAGATCGTTTCGCCATCCTGCTTTGCCGCCGTGACGACTGGAATCGGCATATACGGCAACAGGCGTTCGCCGACGCCAATGGCGCCGGAGCCTGGTCCGCCTCCGCCATGCGGCGTCGAAAAGGTCTTGTGCAAATTCATGTGAATCACATCGAATCCCATGTCGCCCGGACGCACTTTGCCGCATATCGCGTTGAGATTGGCACCGTCGTAGTACAGCAGCCCGCCGGCATTCTTGACGATCGTCTCGACCTCGATGATGTCGCGTTCGAACACGCCCAGCGTCGACGGATTGGTGAGCATGATGCCCGCGGTCTTTGGCCCGACGACAGCTTTCAGCGCCTCGATGTCGATATCGCCATCGACTCCGGTCGGTACTTCGACAGCGACGCACCCGCACATTGTTGCCGTGGCGGGGTTCGTGCCGTGTGCGGCATCGGGAACGATGATTTCATTACGTTCCAGGTCACCGCGTTCGCGATGGTAAGCCTGAATCATCGCGACGCCGGCCAGCTCGCCCTGCGCGCCCGCCATTGGCGTGAGCGAGACACCCACCATTCCCGTAACCGCTTTGAGCATCTCCTGCAGTTCCCACATGCACTTCAGGAACCCCTGACCGTGCGAAACGGGTCCCAACGGATGCCTGCCGGTGAAGCCCGGAAGCAGTGCCAGCGAGTTGCAGGCACGCGGATTGTATTTCATCGTGCACGAGCCCAGCGGGTAGAACTGCGTATCGATCGAGAAGTTCTTTTGCGACAGTCGCGTATAATGACGTACGACCTGCAACTCGGATGCTTCGGGCAGTCGCGGCCGATCCTGGCGCCGAAAATGCTCCGGCAGATCCACTTCCGGCATATCGATCGGCGCCTGCGCGAATGCCCGGCGGCCCTCACGCGACTTTTCAAAAATCAGTGTACTCATAAGTTGGCTAGTCCCCGTCAACCTTGATGCCCAACGCGCGCAGCGCGGCCGCGTAGTCCGGTTCTGTCGATATGTCTTCGATGTGTTCGTGATGCACAACGGTGTTGTTCTCGTCCATGACGACGACGGC
>Ga0224512_10000348_pt1 | contig 50030 bp, 41 predicted proteins | sample SF_May12_sed_USG_4_FD_169103 | JGI IMG/M metagenome (GOLD analysis project Ga0224512, IMG submission 169103) | Sediment microbial communities from San Francisco Bay, California, United States - SF_May12_sed_USGS_13 | ecosystem: Environmental > Aquatic > Marine > Sediment | place: USA...
GGCAACCGGCTCGTCGGCATCCTCCACGGGTGCCTCCGCCACCACACCCCCTACGACGAACACACCGCCTGGGCACACCGCCACGACCTCGCCGCTTGACACTTCAAACCGTGGGATGTCTAGACCCGGCAGCGCCGATTTTTCGTCCGACTCGGCGGCCCCCACTACCCTTGGCTCCATGCACGTCGGCATGTCGGTCATCTTCCAGAACCCGGACGGGGCGCTCCCCGATTCACAGGTCTACGCCCAGGACCTGGCCCTGGCCCGATTGGCCGAACCACTCGGGTTCGAGTCGATATGGAGCGTCGAACACCACTTCACCGACTACACGATGTGCCCCGACGTGTTCCAGTTCCTGAGCTACATGGCCGGCTGCACGGAGCGGATCCAGCTCGGCTCGATGGTGTGTGTGCTGCCGTGGCACGACCCGGTCCGGGTGGCCGAGGAGATCTCGATGCTCGACGCCATGTCGGGCGGCCGGGTCGTTCTCGGCATCGGTCGGGGAACAGGTCGGGTCGAGTTCGAGGGTTTCCGGGTCGACATGCCCGAGGCCCGATCCCGGTTCGCCGAGGCCGCCGACATGATCCTCACCGGGCTCGAACGGGGTTGGGTGGAATACGACGGCGAGTTCGTGCGCCAACCCCGCAAGGACATTCGGCCCCGTCCCGAGAAGTCGTTCCGGGGACGAACCTATGCGGCCGCCATCTCCACCGAATCGGCGGCCATCATGGCAAAGATGGGTGTCGGCATTCTGATCATCCCCCAGAAGCCGTGGAAGCATGTGCGGGAAGAGCTCGCCACCTACCGGGCCACGTTCCGCGAGGCGACCGGCTCCGAGGCCCCACCGCCGTATGTGGCAGGCTGGACGCTCGTCGACGAATCGGCCGACCGGGCCGAGACCATGGCCCGGCACTGGATCGGCGGCTACTGGGACTCGGTCATCAAGCACTACGAATTCGACCGGGATCACCTGAAGAACACACCCGGCTACGAGTTTCACGGGCAGATGTACGACCTGCTGAACGCCCCCGGCGGCAAAGAGAAGATGGCCGACTTCTTCGTCGACCTCCAGGTCTGGGGTACGCCCGACCAGGTGAAGGACAAGATCGTCCACCTGCAGGACAACACCTACATGGACGCCTTCATGGGTGTGTTCGGCTACGCCGGCATGCCGCCCGAGGAGGCCGAGCGCAACGCCCGGCTGTTTGCGGCAGAGGTGCTACCCGACCTGAAGGCGATGGCCCCGGTGCACGACCGGTTGGGAATGCCGGTCTAGAAAAGCCGAAATCTGCAGCTCCGGTGACGCTGAGTGTCACCTGCCGTGCGCCGAACATGTTCAGATCGTGATGGCGGGCAGAACGTCGAGCTCGAAGAGGTACAGCGTGCCCATGACGATCGAACCGATGGCCACCACAACAGCCACGGTGGCGTAGACGGCGAAGTTGCGGCGGGCTTCCAGCAGACCGAAGCCGGCGAGCAACGACAAGCCGGAGTTGGCCACCACGAGCCCGACGCACCAGGCGGCCAGGATGGCAAGCCCCGCCGTCCAGCCCACGACCGAGGTGGATGCGACGAACACCGCGATCTGTGTAGGACTCTCGACGCCGACGCCGTGCAACATGCCGATCCCGGTGGCCGTGCCCGCCCCGGTCTCCGACGCTGCGCCCAACCGGTCCGGAAGCGGAACCACGTGGCGGTGGGCATGCGAGTGGCGAGTCCGACGGGCGAGCAGGCGCCGTAGGGGACCTCCGTCAACCGGGTCGGCTGCGGCAGCCGCCGGCCCTACACCAACCGGTTGCCTGATCTCGGTCGTTTCGTGGAAAGAGTCGTGGTCATCGGGGTGACGGTGGCGATGCCGGCGACCGTGTCCACCGATCGGCGTCTCCTCGACGTCCTCGCCAAAGTCACCAATCCTGGCGGCATCGTCGTGCTCGTGTTCGTGCTCGTGCTCGTGCTCGATCTCGAGGAGACGGCGATCGGCTGCGCTGGCCACCCGCCGGAATCCGGCGAACGTTCCGTCCAGCACCAGCAACCAACGGCTCCGCAGCCGAAAATCCCGGCCGTGCCGGACGAGTTCGACGATGACCCAGACACCCAGCCAGATCAGAGTCAGGCCGACGACCCTGCCCATCCAGCGATCCAACCCGTCGGGGATGGCGGTACCGGCGATGATGGCGACGCACCCGAGCACGAACACGACGGCGGCGTGACCGAACGCGTACAGGAGCGAGAGCCGAAACCCGCGGCGGCGATCGTTGGCGGCCCCACTCAGCTCGGCGATTGCGGCGATGTGGTCCCAGTCGACGCCGTGACGCAACCCGAGCGCCAGGGCGGTGAGGAGCAGTCCGGCGGTCACTGGTCCCCAGCGGCGAACAGCTCGCCCACGATGCGGGCCCAGACCGCCCTGGTGGCGACGTCTTGAGCGGCGCCGGCGGCGACGTCGGTGTTCCACGGCGACGATCCGGCGAGTCGCTCGGTCAGGCGGACCAGCATCTCCTGGCCGCCACCGCCTGTGGAGGAGGCGGCAAAGAGACCGCCCGCCCCGATGGGCCGGGTGCTCACGTCGCCGACATCCGCGGCCGATGGCGTGGGGGCGCCCAACGCCACCAAACCGGTCACCACCGACGTCAGACTTCCGATGGCGGGACCCGCGGCTCCGGTACTCGCCCTGACGGCGGCCAGTAGGCCGGCCGTCCAGTCGCCGTCATCATCGAGTTCGGCGTCATCGACGGTGCGCGCCATCAAACCGGCGTCGACCCGGAACTCGACCGCAGACCGTCGAAGGTTCTCCTCGACCAACGCCGACCGTGTGACGAACCGGGCATGAGGAAACGTGTCGTCGGCCCGGTTGAGCCGAACCTCGTGACGGCTGCGCAACAGGCGCCGGCCCGAGCGCGCCAGCTCGTCGGCCACCGCGTCGAAACGCCGGGCCAGCCGGGCCAGATCCTCCGGTTGGATCAGGATGCGGGCCATGCCGTGTTCAACGCCGATCGATGGGTGCTGTGACGGAATCCGAGCCGGGACCCGCCGCCTCGGCGATCACCGCCCTCGGTAGGTGGCCGATCCGGACGACCGGCCGCCTGTTCCCGCCATCGTGTCCTTGTTGAGCCGTTTCGACAGATGCAAGCCCTCGAGCAGCAGTTCGACGGCCGAGGCCTTGACCCCGGCGGAGCCGGATCCGTCGATGAGCGACGCGACGGCGGACGCCATCGCCGGACTGCGCTGCACCAGTTCCACGTAGTTGGCCGCCGGCAGGTCATCGCCGACGTTGGCCACCAGCTCACCCTCGAACTCATCGACGATTGCCCGGATGCGATCGGGCTCGACCGAGCTCTTGAACACGGTGAGCACCGCACCACGGAGTAGGTGGTCGATGACCTCGGCGTCCCGGTCCTCGTCGAGGGCCTCGACCTCGATCTTGCCTGCGGTTGAGGCGATGAGGGCGTCGAGATCGCTGATACGAGGCACCGCCTCGCTCTCACCGAGCCGCAGAGCCCGGCGGATGGCGGCGGCCACGAGCGTCTCGAGGTTGGCCACCGTCAGACGCACCGACACACCCGAACGCTGGTTGATGTGGCTCGATTGGCGGGCCAGCTGGGTGAACGTGGCCACGAGGTTCTCCATGAACGCGGGCACGATGACGGCGACGCCCGAATCGTCGGCGACGTCGTCGCCGCCGCCGGCCACTCCCCCGTCGACACCGGGGAGCACGGCCTCCTGCCGGGCGATGGCGATCTCGGTTTCGGTGTCGAGCGGGTAGTGCGTGCGGATCTGGGCCCCGAACCGGTCCTTGAGCGGGGTGATCATCCGTCCCCGGTTCGTGTAGTCCTCGGGGTTGGCCGAGGCCACGAGCATCACGTCGAGCGGCAACCGGACCTTGTAGCCGCGAATCTGCACGTCGCGTTCTTCCAGGATGTTGAGCAGACCGACCTGGATCCGTTCGGCCAGATCGGGCAGCTCGTTGATGGCGAAGACACCCCGATTGGTGCGGGGCACGAGCCCGTAGTGCAGGGTGAGTTCGTCAGAGAGGTACCGCCCCTCGGCCACCTTGATCGGATCGACCTCGCCGATCAGATCGGCGATCGAGGTGTCGGGGGTGGCCAGCTTCTCGCCGAACCGCCGATCCCGGTGCACCCAGCCGATCGCCGTGTCGTCGCCGTCCTCGGCCACCAGGTCGACTGCGTAGCGGGAGATCGGGTTGTAGGGGTCGTCGTTGATCTCCGAACCGGCGACAATCGGCATCCATTCGTCCAGCAGCCCGGTGAGAGCGCGGATCATGCGGGTCTTCGCCTGGCCCCGCTCCCCGAGGAAGATGACGTCGTGGCCGGCCAACACGGCGTGTTCCAGCTGAGGGAGCACGGTGTCGCCGTACCCGAGAATGCCGGGAAACAGATCGTCGCCGGAGCGGATCCGGGCGATGGCGTTGGCCCGCAGCTCCTCTTTGACCGAGCGCGAGCGCCAGCCCGATGCTTTCAGCTCGCCGATGGTGGAGGCTTGCGGGGCGGGTTCCGAGAGTTGAGGCACCTACACGACACTACAGCGGCCAACCCCCCGGCGACCATTCACCCCCGGCGGCCGTTCGTCACGCCCGACCCGGCCGCGGTTGGCGTGAGACGGGGTACGCTCCCATCTCCTCCCGATCGCCTCTCGCTGATACTTCCGGGAGGCGGCCCATCGTGGTGTTACCGTTTCGGGCATGCGTCCAACCGTTGTGCGCCCCGATCCAGCCGGCTCGACCAGGCCGTGATCCGAGGCCCCGTCCATCATCTCTCCGGCCGGTGGTACGCCCGACCGGTCGATCAGGAGCTGCGACGGACCGGCGCGGCCCCGGAGCTGGATCACAGCAGCTGGCCGACGGTCATCGTGCCGGGCCACTGGGCACGAAACCGGGCGCTGGCCGCGGAAGCAGGGCCGATTCTCTTCCGGCGGGGATTCACCAACGACGACCTCGGTGCCGTCACCGACGACCTCGACGGCGGCACCCGGCTCTGGCTCTGCTTCGACGGCGTGCTCGCCGGGGCCGAGGTCTGGATGGACGGCGGCTACCTCGGCGACACGGTCGGCTACTTCGCCCCCCACCGATTCGACATCACCGATCACGTTCGAGCCCGGTCGGAGCACATGGTCGCCGTCGACGTGTCGTGTCCACCGGGCGGCGGTCGGCAGGCGGAAGAGCGCACCAACATCTCCCTCACCGGCTCGCTTCAGACGGGATCGTTGGCTCCACCCGGCAATCCTGGTGGCATCTGGCGCCCGGTCCACATCGACGCCACCGGACCGGTGGCCATCCGCCACGCCCGCCTGCTCTGCACCGGCGCCGACGAGTCGAGAGCGACGCTGCTGATCCGACTGGTGGTCGACAGCATCGTCCACGACGAGATCACGGTCACCGCCACCGTCACCCGCGAAGGCGTTGACGTGGCCACAACCCGATCCGACCACCAACTTGCGGCTGGAGAGAACCGTCTCGAATGGGAGGTGATCGTCGAACGTCCCGAGTTGTGGTGGCCTCGGTCGCTCGGCGACCAACCGCTCTACGACGTCGACGTGGCCGTCGACCACGACGGCGTTCGCACCGATGGGAGGCAGTGGAGGACCGGCCTGCGCACCGTGTCGATGAACAACTTCATCTGGCGGATCAACGGCAAGCGGATGTTCGTGAAGGGCATCGCCTACGGACCACCGGGACCGAGGATGAACGAGGTTCCGGCCGAACGGCTGCGTGCCGACGTGGCGCTTGTCGCCGAGACCGGCCTCGACATGATGCGGGTTCACGCCCATGTCACCCGGCGTGAGATCTACGAGGCGGCCGACGAGACGGGGATACTGATCTGGCAGGATCTGCCACTGATCGGGGGCTACTCCTCGAAGATCCGGCGCGCCACGAAGACCATCGTCCGGGAAATCGTCGACGACGTCGGCGCCCACCCGTCGGTCATGGGCTGGGGTGGGCATGTACTCCCCAACGGCGATGCCGTCGAGCTACCGACAACCGACCGGCAGGAACGGCCCCGCGCCATCCTGCGGCGGTTCGCCAAACACATCACCCCGTCGTGGAATCGGGTCGTGCTCGACTCGATCATCGGCCGGGAGCTGACCGACGCCGACCCGACCCGGCCGATCATCAGCCGGTCGGGATCGCTTCCCAGCCCGACCGATCCGGGCGGATCCGACGCCTTCCTGTGGTTCGGCTGGCGGGCAGGGCTGGCCTCCGACTTCGCCGACGCCGTGGCCAGCTGGCCGCGGCTGGGGGCCTTCCCGGGAGGCATCGGCAGCCAGAGCGTGTCCGTCCACCCCTGGGGGGATGACGAACCCCGCTGGGTATCGGCCGAACGTCGATCGTTCGATCACTATCTCCCCCGCCGCGAGCACGCCGACGGGGAGTCCTGGGCAGTGGCGACCCGCCGGTATCAGGCCGACCTGCTGGAGTGCCACATCGACACGTTGCGCCGGCTCAAGTACTCGCCGACCGGCGGCTTCTGTCTGTTCACGGTGGTCGACGTCGAACCGGGAGGCGGGTTCGGGATCGTGGACATCGACCGGCGACCCAAGCTCGCGTGGTTCCGGGTCAAGGCGGCGTGTGCGCCACTGATCGCCTTGCTCGACTGGCTGCCCTCGATGATCACACCGGGTCAATCGGTGGCCACCGCCGTGCACGCGATCAGTGACCTTCCCCACGGACTGGCCGACGCCACCGTCGTGGCCCGCCTGGCCGACAGCCGCGGCGAAACGGTCGAGGCCGGCAGCGGTTCGGGGCCCGGTGTCCGGGCGTGGCGAAGTGGCCTCGACGCGGATTCCGTGCAGAAGGTCGACGATCTCGTGTTCGTCGCCCCCGACACGCTCGGACCGCTGACCATCGAGCTGTCGATCCACGCCGAGCATCAGGGCCGCGTGATCACCTCCAAGCGCCACTACCACACCCTTGTGGTGCCCCCCGACACCGGGCCGGGCTGAGATGTGGGAGGCGGCACACCGAGCGGGGAAATCCAGGACACGGATGGCCCATGCCGATCCCCGCCCGCTATCGTTGCCGCTGTACTGATTGCAACCCGCGATTGGCCGCGGTTTTGCAGCCACAGCACGCCACGCCACGGGCCCCCAAGCCACGGATTCACTGCTCTGCACTCATTGCTCTGGATTCGCAGTCAGGGGTCACACCATCCGGCCGCCGTGTGACTGTGCTGCCATCCGAATTCGACCGGTCCGGACATCGGTTCCAGCGATGACGACACCGTCGCTGCCATCTACGTCCTGCGGAGGTCGCCCCCCCATGGCTGCGCCAGCTGCTGCCAGAGATCCCCAACCAGCGCATTCCGACTCGGTGCGGAGTGCCGATCGGCCGATCCGGGCGAAAGGCCGGGAGGCTCCCCTCCCGCTCAGCCTCTACCAGACGGCGGTTGGCAAGAAGTGGGTCATGGCCCTGACCGGTGTTGCGCTGCTCGGGTTCGTGCTGTTCCACACGTTCGGCAACATCAAGCTCTACCTCGGCGTGATCGAGCACAACGGCGAGCCGATCTACGACATCGACCTCTACGCCGAGGGTCTGCGCGAACTGCTGACACCGATCTTCCCCCGCACCTGGCTGCTGTGGCTGCTCCGGGGTGGCCTGATCGCCGCCTTCGTCCTCCACATCCACTCGGCCTACAGCCTCACGAGGATGAACGCCCAGTCCAACATCGCCTACCAGTCGAAGCGCGACTGGCTGGCCGCCAACTTCGCCTCCCGGTCGATGCGCTACACCGGCATCATCGTCCTCGCCTACCTCATCTTCCACCTGGCCGACCTGACCTGGGGCTGGCTGCCTCACACCGACTGGGAGCGGGGTGAGGTGCAGGCCAACGTCGTGAATTCGCTCTCGAACCCGGCTGTCGCGATTATCTACATCGTGGCCAACGTGATGCTGGCCGTGCACATCTATCACGGCGTCTACTCGATGTTCCAGAGCCTGGGCATCAACAACCCCAACTACAACGGCGTACGCCGGGGCCTCGCCACGGCGCTGGCCGTCATCATTCTCATCGGCAATGTCAGCTTCCCGATTGCTGTTCTGACCGGAATCATCGACTACGACCCCAGCCTGCTGAGCGGTTAGGCGCAGAGGAGACGACCATGCTTCCCGATTCCCAGGTCCCCGACGGCCCGATGGCCGACAAGTGGGACAACCACATATTCGACATCAAGCTCGTCAATCCGGCCAACAAGCGGAAGTTCAAGATCATCGTGGTCGGAACAGGCCTGGCCGGCGCGTCGGCCGCGGCCACTTTCGGTGAGCTCGGCTACAACGTCCACGCCTTCACCTTCCACGATTCCCCCCGCCGGGCCCACTCGATCGCCGCCCAGGGCGGCATCAACGCGGCGAAGAACTACCAGAACGACGGTGACAGCATCTACCGGCTGTTCTACGACACGGTCAAAGGCGGCGACTACCGCTCCCGCGAAGCCAACGTCTACCGGCTGGCCCAGGTGTCGGTGAACATCATCGACCAGATGGCCGCCCAGGGCGTGCCCTTCGCCCGGGAATACGGCGGCCTGCTCGACAACCGCTCCTTCGGCGGTGCGCAGGTGTCGCGCACCTTCTACGCCCGAGGTCAGACGGGTCAGCAGCTGCTGCTAGGCGCCTACCAGCAGATGATGCGCCAGGTCCACGAGGGCAAGGTCACGCTGCACACCCAGACCGAGATGGTCGACCTGGTGGTGAAGGATGGTCAGGCCGTCGGCATCGTCTGCCGTGACCTGGTCACCGGTGAGATCACCTCCCACTCGGCCCACGCCGTCGTCCTCGCCACCGGCGGCTACGGCAACGTGTTCTACCTGAGCACCAACGCCATGGCCTGCAACGTCACGGCCGCCTGGCGGGCCCATCGCAAGGGCGCCTACTTCGCCAACCCGTGCTACACCCAGATCCACCCCACCTGCATCCCGGCGTCCGACGAGTTCCAGTCGAAGCTCACGCTCATGTCGGAGTCGCTGCGCAACGACGGCCGGATCTGGGTGCCCCGCAACCCCGACGAGACCCGCCGGGCACGCGACATCCCCGAGGCCGAGCGTTACTACTACCTCGAGGAGAAGTACCCCTCGTTCGGCAACCTGGTGCCCCGCGACGTCGCCTCCCGCAACGCCAAGACGGTGGTCGACCAGGGGCTCGGCGTCGGTCCGCTCAAGAACGGCGTCTATCTCGACTTCGCCGACGCCATCGCCCGCGACGGCCGGGACAAGATCGAGGAACGCTACGGCAACCTGTTCCAGATGTACGACCGCATCACCGGAGAGGACCCCTACTCCGTGCCGATGCGGATCTATCCCGCCACCCACTACACGATGGGTGGCCTGTGGGTCGACTACAACCTGATGACCACGATCCCCGGCTGCTTCTCGGCCGGCGAGGCCAATTTCTCCGACCACGGCGCCAACCGCCTCGGCGCCTCGGCGCTGATGCAGGGCCTGGCCGACGGCTACTTCGTCCTTCCCTACACGATCGGCAACTACCTGGCGCCGCTGCTCGGCTCCGACCCGGTGTCGGTCGACGACCCGGCCTTCATCCAGGCCGAAGCCGACGCCCAGGGGCAGATCCAGCGATTCCTCAGCCTCGGCGGCACCCGCTCGCCGGAGTACTTCCACCGGGAGCTGGGCAAGATCATCTGGGAACACATCGGCATGGCCCGCGACCGCAACGGCCTGGAGAAGGCCATCAGCGAGATCCAGGCCCTCCGCGACGAGTTCTGGAGCGACGTGCGAGTGCTCGGAACCAACGAGTCGCTCAACAGCTCGCTGGAGAAAGCGGGACGGGTGGCCGATTTCTTCGAACTCGGCGAGTTGATGGCCCGCGACGCTCTCGATCGTGAGGAGTCCTGTGGTGGCCACTTCCGGGTGGAGAGCCAAACCCCGGAGGGTGAGGCGCTGCGTGACGACGAGAACTTCGCCCACGTGTCGGCCTGGGAGTGGAACGGAGCGGACACCCCCCAGACCAAGCACGCCGAAGAGCTGACCTTCGAAGAAGTCGCGCTGACCCAGAGGAGCTACAAGTGACAGTCGCGCCGCCTGCGGCGGGGCTTAGCGAGTTTCGCCCTACGAGCGAAACGTCGGCCGCCGGAGGCGCCGATCCCCGAGTTTCGCCTCCGGCGAAACATCGTCCGCTGGAATCGTTCGTATGGGCCAAGGAGGCCAAGTAGTGTCTACCAAACTCAACCTCACCCTCAGCATCTGGCGTCAGGACGGGCCTGCCGCCAACGGTCGTTTCGAGACCTATCAGGCCAAGGGCATCCCCGACGACGCCTCGTTTCTGGAGATGCTCGACATCGTCAACGAGGGTCTCATCGATGACGGCCAGCTCCCCATCGAATTCCCGCACGACTGCCGGGAGGGTATCTGCGGAACCTGCGGCGTGATGATCAACGGTCGGGCCCACGGCCAGGAGAAGGGCACGGCCACCTGTCAGCTCCACATGCGCAAGTTCAACGACGGCAACACCATCGTCATCGAGCCGTGGCGGGCGGCCGCCTTCCCGGTGATCCGCGACCTCGTCGTCGACCGGTCACCGCTCGACCGCATCGTGGAAGCCGGCGGCTACATCACCGCACCCACCGGCTCGGCCCCCGACGCCAACGAGATCCCGATCCCGAAAGAGGTCGCCGACTCGGCCATGGACGCCGCCGCCTGCATCGGCTGCGCGGCCTGTGTCGCCGCCTGCCCCAACTCGGCGGCCCAACTGTTCACCTCGGCCAAGCTGTGGCACCTCAACTCGCTGCCCCAGGGCCAGGCCGAGCGGTTCCGCCGGACCGAAGCCATGGTCGAGACCATGGAGCAGTTCTTCGGATCGTGCACCAATCACGGCGAGTGCACCGAAGCCTGCCCCAAGGAAATCAGCCAGGACTTCATCGCCTACATGAACCGCGACTACGTGAAGTCGAAGATCGCCAATCGGAAGATGGCCGGCCGCAGCTGACCAACCTGTCCTCAGGTCGGCCGTTCGGTGAGCCGACCACGCCGTCGTTCACGGGTGAAAACGAATGAGCGTGACCGTTTTCGCCCGCGAACGCGGGATGGCCGGTCGCTCCTGGTCCTACGGCAACCCGACCGACCCGGACCGTCCGACGGTCCAAGGCCCCTGCATCGTCGGCAGTACCACCGAGCCGGGCCGAGATCGTAGCCGGTGGTCGAGCCCGTCGACATCGGTGTGGGCTGGACGGTCGCCGGTCCAGAGTGAGCGGCGGGCACGTCCGTCGATCGGCTGCTCGCCGTCGCCGGTGAGGAGGAGCCCTTCGATCGTGCCGGTCTGGGTGAAGGTTCCGGGATCGTGGTCCGGCACCGGCTCCGGCGGAGTGTCGGCGATGAAGTCGAGCTCCCATCCGAGCGGAACCCGGTGGCCGAGTCCGCGCCGGATCAGTTCGTCGGGCTCGTCGATGGCCAGAGCGAAGGCCTCGAGCCCGTAGCTCCAATGATCGAATGCCCGCTCCCGCACCTGTTCGGCCCACAACCCCGATGTGCGCAGCTCCCAACCCTGTCCGAAGGTGATGTCGACCGCGCTGATGACGACCGGCTGTGGCTCTGATGACGACGGCCGCCGACGCTCCGCCGATTCCAGGCCGAAGACGGCGGTCTGAAAGCCAGCCACGCCATCCCGCTGCTCGAACTGAACGGCAAACGCCAGGCCGGAACCGGAGGCCACGAGCCGGTGTGCCTCGCTTCCGCCGGGAACAGGGCGGGCGGGATCCGGAAAGGGAAAGGGGCTGTCGATCACGACAAGCCCCTTTGAGCGTTCCGGTTTTGGTTTCCTGTGGACGCGGAGCAGGCCGGCGGCCGTCCGGGCGACTGAACCGCCGCCGACCTGCGAATAGGACCGACTACGTGCGATATCCCTCAGTCGATCAGTTCTCCAAGACTTCGTGGTGGTCGGACCCGATCCCAAAGGGACAGCTGCTCGAACCACCATCGTTCAGCATAGTGCACGGACATCCGCCGCGTTTCACCACCTCGCCAACTTTCTCAACCCATATTATCCCACTTTCAACTACTCGCCAGTCCCGCAATCAACACGACATGAAATCGAAGTGGTTACGATGTTCGCCTGCCTTGCAGCACCCCCGGCCGGCCGCCCGACAGGCGAAACTTCCGTGGAGCGATTCTTTCCGCGCCACGCCGACCTAACCTGTGAGTCTGATGTCAGCGAACCCTCTCGAAACGATCGCCGCGCTCGAGGGGCTCGGCGAATCGCTCCGGGCCACAGGGCTGGAACTGGATTTGGGTTCGGCGAAACCTGCCCGCAACGCCCGCGACGAACTGGCGCATCAGATCGACGACTATCTCGTCCCCCGTCTTCGTCGCCTCGATGCTCCGCTGCTGGTGGTGCTGGGCGGCTCGACCGGTTCCGGCAAGTCGACCATCACCAACACCATCGTCGGGCGGGAGGTTTCGCCAGCCGGGGTGCTGCGGCCGACGACGCGCGCTCCGGTCCTGATCTGCCACCCCGACGACGGGGAGTGGTTCGCCGGTGGTGACGTGCTTCCGGATCTGCCACGAGTCACCGGCGGTCCGGGCGACGTGCCGACATCGACCGTGACCGGCACCGTGCTGCGCCTGGTCACCTCCGAAACGCTACAGCCGGGCCTCGCCCTGATCGACGCTCCCGACATCGACTCGGTCGAGGAGGCCAACCGCGAACTGGCGACCCAGCTGCTGTCGGCCGCTGATCTCTGGCTGTTCGCCACCACCGCCGTCCGTTACGCCGATGCCGTTCCCTGGGATTTCCTCCGGCAGGCCCGAAGCCGAGGTACATCGCTGGCTTGCATCGTGAATCGCATTCCGCCGGGAGCCACCAACGAGATCGTCACGCATTTCGTTTCGATGCTGACCGATGCCGGGCTGACCGACGTCACGGTGTTCCCCGTCGAGCAGCAGCCGGTTGAGGTCAGCACGCTGCCGGCCGAAGCGGTCGCCGACATCAATGCGCTGCTCACGGGCCTGGCGTCCGACGCCGAGCGTCGCGCCGCCGTGGTGCGGGCCACACTCGACGGAGCCATGGACAGCATCGGTCCCCGTACCAGGACCGTCATCGAGGCCGGCGTCGAGCAGCAGGCGGCCGTCGGTGAACTCCGTCAGTCGATGGAGCGGACCTACGCCGACACTCGAAACAGGCTGGCAGCCGACATACGATCGGGCACTCTGCTCCGGGGCGAGGTCCTGGAGCGATGGCAGGAGTTGATCGGCACCGCCGAACTCATGCGGGCCGTTCAGTCGAGAATCTCGCTGATCCGCGACCGGGTCGGGGCCTTCCTCACCGGTCGCACCGGTCAGACCGTCGAGGTCCAGGGCGAGATCACCTCGACCCTGGAGCAGCTGCTGATCGACCACGCCGATCGTGCCGCCTCGACCACCGTCTCCACCTGGAAGAGTCTGCCCGGAGGCCGTCAGACACTGGGCGACGATCGGGCGCTCGAGCACGCGTCCGATGCGTTTCGAGCCGAGGTTCGGGGCCAGGTTCAGGCCTGGCAGGACGACATCCTCGAGCTGGTTCGTGAGCAGGGGGCGAGCAAGCGCACGACCGCCCGGGTGCTGGCGGTCGGCGTCAACAGTGTCGGTATCGCCCTCATGCTGGTGATCTTCGCTCAGACCGCCGGTCTGACCGGGGCCGAAGTGGCGATCGGGGCCGGCACGGCCGGCATCTCCCAGACCCTGCTGAGCGCCCTGTTCGGCGAGCAGGCGGTTCGGGAGCTGGCGGCCGAGGCTCAGCGTCTGCTGCTGCAGCGGATCGGCACGATGCTCGACGCCGACGCCGACCGGTTCCGGGCTCGACTCACCGCACTGACCGGCGGCGGCAGCGACAACGAGGTGGTCGACGACCTTGCCGCGGCACTCGACCGTTTCGAGCGCAGCCGATGAGGCTGGGGCGTTTCGGTCGCGACCCGGTCGATCTGGCCGACCAGCTGGCAGCACTCGGCGAAGCGGTCGACCTGGCCACCGATCGGCTGCCGGCTGATCACGTCGAACAGGCCCGAGCGATCATCACCAAAGCCAACGATCGGCTCCGGCACGGAACGAACCACACGCTGGTGGCGCTGCTCGGAGCGACCGGCAGTGGGAAGTCATCGGTGGCCAACGCCCTGGTCGGAACCAACATCGCCACCACCGGCATTCGTCGTCCCACGACCTCCAGCACGCTCGGCTGCTACTGGGGTGGCGACGACCCGCACCCCCTGCTCGACTGGTTGGAGGTGCCGAACCGCCACGATGTCAGTGGTGAACCGGGCGCCGCCGCCGGGGCCCACTCCCCAGCTTCCTCGCTCGATGGTCTTGTCCTCCTCGACGTTCCCGATCACGACTCGGTGGAGGTTGGCCACCGTCTGGAGATGGAGCGCATCGCCAGACACGCCGACCTGCTCGTCTGGGTCACCGACGCGGAGAAATACGGTGACAAGGCCATGCACGACTACCTGCGTCGCCTGTCGCACCACGGCGCGGTCACGGCGATGGTGCTCAACAAGGTGGACCTCCTCACCGACGACGACGTCAAGACCTGCCTGGCCGACCTCCAGCGCCTGATGGCCGCCGACGGCCTGCCCGGCGCACCGGTTCTGGCCGTGTCCACGGCAACCGGTGAGGGTATTCCAGGGCTACGATCGCTGCTGGCCGAAACGGTGGCCGAACGCAGTGCCATGATCGAGCGGCTTCAAGCCGACGTCACGGCGACGTCGTTGACACTGCTCGATGATCTCGGCCCGGGTGACGGCCTCAACCAGGTCCCGTCCCGCGTGACCGATCAGCTGGCAGCGGAGCTGGTCGGCGCCTCCGGCATCGCAGTGGTGACCGACGCCGTGGCGGCCGGACATCGCCGGGATGCCGCCGGGCGTGTCGGCTGGCCGTTCACCCGCTGGGCTCGACGGCTACGACCCCATCCCTTACGACGCCTCCACCTCGGTCGGGGATCGAGTGGGCTGTCGTCGCTTCCGCAGCTGTCGGGCGTGCAGCTGGCCCGCTCCGAGAACGCCGTGCGGCAGGCTCTCGCCACCATCACCGCGGAGTTGCCGGAACCGTGGCCGGATCGCATCAGCGAGGTCGGCACACCGAATCATGCTCTGCTGAACAACCAGCTGGATGCGGTGGTCAGCGAGGCAGCCCGAGCGACCGGCGCCGGGCGAACACCACGGTGGTGGGCTGCCGCCAACGCTCTGCAGATGGCGCTCGCCGTCACCGCCGTCGTGGGAGCCGTCTGGCTTGCGTTGCTGGCGTTCGGTGCCTACCTTCGACTTCCCGACGTGCCGACACCCGACATCGTCGACACCGGTATCCCCTATCCGACCGCCATGCTGGTCGGCGGCCTGCTCCTCGGGGTGGTTCTGGCCGCCGTGTTCCGGCAGCTGGTGGCACTCGGAAGCCGCCGCCGGGCCACGGCGGTGAGGAGCAACGCCGAGGCCGCCGTCGTCCAGGTGGCCCGCGATCTCGTCGTCGATCCCGTCGATCGGGAACTGGCCGCCCGCAGCCGCCTTCGCGAGCTGTTGACGACCGCGACCGGGGGGCGACGATGAGCGAGACCGTTGACTATCTCGGCCCCGACTGGTTCCGGCAGGCCGATGAATCGGTGGCCGCACTTTCGCCGATCCCAAGTTCGGTCACGGTTGCGGTGAAGGTCGTCGGCCTGCCCGGTGATCGGGGCGACGTGCGGTATCAGCTCGTGCTGGGGCCGGACCGGGTTCGAATCCTGCCGGTCGACGGCGACGAAACCGACAACGGACACGGTGATGCGACCCTGACCATGTCCTACGACGTCGCCTCGGCCATCGCCCGAGGGGAGATCGGTGCCCAGCGGGCGTTCCTCGACGGAGAGGTTCGCCTCGGCGGTGACACCACCGCCCTGCTGGGCCATCAGGCTCGGCTGGCCGAGATCGAGGATCGGCTGGGCGATCTTCGATCCCGCACGACGTACTAGGAGACCGCGCCGCCTTCCCCCGCTCCTCCCGTCCTCTCCCGTTCTGGGGTTCCCCAGCCCCACTTCTGGGGTTCCCGAACCCCAGAACGGCGGGTCCGGTGGCCGCCTGATCGCCGTGAGTGCCTTGCTAGCCTTACTCCCATGCCGGAGATCCCGGAGGTACAGGCTCACAGCGAACGCATGACCGCTGCGCTGGCCGGCTCGACGCTCAGCCGGTTCGAACCGCTCAACTTCGCCGTGCTCAAGACCTTCGACCCGCCTCCCGACGGTGCCGTCGGACAGCGGCTGGTTACCGTCGGGCGTCGGGCCAAGTACCTGATCATGGAATTCGACAACGGCCATCGCCACGTCGTCCATCTGATGCAGGGAGGCCGTCTTCGACCCGACGAGAAACGGTCGAGGAAGCCGAAGTTCGGGTTGGCCCGCTGGGTTTTCACCGACGACGGCGCCGAGCAGGCGTGGCTGCTCACCGAGGCCGGAACCGAACGCAAGGCCGGCGTCTGGGTGGTCGACGGCGATCCGCTTCCCGTGGAGCCCCTCGATCGACTCGGACCCGAGGCCCCCGAACTCGACCGGGATCAGCTCGCCGAACTGCTGGGCCGGCATTCCCGCCGGATCCACGGTCTCCTCCGGGAACAGACCGTGATCGCCGGACTGGGTCGGATGCTGGCCAACGAGATCTGTTACGAGGCCAGGCTGTCACCGTTCGCCAACGCGGCCAAGCTCGACGACGACGAGATCGACCGGCTCCACGCCGCCATCGGCACGGTGGTGGAGGCGGCCACCGAGCACGAACGCACGCTGGACGACATCGGCAAGAGCGCCGATCGGCCGTCCAAGGTTCACAACCGGGCCGGCGAGCCCTGTACCGGCTGCGACGACACCGTCCACACCGTCGAGTACCGCCGCTACACGGTCTACTACTGCCCGACCGAGCAGACCGGCGGCAAGATCCTCGCCGACAACACGACGAGCAAGTTCCTCAAGTAGCAACCCTCGCACCTGCGAGTTTGCGGAGCAAACTCGGTAAGGTCCGGCCCCGCCGGACCGATCCGCAGAGCGGAAGGGGCGGTGGCCTCCTGGCAGGCTGCGGAAGAACCGATCTCCAGGCACCCCGGCACAGCCAGAGAGTTTGCGAAACGCAAACTCGTAGCGGCTTGCCGCCGTCGATACCTCCGGATCGGCGATTACGATTAGATGAGGCCGAGACCCTTCACGGTGTCGCGCTCGTCGACCAGCTCGGCAGCCGAGGCGTCGATACGGGCCCGGCTGAAGTCGTCGATATCGAGGCCACCGACGATGGCGTACTCGCCGTCGGACACCGTGCACGGGAAGCTGGAGATGATGCCCTCGGGCACGTCGTAGGAACCGTCGGAGGGCACCGACATCGACACCCAGTCGCCCTCGGGCGTGCCAAGAACCCAATCGTGCATGTGATCGATGGCCGCGTTGGCGGCCGATGCGGCCGACGACGCACCCCGGGCCTCTATGATGGCGGCGCCCCGTTTGGCCACCGTCGGAATGAACTCGTTCTCGACCCAGGCCATGTCGTCGACCACGTCGATGGCGTTGCGACCGTTGACCTCGCAGTGGAACAGGTCGGGGTACTGAGTGCTGGAATGGTTACCCCAGATCGTCATCTTCTTGATGTCGTTGACCGTTGCCCCGGACTTGTTGGCCAGTTGGCTGATCGCCCGGTTGTGGTCGAGGCGGGTCATGGCGTTGAACTGGCGGGGGTCGAGGTCGGGAGCGGCGTTCATGGCGATCAAGGCGTTGGTGTTGGCCGGGTTGCCGACGACCAGCACCTTGATGTCGGAGGAGGCGTTGTCGTTGATGGCCTTGCCCTGTGGACCGAAGATACCGCCGTTGGCCTCCAACAGATCGGCCCGTTCCATACCGGCCTTTCGGGGCATGGCACCCACCAGCAAGGCGTAGTCGGCATCGCCGAAGGCCACCGCGGCGTCATCGGTCTTGACCATGCCGGCGAGCAGCGGAAAGGCGCAGTCCTCCAGCTCCATGGCCACCCCGTCGAGTGCGCCGAGAGCCGGCGTGATCTCGAGCATCTGCAGGATCACCGGCTGGTCCGGTCCGAGGAGGTGGCCGGAGGCAATACGGAACAACAGGCTGTAGCCGATCTGGCCGGCGGCGCCGGTCACCGTCACTCGAGCGGGGGATGTGGACACGATGCAGCTCCTTCTCACCGACTCCTTCGGTGGTCCTTCCCACCGACTCGTTCGGTGGTTTTCACCGCCGATCGTAGCCGCTATCCAGGGCGACCGGCGGCTCGACCACGGGTGGCTCCTATCCTGCCTCGGGATGCGCATCCTCAGTTGGAACGTCAACTCGCTGCGGTCCCGGGTCGATCTCGTCGGCCGGGTGATCGACCGCCTGGAACCCGACGTGATGCTGTTGCAGGAGACCAAGTGCCGCGACGACCAGCTCGACGAGCTGCGCCTCGAGCTGTTCACCGGACGGGGTTACCAAATCGCTCACCACGGCCGCGATCATTGGAACGGGGTGGCCGTCGCGTCCCGGGTCGGGCTGCGATCGGTCGAGGTGGGGTTCGGCGGCGTCCAGCAACCGCCGTTCGACGAGGCCCGGCTGATCACCGCAGTGGTCGGAACCGGGTCGTCGCCGGTCCGGGTCGTGTCGATCTATGTGCCCAACGGTCGCGCGCTTGACGATCCCCACTATCTCTACAAGCTGGTGTGGCTGGAGCGGCTTCGCGGTGACGCCACCGCCCGAGGGTGGATCGACGGGCCGACGGTTCTCGCCGGCGATTTCAACGTGGCCCCCACCGACTCTGACATCTACGATCCACGCCGCTGGCGGGGAAAGAAGCACGCCTCGCCACCGGAGCGGGCCGCCATCGTTGCGCTCGGTGATCTCGGCTTCGTCGATGCCGCCCGGACACTCCACCCGGACACGCCGGAGTTCACCTGGTGGAACTATCGCCAGACGCTGGCCGACGACCGAGGGCTCCGCATCGACCTGTCGCTCATCTCCCCGCCCCTGTGGCCTCGGGTCGAAGCGTGCTGGGTCGATCGGGAGGCCCGAGCCGCCGACCGGCCGTCGGACCACGCCCCGCTGATCACCGACCTGATCGACTGACGGGCGCCGCCGGCTTGTCGCCGTTCGAGCGGGTGTTGCCGAGCCAGGCCTTGTGCAGCCCGTGGTAGACACCCGACCCCTTGGCCACCAGTTCACGGTGGGAACCGATGTCGACCAGACGGCTTCGGTCGAACACCAGCACAAGGTCGGCGACCTCGGCGGTCGACAGTCGGTGGGCGATCGAAACCATGGTGCGGCCCTCGGCGAGACGTCGCAGCGCCTGGGTCAGCGCCTGGTCGGTTTCGGGGTCGACGGCCGAGGTCGCCTCGTCGAGAATCAGGAGACCGGGGTCGGCCAGCTGGGCCCGGGCCAGCGCCACGAGCTGCCGTTCACCGACCGACAGGTTCTCACCCCGTTCCCCCACCCGGGTGTCGAGGCCCTGTTTGTCGATCCACCAGCCCAGGCCGAGCCGTTCGAAAGCCGACCTGATGTCGGCCTGCGTGGCGTGGTCGGCCCCGAACATGACGTTGTCGGCGATCGTCCCATCGAACAGGAAGCCGTCCTGGGGAACCATCCGGACCGAATGGATCCTCGATCGGTGGGAGACGACCCGCAGGTCGATGCCGTCGACGAGAATCCGTCCTGCGGTCGGGTCGGCCAGTCGACACAACAGTTTGGCGAAGGTCGTCTTGCCCGAGCCGGTCTCACCGACGATGGCGACGTTGAGGCCCGCCGGAATGACGACCGACACATCGGTCAACGCCCGTTCGCCGTCGCCGTAGCTGAAGTCGACGTTATCGGCCTCGATACGGAGCGGGCCGAGGGGCAGGTCCCGGGCCTCGTCCTCGTTCGGTTCGACCACGTCGATCGGATGGTCGAGCACCGACAGGATCTTGTTCCAGGAGGCGGCGGCCACCTGCGTCTGATCCAATACCTCCGAGATCGACCCGATGGGTTCCCGCACCAGATTGGCGAGGAACAGAACCGCAACCAGCTCACCGGCCTCGAGGCCCCAGGCCTGACGCTGCCACAGACCGACGACCAGGACGGCCGCCATCGACAGCGCTCCGAACACGTCGCCGACGACGAACAGCGACGCCATGTAGCTGTTGGCCCGCATCCTGGTGTGATAGCGGCGACCGATGGCGGTGTCGAGTTCGGTGCGGAACCGTTCCTCCGCCCCGTAGGCCCGAACCACGGGTGTGCCCGTGATCATCTCGGAGAAGGCGGCCAGCATGTCCGACACCCGATTTCGGTAGGCGTCGTAGACGGCGATCTGCCGGAGCTGCATCCATCGCAACAGCGGCAGCACCGGCAGGTGGACAACGAGCACGACGAGAGCCAGCTGCCACGAGTAGTAGGCCAGCACCAGAAGAACGCCGAGCATCATCACCGGATCGATCGACCAGACGTAGAGGCCCCACTGGGCGAACCGGGCCAGGGTCTCGGCGTCGCTAGTGACGCGGGAGACGAGAAGGCCCTTGCGGGTTTCGTTGTGATCGGCGATCGAGAACCGATGGATGCGATCGAACGTGCGGATACGCAGGTTGGTGATCGCCAGCTCGGCTTGACGGACGAGGCGGCGCTGGGCCCGCCAGCTGATCACCGCCGAGACGAGAATGATGATGGCGGCGAGAACGGCGGAGCGGACGACGTAGCCCATGTCGACGGTGTTGACGACGGTGCCCGCGGCGGCCCCATTCGCATCCCCACCGGCGGCAACACCGATTCCGTTGTCGATCGTCTGCTCGATCAGAACAGGGATGACCAGTCGACCGATGGCGACCGCGAACCCCATGGCGATGGTCATGCGCAGACCGTCGGCCAGCTCGGGACTGGCGGCCAGACCGCGACGGATCAGCTGGACGGTCCGGAGGTCGCCCGTGGCCTTCTCTTGTCCGGGCGTTGCGGCGGTCGTCATGTTCCCGCCAGTTCGTAGGCCATCACCAGGGCCCGGTAGTCGGCATTGGTCATGAGCTCGTCGTGGGTGCCTGCGGCGGCGATCCGCCCGTCGGCGAGGAACAGCACCCGGTCGGCCAGCCCGATCGTGGCCACCCGTTGAGCCACGACGAGCGTGGTGGTATGAAGCCGGGACCGCAGCCTGGCGAGAATCTCCTGCTCGATCTTCGGGTCGACGGCGCTGGTGGCGTCGTCGAGGATCAACAGCCGGGGTTTGCGGACGAGGGCCCGGGCCAGGGCCACCCGTTGCCGCTGGCCGCCGGACAGCGTCACGCCCCGCTCACCGAGGACCGTGTCGAAACCGTTTGGCAGGCGGTCGATGAACCCGGCGGCCCGGGCGACGGCCGCCGCCTCACGGATCTCGTCGGCCGTGTAGGCACCGTCGAGGTCGATGTTGCCGGTGACCGACGCACCGAACAGGAACGTCTCCTGGAAGACGAGCGCCACGGCATCGGTCCGCTCCCGGTCCGACAGATCGGCCAGCTCGACACCGCCCAATGTGATCGACCCGACCGACGGCGGCATCAGGCCGGCGACCAGCGAACACAGCGTCGACTTACCGGCGCCGGTCGAGCCGACCAGCGCCACGATCTCGCCGGGCTCGATGGTGAAGTCGATTCCGGTCAGCACCTCGACGTCGTCGTCGTACTGGTAGCCGACGGCCGAGGCTCGGACCGCGAGCGGCCCCTCGGGCAGGACCCCGCTCGAGGGAACGGGAGCGGGCAGTTGCTCGTCGAGCACCAGGTTGAGACGCTGGCGGGACACCACCGACGGCGGCACCGTTTCCAGGAAGAAACCGAGCACCCGCATCGGGAAGGCCAGCACCGTGAACAGCGCCGCCACCTGCACCAGATCACCTCGCGTCACCGCCCCGGCGTCGACCCGGAGCGCACCGACCACGATCACCAGCACGATGCCGATGTTCGGCAACATGTCGAGGACGGCTTCGAACAGCGCTCGGATGTAGCCGATCTCGACGCGGTGCTCCCGAAGCCGGTGGGCGGCGACGCCGAACCGTTCGACCTCGGCGTCGGCCCGGCCCAATGTCTTGACGATGAGCGCCCCGTCGAAGCTCTCGTGGGCGATGGCCGACGTCCGGCCGACCTCCTCCTGGGCGGCGGCTGCGGGCCGTTCGACCCGGGACGAGTAGACCCGGTTGAGCAGGATCAGCGCCGGGAACACGGAGAAGGCGACCGCGGCGAGGACGACGTCGACCAGGAGCAGCGAGACGGCGGAGAAGGCGGCCAGGAAAAAGGTCCCCAGGGAGAAGGGCAGCGGGTGGAGCACCTCTGCCATCTTCTCGGTGTCGTTGTCGGCATGGGCCAGAAGCTGCCCCGTCGGCATCCGCTGATGCCAGGAGATCGGGAGCCGCAGGTAGCGGTCGGTGAGGGTGCGGCGAAACGTGGCCTGCACCCGTTCGGCGGTCATGCCGGCGAAGTAGCGGCGGGCCACCACCCCGGCCGACCGGAGCGCCACGACGGCGACGATGGCGGCCGCGCCCCACAGCACGGGGTCGGGGGTTGGGCCGTCGGCGACATAGCTGGGATAGATCACCGAATCGGTCACGTAGCCGAGCACCTCGGCCGATACCACGGTCGCGCCGGCGTAGAGCACCGCCCCGAACACCGAGATGGCGAACGGCCCGGGATGGAGGGCGATCTGCTCGCGGATCAGCCTCCATGCGTCGGACGGTTGAACTCGTCGGTCATCGGCCCTGAATCGGGACATGATGGTCCTCCTCGGGACAGATCGATACGTGGACGTCACCGACTCCACGCCGGCAACCGGGTGCCACCCGAACCCGAACGACAACAGTATCAGCCGCAGACCAGCCGAAAAGGCGAATTTGGCCGGTCCGACCTCCCCGATAGTCTTGCCTGGTGACCGGCGACGACGCCAAACCCGAACCCGCCGACGAAGACAGCGGATCCGAGATCCCGCTCGTCAGAGCAACAATCATCGGCATGAGCGTCGGGGCCGTGGTGGTTGTGGGCCGGGCCCACTGGCCGAACCCGTTGGTGGCGATCGGGCTCGCCGCCATGACAGCCGTGTGCGGTTGGCTGGCGGTCATCGACCTCGACGAGCACCGACTCCCGAATCGAATCGTCGGGCCGCTGGCCCTCGCCGTCACCGTCGCCGTTGTCGCCGGTGGCCTCTGGACGGCGGATCCGGCCCGATCGGGCCGCTCGCTCCTGTTCGGTCTCGCGGCGGCGGCCTTCCTGCTGATCGGGAATCTGATCGGTGGACTCGGCATGGGCGACGTCAAGTACGCGTTCCCGCTTGCTGCCACACTCGGATGGTTCGGCTCGGAGCCCGTGCTGGCCTGGGCCTTCGTGACCGCCGTCGTCGGCGGACTGGCCGGTTTCGCGGCGATCGTCTCCGGACAGGGACGCCGCTACCGGATCCCCTACGGGCCCTTCATGACGATCGGTTTCTTCGCAGGCATTCTCAGCGCCGCACCCGGTCCCTGACATCGGTCCACGTCTCGACCTGTGCGGCAACGACCCTGCTTTTCGGGCGCTGGCCGCACAGAACCGGGAGGTGGTGAAGAGGCCGGGACTCGGCGCGGATCAGCTCATCCGCCGCTCGGCGGCGTCGACGGTGTTTTTCAGCAACAGGGCCACGGTGGTTGGGCCCACGCCACCGAGACGGGGGGTGATCCAGCCGGCCACCTCGCCGACGGACTCGTCGACGTCGGGCAGCAACGTGCGACCCTCCCACGTGATGCCGCCGCTCACGACGGCGGCCCCCGGCTTCACCATGTCGGGTTTGATGAAGTTGGGAACGCCGACCGCACCGATCAACACGTCGGCCCGTCGGGTGTAGTCGGCCAGGTTCGGCACACGGGAGTGGACCACGGTGACGGCCGCGTCGGCACCCTGACCCCGGTTGGACAGCAACAGCGCCATCGGGCGGCCCAGCGTCGGCCCCCGGCCGACCACCACGACGTTCCTACCGGCGACCTCGACGCCATAGTGCAGGAGCATGGCCTGGATGCCGGCCGGTGTGCACGGAACCGGACCCGGTTCCTGGAGCACGAGCTTGCCGAGGTTCGTGGGGTGGAGGCCATCCGCGTCCTTGCCCGGATCCATCCTGCTGAGCGCGGCGTTGAAATCGAATCCGTCCGGCACCGGATGCTGGATGATATAGCCGTCGACCTCGGGGTTGTCGTTGAAGTCGTCGACGGCGGCGAGAAGAGCCTCCTGACCGGCGTCGGCCGGGATCTCGTGGTGGAACGAGGCGATGCCGACCTGCTCGCACGTTTCGTGCTTGCGGCGGACGTAGCCGGCGGAAGCGTCGTCGTCGCCGACGAGGATCGTGCCCAGGCCCGGCGTGACGCCGGCGGCTTTCATCTCCTCGACTCTTGCCCTGGCCTCGGACAGAACCGCGTCGGCCACCGGCGCTCCCGGCATGAGAATCGCGCTCATCGAACTGCCCTGCTCATCGCTCCACCTTCCGTCCCATTCGTTGTTGCCGCCGCCGGTGTGTCGGGTCGACCGGCATCGGTCAGTGCCGGAACTGCCGCTCGCCGGTGAAGATCATAGCCAGACCGAGCCGGTTGGCCGCGTCGATGACCTCGTCGTCGCGGACCGAGCCACCGGGCTGGATGACCACGGAGGCCCCGGCCGAGGCGGCGGCCTCGAGACCGTCGGGGAACGGGAAGAACGCATCGGACGCGCAGGCTCCGCCCTTGGCCCGGCCGTCGGCTTTCTGCGTGGCCAGCTGCCCGGCTTCGACGCGGTTCTGCTGCCCGGCGCCGATACCCCAGGCCACACCGTCGCGGACCAGCACGATGGCGTTCGACGACACGTGACCGCATACCCGCCACGCCAGCTCGGCATCGGCCCGCTCCTCCGGACTGGGCCGGCGGTCGGTGACAACCTCCCAGTGCTCGGGCGTGGCATCGAAGCGATGGGCCCGCTGCACCAGAAACGAATCCGTGAGCTGGCGAACCGAGTCGGTGGGCGGAACGGGAGCCGGGGCCTTGAGGATTCTCGTGTTCTTGCGTTTGGCCACGAGCCGCTCGACGACCCCGTGACCGTAACCGGGGGCGATGATGACGTCGGCCTGGGCCGCGGCCTCGATCTCGGACGCGGTGGCGGAATCGATCGGCCTGTTGCAGGCGACGATGCCGCCGAAGGCACTGCGCGGATCACAGGCGTAGGCCTCGCTGTAGGCCTCGGCCATCGTGTCGGCCACCGCCACACCACACGGGTTGGCGTGCTTGATGATGGCACAGGCGGCGTGATCGGCCGGTTGGCCGAGGTCGTGAACGAGCGCCCACGCCGCGTCGGCATCGAAGATGTTGAGGTACGACATCGGCACGCCACCGAGCTGGGTGACCTCGTCCCACCAGCTCGGTGTGCCGGCGACGCGATAGTGGGCCCCCGCCTGATGGGGATTCTCGCCGTAGCGGAGATCCTGGATCTTCTCGAGCGCCAGATGGTACGACGCCGGCTCCTTGCGCTGCCCACGTGCTTCGTTGCCGGTGAACCAGTTGGCGATCTGGGCGTCATAGGAGGCGGTGTGGGCGAACGCCTTGCGGGCCAGACGCTGTCGCAGACCGGCGGAGGTCTTGCCGGCCCGACGGAGCTCATCGAGCATTGCCGGGTAGTCGGCGGGATCGACGAGCACGGTCACGTACTCGTGGTTCTTGGCCGCAGCTCGGAGCAGGGTCGGTCCGCCGATGTCGATGAGGTCGATCGACGGATCGTCGGTGAACGGATACAGGTTGCCGACCACGATGTCGATCAGGTCCAAACCGTGGGCCTCGAGATCCCTGAGATGGTCGGGATCACGGCGGTCGGCCAGAATGCCACCGTGGATCCTCGGGTGAAGGGTGACCACGCGATGGCCGAGCATGGGGGGAAAGCCGGTCAGGTCGGCCACGTCGCTCACCGGGATGTCGGCCCCGGCGATGACCCGGGCGGTGCCCCCGGATGATACGAGGTCGACGCCCAACTCGTGCAGTGCGGCGGCCAGTTCGGCGATTCCGGTCTTGTCGTAAACGGAGAGCAGAGCCCTCATTGCATCCTCCCGATGAACGATCCAGGCTCCAACGGTAGCGGCCCGACGGCAGCGGACCGCGGCTTCGTGCTCGGCCGCAACCGGCCGTGACAGGTGTCGCAGCCGCCAGAGGTATGGTTGGGCCATGACCTCGCCTTCCGGCTCCGGCCGCCGTCCCCTGCGCCCCGACGATCTCCACCGCCTCCGCTCGGTCTCGGAGGTCGTTCTTCATCCCGGCGGCGACACGGCGGTCTACACACCTGGCCGGACCGTGAGAGCGACAGCAACCGATCGAACCTGTACCGGGTTGGCGTCGACGGCACCAATCGGTTTCGACTCACCGAGGGCCACCACGACTCGTCAGCCCGATTCTCACCCGACGGCACCCGACTGGCGTTCGTGCGATCGGCCAAGGACGAGCCGGGACGGCTGATGGTGATGGACTGGCCGTCGGGCGAACTTCGCATCGCCGCCGAATTCGCCGACGGAGGGCCCGCTCGGATCGACTGGCTGGGGAGGCCACCTCGTGGCGCTGGCCCCGCAACGTCGGGATTCACCGGAGGAGATCGACGACGAGGAACGCAAGCGGCGGCCGAAGATCAGCGGCTCACCCCTGTACCGGTTCAACGGGCGCGGCTACTTCTTCGATCGACCGACGCAGTTGTGGGTCGTCGATACCGACGCCGACCGCCGGCAGTCGGGTGATGTTCCGACCCCGATCGGGGCTGTCGGGGTGGATCACGAATCGTTCGCCGTCAGCCCCGACGGTTCGACCGTTGTGGCCATCGCCCCGATCGACGGCACCGACCGGGTCCTGGGCGGCAGTCGTCTCATCCGCTACGACCTGTCCTGGGCCGACGACGGCACGGTCACGGCGTCGGATCCGACGATGTTGACCACCTCTCCGGGAGGTAGGGCCGAGCTGCTGTGGCACCCGACCGACGGGTTGTTCGTGGTGGGCAGCGACGATCTCAGCACCATCGAGTTCAACCGGCTCCACCGAGTGGACCCGTCGGCACCGGGCCGGCCGATCGAGGTTGCATTCGACGACGTGAACATCACGGCCGGCCCGTCCACCGGAGCGGTGGTCGACGGCGGGATCGTCACCGTCGGGCCGCGGCGGGGCCGGGTGGCGATCGACCGGTATTCCACCAGCGACGGCAGCCGCACGGTCGTGTACGAGGACGACGGCACCGTGGTGGCCTTCGCCGCCGACCCGACGGGGACGACCGTGGTGGCGGCCATCACCTCGGCTGTCCGGCCGGCCGAGCTCTGGCAGATCGACGACGGCGCGGCTACCCGCCTGGTCGCCCTCAACGACGAGCTGCTGTCGGAGCTCGACCTGGTCGAACCGGAGACGGGGCGGTGACGTCGGCCGACGGCACCGTCGTCGAGGCTTTCGTGACCCGTCCTCCGGCCTCGGCGCCGGAGACCGGAAACCCCCGGCCCGGACTCGTCTACGTCCACGGCGGACCGATGTTCCAGTACGGGCACTTCTTCTTCGACGAGTTCCAGGTCGCGGCCGCGCTCGGCTATGTCGTCATCGGCGGCAACCCCCGGGGCTCCGACGGCTACGGCGAGGCCTGGGCCCGGGACATCATCGCCAACTTCGGCAATCGCGACTGGGAGGATGTGCAGGCCATCACCAACCACTTGGCCGACCTGCCTGACGTCGACGCCGACCGGATCGGGATCGGTGGGGGGCAGCTACGGCGGCTTCATGACCTGCTGGGCCCTGAGCCATGACGACGCCGGGCGTTACAAGGCCGGGCTGGTCGAGCGGTCGGTCGTCGACTTCGTGTCGATGACCGGCACCAGCGACATCGGCCACAGCTTCGTCACCCGCTACCTCGGCGCCTCGATCGACGACGACCCGGCCAAGATCCTGCGCCAGTCACCGTTGACCTTCGCCCACAACATCTCGGTACCGACCCTGGTGCTCCACTCCGAGGAGGACTGGCGCTGCCCGATCGAGCAGGCCGAGCGGCTCCACGCCACGATCCACCGCAACAGTGCCGGGGGAGGATCGTCGATCCTCGTTCGCTTCCCGGCGGAGAACCACGAACTCAGCCGCAGTGGCCAACCCCGTCACCGGGTGGAACGCTTCGAGATCATCCACGAGTTCTACGCCCGCCACCTCGGCGGCGCCGACCTCGACACCTCCCACCTCCCCAGCTGAGTCCTACCACCGTGAAGTGAAGCGAACCCGCGCGATATCGCGCGGGTTCGCTTCATTTCGTTCGGGTTCGAAACCGTCGCGGTGACTGTCACCGGGCATCGATAGGTTCGTCGCATGCGAATCGATGACGCGTTTCAGGCGCTCGTCGAGCTCGCGGCCTCTCGACACAACGCCTTTCATTCAACCGAGGCGGCCGACATGGTGCCACCCCACCGTCTGCGACGAGCCGCCAATCGAGGGGTGCTGACGCCACTGGGCCCGCGAATCTGGTCGGTCTCCGCCCTCGGCTCGCCGCCCGGCCAGGCGCTCCGCGCCGCCACCCTCGGAACGTCGGCGGGTGCCGCCTGCCATCGTGGCTCGGGCTGGCTCCACGGCTGGTTCGAAAACGCTCCGATCGTCGCCGACATCTGGGTCCCGGGCCACGGTCGCCGAATCAGTCCGCCGGTGCGTCAACATCGCGCGGCCGCAGTCAATCCCGGCCGTGACATCACAGAGGTCGACGGCATCCGCACGCTTAACGCCGCAGCCACCTTGTGCCTGATGGGGCGGGTGGAGACCGACGAAGTGATCGAGAACTGCCTCGACGTGTTCCTGCAGACCCACTCGCATGCCTGGCTGGTCGAGACACTCGACCGGCTGTGGACCGACAACGGTGCTGGTCCAGCGGCGCTGCGACGAGTGCTGAACCACCCGGCCCGTCGCCTTGGGCTGGTGGAGTCACCCTTCGAGCGACGGGTGCAGCGGACCGTGGCCGACGCCGACCTGCCGCCCATCGTCCTGCAGCACCAGGTCTCGGTCGGCCGACGCCGTTACCGAATCGACCTCGCCATGCCGACCATCAAGCTCGGTGTGGAAAGCCACGGACGTCGATTTCACCGGGGCCGGCGAGCCGAGGAGGCCGACAATCAGCGGGATATGGCACTGGCCGGCGTTGGCTGGCAACTCCTGTACGTCACGTGGGACCAGCTCCAAGACCCATCTGCGCTCAGGAATCGCATCGGCGCGGCCGCCCGAGCCCGACTCGTTGAACCCCGATCGGCGTCAAAACAAAGCAAACCCGCGCGATATCGCGCGGGTTTGCTTCATTTTTCGAACGGAGTGGCCGGGCCGACCGGCTGAGCGACTACAAGGAGGCGACGATCTCGGCCATGAGCTCGCCCGCCTCGGTGGGGTTCTGACCCACCTTGGCGCCGGCGTCGGCCAGGGCCTCCATCTTGGCCTGGGCCGTGCCCTTGCCGCCCGACACGATCGCGCCGGCGTGACCCATCTTCTTGCCCGGAGGGGCGGTGACACCGGCGACGTAGCACGCCACCGGTTTCGTCATCGACGACTTGATGAACTCCGCCGCCTCCTCCTCGGCCGATCCACCGATCTCACCGATCATCATGACGGCCTTGGTCTCCGGGTCGGCCTCGAATCTCTTCAGGCAGTCGATGAACGTCGTGCCGGGCACCGGGTCGCCGCCGATGCCGACACAGGTGGTCACCCCGATGTCCTTCTGCTTCAGCTCGTAGAGGGCCTGATAGGTCAGCGTGCCCGAACGGCTGACGATGCCGACGGGGCCGCCGGGTTTGGCGATGTGACCGGCCGTGATACCGATGTTGCACTTGCCGGGGCTGATGATGCCCGGACAGTTCGGGCCGAGCAGCTGGGTGTCCGGGTAGTCGTTTCGCAGCTTGTTGTAGAAGTAGGCCTCCTCGTGGGCCGGGACGCCCTCGGTGATGGCCACGATGAACTCGATGCCGGCCTCGGCCGCCTCGAGCACCGCCCCCCGTACCCCCGGAGCGGGAATGAAGATGCAGGACGCCGTGGCGCCGGTGGCCTCTATCGCCTCGGCCACCGAGGCGAAGATCGGCACACCGTCTACCTCGGTGCCGCCCTTCTTCGGGTGGGTGCCGGCAACCACCTGGGTGCCGTAAGCCTTGTTGAGGCCGCCGTAGTAGCTGCCCTGTGAGCCGGTCAGACCCTGATAGACGACCTTGGTGTTCTCGTCGACGAAAATGCTCATTGGTTCAAACCTCTCCCTCAGCCCTCGGCCGGCTCGCCGGCTGCCAGTTCAACAGCGCGGCGGGCCGCGCTCAACATGGTGTCCTCCATCATCAGCTTGTCGCTGAGATGGGGTTCGAGGATCGCCCGACCCTCGTCGGCGTTCGTGCCGTCGAGGCGGATCACGATGGGAGCGTCGATCGACACCCGCTTCATGGCCTCGATGATGCCGTTGGCCACCTCCTCACCTCGGGTGATGCCGCCGAAGATGTTGATGAGGATCGACTTGACCTCGGGGTCGTTGTTGATGACCTCGAGCGCTCCGGCCATCACGTCGGCGTTTGCGCCGCCGCCGATGTCGAGGAAGTTGGCCGGTGCACCCCCGACCTGGTTGACGACGTCGACGGTGCTCATGGCCAGGCCCGCCCCGTTGGCGATCACCCCCACCGAGCCCTCCAGGCCGACGTACTGCAGCCCCTTCTCGTGCGCCGCCTCCTCGCGCTCGTCACGGGGCTGGGTGGCGTCGTACTGCTCGTACTCCGGATGTTCGTAGACCGCGTTGCCGTCGAGCGAGACCTTGGCATCCAGAGCGTGGACCTCACCGGTCGGCTTCAGGACCAGCGGGTTGATCTCGACGAGATCGGCGTCGCCCTCGACGTAGGCGTTGTAGAGCCTCAGCAGGATGTCGACGGCACCCTCGGTTGCGTCGGGATTGAGGTTGGCGGCGGCCACCCACGCCCGGCACGCGTCGGGGGTCAGGCCCTCGGTGGGGTCGACCCAGATCTTGGCGATGGCGTCGGGATTCGACTCGGCCACGGCCTCGATCTCCACACCACCCTCGGCCGACAGCATCCCGAGATACTTCTTGGCCGAGCGGTCGAGTGTGAAGCTGGCGTAGTACTCCTCGGCGATGTCGGACGCCTTCTCGACCCAGATCGTCTTCACGATGTGGCCCTTGATGTCGAGTCCGAGGATGTTCGACGCGTGGGTGCGGCACTCTTCCGCGTTCTCGGCAAGCTTCACACCGCCGGCTTTACCCCGACCACCCGTGTGTACCTGCGCCTTCACCACCACCGGGTAGCCGATGCGATCGGCGATGGCCACCGCCTCGTCGACATCGCCCGTCGCCTCGCCGGCCGAAACCGGGATGCCGTAGGTGGCGAAGAACTGCTTGCCTTGATATTCGAGTAGATCCACGTGAGTCTCCCGTGTCGGGTCCTTGTGGGCGCTGGACTGCCTCCCACCCGGCTCGGTACGGAGTGGTGGACGAAGTGACAGAGGGCAACCACGGACGCCATTGAGTGATACTGCTGCGATACTAGTGGGGTGGAACGATCGCCGCGGCCCGAGTCGGCCGCCGGCCGAAATCCGTCGCCACCCGTAGCCCTCTCCCCTCCCGCTGGTTCCATGCCCGTTGCCCAAGGATCACAAACCGACGCCCGCCAGGCCGCGCTGATCGCCCTGGGCGGCATCGCCGCGTTTCTCACGCTGGTGTTTCTGATCACCCGGCTCGGTGCGCTCGGCGACAACGGAGCCGAGGTGCCGATCCAACTCGGTGAGCCGGTGTTCCAGCCCGGCAACGCCGCCGATCTCGCCGCCGTCATCGCCGAGGACGGGCCCCTGCTGCTCCCCGACGCATCGGGCGGAGACCGTGACATCGTGCTCAATCACCTCGGCGACTCCCCCGACGAGGGCTGGGTGGCGTTCGCAGCCAGGAGCCTGACCGCTCCCCGAGATTGTTTCGTGGAGTGGCAGCCCGATCGCTCCCTGTTCGTCGACAACTGCGACGGTGCCGAGTATCCGGCCGATGGTGAAGGCCTCGAACAGTACGGCACCTCCATCGACGTCGACGGCAACCTCGTCATCAACCTCAATGTCGTCGAGAGCACCGCCGACGGCGACGGTTGATCACCATGACCTTCCTCCTCGCCCAGATCAGCGACACGCACGTGGTGGCCCCCGGCCACGACGGCGAACTCTATGTCGACAACAACGCCCGGCTCCGACTCGCCGTCGAGCGGCTGCTGGCCGAGACCGTGACGCCGGGCGCCGTACTGCTGACCGGTGACCTCACCGACCTCGGCACCTACGAGGAGATGGCCATCGTCGCCGAGTTGCTGGCGCCGCTGACGATGCCGGTCTTCGTCGTTCCCGGTAACCACGACCTGCGATCCTCGCTCCGAACGGCATTCGGAATGCCCTGGGCCGCCGACGACAACATGAGCTGGGTCGTCGACGCCGGTCCGATCACCGTGCTCGGCCTCGACACCCTGGCCGCCGACCAGATCGACGCGGACGGTGAGGTGAATCACGGCGGCGAGCTCGACGACACCCGTGCTCAGTGGCTCGACGAGGCGCTCGCCGCCACAGCGGGGCGACCGACCGTGATCGCCATGCACCACCCGCCGTTCACCACCGGCATCGGTTGGATGGACCAGACCGGGCTCGACGACCGCACCCGGTTCGCCGACATCGTTGGCGCCCACCCGCACGTCACCCGCATCTTCTGCGGACACCTGCACCGGTCCATCACCACAACGATCGCCGGCGTCCTCTGCAGCACCGGACTCAGTACGATTCACCAGGTCGAACTCAATCTTGCACCGGATGCCAGGCCTCAAGTGGTCTGCGATCCCCCCGGCTATCAGCTTCATATGTTCGACGGGAACTGCTGGGTCACCCACACCCGTCATTTCGACACCGGTCGGGCGGTCATCGACCCCGGTTGGGCGTAACGAATCGACCAAGTGACGATCCGATGGCGAGCTTGCGTCGGCTCTTCGTACGGCTATGGAACGGTTCCGGGGTGCGCTATGGTGTGTCGGAGATACAACCAGCTGAAATGGGTTGGTCACGGCACATGGCGCCTCTCCGGTGCCAGAAGAGGGGCTGCCCGTGGTCGATCTGCTAACCCGGTTCATCGGACCGGAAGGGGAGCGAGAATTCAATGGACTTCAAACGACTTGACGTGTTCCGTCGAAACGTTGGGCCGGTTCAGCTCGATCTGATCGAGTCGTACGCCCAAGGCCGCATCGGTCGCCGCGACTTCCTCAAGCGAGGCATGATCGTCGGCCTTTCGATGCCCGTGATGGGCACGATCATCGCCGCCTGCGGTGGCGACGACAGTGGCGACGGCGACACCGCATCGGGCGGCGACGGCGAGAGCAGCGGCACAACCGAGGGCGGCAACCTCGTGGTCGCCATCCAGCAGGGCGATGCCAACTCGGGCCTCGACCCGGTCAACATGCTCGATCTCGGCACCTACGCCGTGATCTCGCAGAGCTTCGAATATCTCGTCGGCGTCGGTTCCGACGGCAACATCGGCGACACCGGTCTGGCCACCGCCTGGGAGGCCAACGAAGACGGCTCGGTCTGGACGTTCACCCTGCGTGAGGGCGTCAAGTGGCAAAGCGGTGCCGACTTCACGTCGGCCGACGTCGCCGCCACCATGGACCGTCTGGCCGCTCAGGGCAACGCCGGTCTCGCCGGCGTGATCGGCGAGGGTTCGGTCGACGCCTCGGATCCCGGCGTCGCCGTCGTCAGCCTGCTCGAACCCAACGGCAACTTCCCCGTTCTTGTTTCCACCTTCAACGCCCAGTCGGTCATCACCCCGGCCGACTACACGGACGGCACCACGCTCGACGAGCGGCCCGACGGCACCGGTGCCTGGAAGTTCGTGAGCTTCGATCCGACCACCTTCGTGGTTCGGTTCGAGCGCAACCCGGATTGGTGGGGCGGCGCGACCCCGCTCGACACCATCGAGCTCCGGGGCTTTTCGGATCTCGGTACCGCCGTGACCGCCATGACCTCGCGTGACATCGACGCCATTCAGCAGTTCACCGTGATCGGCGGTGAGGGTCTTCTGGGCGACGAGAACTTCACGGTGCTGACGCCCCCGGCCGCCACCCACCGTCAGGTGTGGTTCAACACTCAGGAGGGCCAGTACACAGACAAGCTGGTCCGCCGGGCCATGGCCTACTGCCTCGACCGCAACGAGATGGTCACGACCCTGTTCAACGGGCGGGCGGAGATCGCCAACGACCACCCCATCCTGTCGACACTGCCGTTCTTCGATCCGGATGCGGTCGAGCAGCGCACCCGCGACATCGACATGGCCAAGTCGTTGCTCAGCGAGGCCGGCGTAACCGAGATCAGCGGCACGATCGAGACCGGCGACATCCAGGAGATTCCCGATCTCGCTGCCATCATCCAGCGCAACGCCGCGGAGGCCGGGTTCAATCTTCAGGTCAGCACCCAGTCGAATTCGACCTTCTACGGCAACGCATGGTGCCCCGACGACGGTGACGATTCGACGGTACCCTGCTGGGGTTCGGCCGAGTTCGGTATCGTCGACTACGGGCACCGTCCGACCCCGGACGTGTACTTCAGCTCGGCTCTGGCCTCGGGCGGAGTCTGGAACTCGTCGGTGTGGGAGAACTCCGACTTCGACGCTCTGCTCTCCCAGTACCGCACCTCGGTCACGGTCGACGATCAGAAGGCGGCGGTCGGCGAGATCCAGAAGCTCATGCACGAGGAGACGCCGGCCTGCTACCCGTACTTCTACAACTACCTCTCGGGCCACGACAACAGCGTCTCGGGCATGCAGGCAACCGCGCTGGGTCACGTGATCCTGAGTGGGGCGTCCAAGAGCGCCTGACCGTAACAACAAGCCAACCAAATTCAGCAAGCGGATTTGAGGCGGCGACGGGGTTCCGTCGCCGCCTCTGCCGTCTCAACCACAGGTCAACCAACAGCAACGAAACAAGGGGGAACACGTGAGCGTTCCAGATGCTCAGGTAGCCCAGGGGGCAGAGCCGACACCGGCGGGAGCCGAGACCAAAGTCCGAAGACAATTCGGCGGCTCGATGTTTCAGTTTTTGATACGTCGTTTGCTCCTGGCGGTGGTAACACTCTTTCTCATCCTGGTCATCGTGTTCGCCCTGACCCGGGTGTTCCCATCGGATCCGGCCCGCCAGTTGGCCGGGCCATTCGCCTCGGAGGAGCGGGTGGCCTCGCTCACCGAGAACCTCGGCCTCGATGACCCGCTGATAACCCAGTTCGGCCGTCTCCTGTGGTCGGTTGTGACGCTCGACTTCGGTGAGTCGTTCTCCCAGCCCGGTGTTCGGGTACTTGATCTCGTGCGACCGGCCCTGTGGAACTCGGCCAAGCTGGTCGGGCTGGCGCTGCTCCTGACCCTGCCGATCTCGATTCTGGGCGGCATCTGGGCCGGCTACAAGAAGGACACGCTGGCCGATCGGAGCATCGTGTCGTTCGGCTTGGCCAGCGCCTCGATTCCCGACTTCGTGTCCGGCGTGTTCCTCCAGTTCATCATCGGGGTGCAGCTGGGCTGGCTGCCGGCCATCTCCAACGCCCCGGACAACGCCAGCATCTTCACCGAGCTGCGCTACATCTTGCTGCCGGCGCTCGCCATCGTCTTCGTGTACTTCGGCTACATCGCCCGCATCACCCGGGCCGGAGCGATCACCGCCTTCGAGTCGGACTACACCCGCACGGCGTTCATGAAGGGTCTCAGTCCAAGTGAGGTGATCCGGAAACACGTCATGAAGAACGCCCTGCAACCGACGGTCGCCGTGACCGGTACGCAGATGGGCTACCTGTTCGGCGGTCTGGTCGGCCTGGAACTGGTGTTCAACTATCCCGGTCTCGGGGGCTTGATCTTCAGGGCCGCCACCGCCCCCGACTTCCCACTGCTTCAGGCAGGGGTCGTCACCGTGGCCATCATCTTCATGTTGTCGACGCTGGCCGCCGACCTACTGATCGCCTGGATGAACCCCCGGGCCCGGATCTCGTCATAAGGGGGATTGAGAGATGGAAGAAAGCAACGTCGTACAGGACCAACTCGAGTCTGAGGTGCAAGAACCCGATCTCGTACCGATCAGCACTGCGCCGGCCCTCGACCGCAAGTCGGTCCGAGCCGAACAGCGGCGGGAGCTGTTCCGCACGCCGTCGTTCCTGATCGGGCTGTTCATCGTTCTGCTGTGGCTCGCCTGCGGCATCGTACCGGAGGTCTTCGCCCGCTACCCGGAGCTCGATCCGGTCCGCGTCGACGGCCAGGTCATTCCCCGCGCCGCGCCGAGTGCCGATGCCTGGTTCGGAACCGACGGAACGGGTCGTGATGTGTTCTCCCGAGTGGTGTACGGTGCCGACAACGTGCTGATCAACGCCCCGGCCGCCGCACTGATAGCCGTGGCCCTGGGTGCCCTACTCGGCCTCATCATGGGTTACTACCGAGGCTGGGTCGACGAGATCATGAGCCGGATCATGGAAGCGGTCCTGTCGCTCCCGGTGATCCTGCTCGCCATAATGGTGCTGGTCGTGTTCGGTGCGTCGCGTCTCGCGATCATTCTGACGATTGCCGGCCTCTTCACACCCGTCGTGACCAGAACGGTGCGAGCCGCGGTGTTGACCGAATCCCAGCTCGACTATGTGGCCGCGGCGAAGTTACGTGGTGAGTCGGGCCTGTTCATCATGTTGCGGGAGATCCTGCCCAACATCACCAATGTGTTGGTGGTGGAATTCACCGTCCGTGTCGGCTATGCCATCTTCACCGTGGCGACCCTGGCCTTCCTGGGTCTCGGCGCCGACGACGTCACGGTTGCCGACTGGGGCACCGACATCTCCCAGAGCTACGACCTGGTGAAAGCCGGCCAGTGGTGGCCTTCGATCTTCCCGGCGCTGGCCATCGCAATCCTGGTGATCGGCGTCAACCTCATCGCCGACTCACTGGACAAAGTCTACAAGGGCTGATTTTTCAGCTCCTCGAGAAACGGGGGATCATATTCCTATGACCGCAGTAATGGACTCCGAGATTCCGATCGACCGGGGTGACCCGAACACGGCGGCGCTGGCCGTGCAGGACCTCAAGCTCGTGTACCACGTCCGGGGGAACCCGCGTGACGTGTTGCGTGGGGTCACGTTCCAGATCCGACCTGGAGAGGCCTACGGGCTCGTTGGTGAGTCAGGTTGTGGCAAGTCGACGACGGCCTATGCCGCCCTGCGCTACCTGCCCACCAACGGTGAGATCACGGGCGGTCAGGTTCTAGCTGATGGCCGTAACATAACCGCTATGCCGGCTTCGGAGCTTCGTAAGTTCCGGGCCACCGACGCGGCGATGGTCTACCAGGATCCGGTTCAGGCTCTGAACCCGGCCCTGAAGATCGGCAAGCAGGTGGCCGAGTGCTACCGCATCATCGGCCAAGGTAAGGAGGAGGCCGCCGAGAGTGCCCTTCAGGCCCTGACGCGGGTGCACATTGCCGACCCACGCTCGGTGCTCGACCGGTATCCGCACCAGCTGTCGGGCGGCATGCTCCAGCGTGTCGTGATCGCAATGGGCCTGGCCGGCGATCCGAAGCTCCTCGTGCTCGATGAGCCCACCACCGGCCTCGACGCCACCGTCGAGGCCGAGGTGCTCGACCTGGTCCGGGAACTCCGCAGCCAGACCGACGCCGCTGTTCTCCTGATCGCCCACAATCTCGGCGTCATCCGCACAATGTGCGATCGCGTCGGGGTGATGTACGCCGGACGAATGGTCGAGGAGGCCCCCGCCGACGAGCTGTTCGACCAGCCCCGCCACCCGTACACGATCGGTTTGATGAACGCCATCCCCCGGGCTGGTCTGCGCAAGACTGACCGAGCTCTGTCGACCATTCCCGGCAACATGCCCCCGATCGGGTCCGAACTCAGGACGTGTGTGTACGTCGACCGGTGCCCGCTGGCCTCGGACCTGTGCCGCACCGAGGTCCCACCGATCGTGGCGCTGAACGACGGTCGTTGGACCCGCTGCCACCACAGCGACCAGGTCACCGAGATCACCGCTCCGGAGGAGAAGATCCCGCTCTACGACGCCGGCGACAAGAGGGTTCTCGAGCTCAATCATGTCTCCAAGACCTTCCGTCAGAAGGGCCGTGACATCCCTGCGCTCGTCTCCGTCGACCTGGGGTTCGCCGAGGGCGAGACACTCGGCCTGGTCGGCGAATCCGGGTCGGGCAAGTCGACGCTGGCCAAGGCCATGCTCGGTGTCCATGCCGCCGATCCCGGCAGCGAGATGGTCCTCGACGGCAAGCCGATGAAGGCCGAAGCCACCGCCCGTCGCCGGGAGGCCATCCAGGCACTGCAGATGGTGTTCCAGAACCCCGATTCGGCGCTCAACCGATCGTGGACGGTGCGCCGCATCCTCAAGCGTACGGTGACCACACTCACCGGGGTCAAAGGGGAGGCGGCCGACAAGCGGGTCGAGGAGATCGCCGAAGCCATGCGGCTCTCACACCATCACCTCGATGTTCGACCCCGCCAGCTTTCGGGTGGGCTCAAGCAGCGGGTGGCCATCGCCCGCGCCTTCGCCGGTGACCCCCGCCTGGTGGTGTGCGACGAGCCGACCTCGGCGCTCGACGTGTCGGTCCAGGCCGCCATCCTGAACCTGCTGGCCAACCTGCAGCACGACGAGCGGATCAGCTACCTGTTCATCACCCACGACATCGGCGTCGTCCGCTACCTCGCCGACCGGATCGCCGTCATGTACGTCGGTCGGATCATGGAGAAGGGGGCCACCGACGACCTGTTCAAGGGTCCGGTACATCCCTACACCGAGGCGCTGCTCTCCGCCGTGCCCAGCGTCGACGGTGTGGCCAAGGAACGGATCCCGCTCACCGGCGAGATCCCCACTCCCGCCAATCCGCCTCCCGGCTGCGTGTTCCACACCCGGTGCCAGTACCACATGCCCGGCGTGTGCGATGTCGAGGTGCCACCGGCGGTCGAGGTCAGCCCACGCCACATCATCGTCTGCCATCTGCCGATCGATCAGATGCCCACACCGGTCAAGCTGACCAAGGGCAACGGTCAGGTCGTGGCGTAGGGGAAAACGATGACGGTCGCCAGACCTTCCCTCCGGCGGACTGGCGACCGTATTCAGTAGACGTCGCCGATCCTCGGCCTGATACCAATTTCTGGTGACCGATTCCACCCGGGCGACACGATCATCACCGGTGATGACTTCCGACGGCCGGCCGACACTGAGCACCTTGAGATCGACTTTCGCCTGCGTCGCGATCTTCTTGCGGGCCCGTTCGGAGGTTCGCGAATCGAACATCGCCCTGCCCTCCTAACATGGAGTGATGCGACCTGGTCTCCGATCCTTTGAAGCGGCCATCTTCGACATGGACGGCCTGCTGCTGGAATCGGAGTCGCTGTGGCGCAAGGCCGAGAGCGAAGCGGTGACCCGACTCGGGTTACCGCTCACCGAAGCGGATTTCGTGGAACACACCGGCGTGCGGATGCGCGACGTCGCCCGCATCTGGTTCGACCGCCACCCGTGGCAGGGTCCCAGCCCCGATGATGTGGCCGATCAGGTCATCGACCGCGTTGTCGAGCTGGTGGCCGAAGCCGAACCACTCGCCGGCGTCATCGACACCCTTAACTTGTGCGCCTCCCAGGGTCTCCGCCTGGCACTGTGCTCGTCATCGGACCGCAGACTCATCGACGCGGTTCTGACCACGCTCGACCTCGAGCCCTACTTCGAGGTGAGCCACTCCGCCGAGAACGACGGGTTCGGGAAACCCCATCCCCAGCCGTACCTGAGCACGGCGGCCAAGCTGGGCATCAACCCCGGGGCATGCCTCGCCTTCGAGGACTCGGTGACCGGCTGTCTGTCGGCCAAGAGCGCCGGCATGACCGTGATCGCCGTGCCCGACCCCGACGCCCGGGGGCTGCCGGGGTTCGGCATCGCCGACCTGGTCCTCGGTTCGCTCAGCCACTTCGACCGGGAGGCCCTCGAGGCGGTGTTGTCGGGCGTCCCGGCGCCGAACATGGCTCGACCACGGTTCCATCTGGCCTTCCCGGTCGACGATCTCGACGCCGCCCGGAGCTTCTACGGCGGCGTGCTGGGTTGTCGTGAAGGACGGTCGGCCGACACCTGGGTCGACTTCGATCTCTGGGGCCATCAAGTCGTGGCCCATTTGAGCAACGAGATGCACCCCCCGTCGACCAACGCCGTCGACGGACACGACGTTCCGGCCGAACACTTCGGCGTCCTGCTGCATCGCACGGCCTGGATCGATGTGGTCGAGCGTCTCGAACGGGCCGACACGCCCTTCCTCATCGAGCCGACGATTCGGTTTGCCGGGCTGCCGGGTGAGCAGCACACCTGCTTTGTGCTCGACCCGGCCGGCAACGCACTCGAGTTCAAAGCGTTCCGCGACGACCGTCAGGTGTTCGCTTCGGACGGCGAACCCGCCTGACGCGGCGAGGCCCGGGCTGACGCCCGGGCCCCTGGATCTCATCGCCAAACCGGCGAGGCTAATCAATCGCCGACTCGGCAACGTCCAGCTCGGTGTTGGCGTCGGCCGAGGACGAGCCGCTGCTCTCGGGCATCGACAGCCGACGCTGACCGTTCTCCGGGCCGCGGCGGGCGACGACGTCGAGGATGTTCACACCGGTGGCCGTCTCGATCTGTTCGGCGATCGAGACGACGGCGGCCGGCATCTGCCTCGCCACCCCACCGATTCCACCCTCGCCGCTGCCGTTGTCGATCACGGTCACCTTGTCGATGTCGATACCGTTCACCGTCTCGGTGATCAGCTCGACGATCTCCGGCAGCATCTTGAGCATGAGGATGTCGCGGGCCTCCGGTCCGGCGGCCGCGTACTCCTCCTGGAGCCGCTTGTACACCTCGACCTCCGCCTTGCCGTCCTCGATGATGCGCGCTGCTCGACCTTGGGCTTCCAGCTGCATGGCCTGAAGCTGGGCCCGGGCCGGTTCGAGCACATCGGCGGCGAGGCGACGCTTCTGCAGTTCGATGCGTTGCTCCTCGAGATGCTGCTGGGCTTCGACACGGGCCACATCGGCGGCCACCTCGGCTCGCTCCTCCGACGAATGCGCCTCGGCCTCGAGTTCGGCCCGACGGACACGAAGTTTGTTCTCCTCCTCGGCGATGACGAGGTCGGCCTGGACCCGGGCCAGCTCGGCCCGCTGGCGACCAGAGGCCTCGGCCTCCTCCGCCTCAGCCGCCTGATCGGCCTCGGTCTCCCGGGCCTCCCGCAGCACGTTGGCTGTGCGGCGACGACCGACCGCTTCGAGGTAACCGACCTGGTCGGTCACATTCTGGATCTTGAGGACGTCGAGTTCGAGTCCGAGCGTGCGGATGTCGTCGTCGGCCTCGTCGATCAATGTCTGGGCGAATTTCAGACGGTCCTCGTTGACCTCCTCGGGAGTCAGCGTGGCCAGCACGCCACGGAGGTTGGCCTCGAGGTTCTCCTTGGCGATCTGCTGGATGTAGTCGGCGTTCCGCCCGAGAAAGCGCTCGACCGAGTTCTCGAGAAGACCCTCACGGCTCGACACCTTGATGTTGGCCACGCCCTGAACATCGAGGGGGATGGCACCTTTCGAGTAGGCGTTGCTGACCGACACTTCGATCGGGATCGTGTTGAGGTCCATGAAGTCGACCTTCTCGATCAGAGGGATCCGTAACAGCCGACCACCTTTGATGACCCGATAGCCGACCGATCGTCCGTCGGACAGCTGGCGCGTACGACCGGACACGACGGCAACCTTGTTGGGAGGACAGATGACGATCAGACTCCGGACCGCGAACGCCGCGGCCATGATGATGACCACCACGAAGACGGCGATGATTGCTAGGAATTCCATGTTGCTCCTCCTTCAAAGAGAACGTGGGCGTGTAGTGCGACTGAGGTGAAACGGCGCGTTCGATCGACGGCGAACGGCTCGGTCGGGGTCATTCGAGATCGATCAGCGAGGCGACCCTGGCGATACCGTCCTTGATCTCCACGACCACGACTTCATGGCCGGGTTTGAAGGCCTCACCGTCGAACGACTCGGCCACCAAATAGTGGGGTTGTCCGGCCAGATCGATGCGAATGCGGCCCCGACGATCGGTGTCGATCGGGACGGTGACCGCTGCGGGGCGACCCTCGAAGGTCCGCTCGCCGAACTGGGACGTGGACTCGGACGATTTCAACAGACCGAAGAGAACCGAGTTGGCGACGGCCGCCACCACGCCGAGCACCAGCGCGGTCACCAGGGTGAGGACGACGTTGTAGCCAAGACCGGTGAAGACCAGCCCGGCCGCTCCGAAAAAGGCGGCGAAGAACACGATGGAACGGAACGACAGCAGGCTGCCGACGATCGCCTGACTCGCGTCGAGCCCGGCCGAGACCGGTGAGTGCGTCTCCGATCCGATGTCGGAGTCGAGGTCGACGTCGGTATCGAAGTCCGTCTCGAGTTCAAAGTCGGTGTCGAAGTCGACATCGGTGTCCACGTCGAAATCAGTGCCGAAATCAGTGTCGAGGTCGGTGTCGACCTCCATGTCGGATCCCAGGCCGCCCAGAATCATGGGAATCAGAAAGCTGCCTCCGAAGATGGCGGATGCGAGATAGAGCCAGAACACGGGACTTTCCTTTCCGATTACGAGTTCGTTGTTGTTGGTGACGACGGGGTTCGGTTGACGATGCGGCGGATCATGACGGCAAGTGGGCGGCGAGGATGGTCTCCACGCCCCGGTTGACGGTGCGCCAGTCGTCGATCCATTCGGTGAGGACCTGGCGACCGAGATCGGTGGGCCGGTACACCTTCCGGGCGGGACCGCTCGCAGAGGCGACCAGTTCGGCTTCGACGAGGTCATGCTTCTTCAGCCGTTTGAGCACCAGGTAGATGCTTGCCTCGCTCCCGGCCGGCATGCCCGCCTCCTCCAGTTTCTGGAGGAGCTCGTAGCCGTAGGAGGGCGAATCGACGAGACAGCCCAGCACACACATGTCGAGCACGCCTCGCATGACCTGGGCGTGATGTCCGTCCGAACTCAAAACCATAACTCGATTATTACATTTCGGTGTTAAGTAGTCAAGGGAAAAAGGTAGAGGTCGCCGATTTGTAGCGGGAACATCACTCGACCGCTGCTCGCGACGACCCGATCCCGGGTAGCGGCCGACCACCGATCGTCGGATCCGCAGATTTGCGTTAGGGTGCAGATGGTGTCGGACAAACCCTTGCAGATTCTGGTCACCAACGACGACGGCGTCGACTCGCTCGGCCTCCACGAACTCGCCCGGTCCATGGTCGAGCTCGGACAGGTCACGGTCGTGGCCCCCGACTCCGAGTATTCGGGAGCTTCAGCCTCCATCGGCTCGATCTTCGAGGACGATCGGGAGGTCCACCGGGCCATGATCGACGGTATCGATTCGGTCTGGACCGTCTCGGGACCACCGGCCCTGTGTGTGATGTACGCCCACCTGGGCGCGTTCGATTTCACACCGGATCTGGTCGTGAGCGGTATCAACCCCGGCGCCAACGTCGGCCGGTCCGTGTACTACTCGGGCACCCTCGGCGCGGCCATCACCGCCCGCAACTACGGCATCCCCGGCGTGGCGGTCAGCCAGGCCGTCGACAGCGGAGCCGTGGAAGGACAGGCCTGGGGCGAGATCGTCGCTCAGCTCGACTGGCGCATTGCGGCCGGGGTCGCCCAGAGGGTCGTCGAGGCCATCCTGCCGGAAACACAGGTCGACCACTCCCCTGGCACCGCCCCCGTCATCAACATCAACGTTCCCCACCGACCGCTCGACGAGATCGAGGGCTGGGCCTGGACCGAAGTGGCGCCCGGCCCCCAGCGAACGATGAGCAGGGTGAGGCTCAAGCCGAAACCCGGCCACCTGGGGGGTTACAACGTCGAGTTCGAGTTCGGCTCGGCCGATGAGGATCCCGAGGCCGGCACTGACGTCGCCGTGGTGTCCGAGCGGGTTTCGGTCAGCTACATCAGCACCATGACAGCGGTCGAGCCGACCCGGATGGGTACCACGGAGGCCGTCATGAAGTCGCTGAACGGGTTCTTCGCCGACCACAGGTAGGCAGGCTCCGCTCAGGGCGTCGCTGGTGGCACCAGCACCAGCCAGCGGGGAACAAGATCGTCGATGACGATCCGGCTAACCGACCGGTCCGGTGACGCGTCGAGATCGACGATTGTCACCAGGGCCGAGCGAAGACCGATGTTCGCGCTGTCGGCCATCGCCAGCAGGTGGGATCGGTTGACGGCCGTCATCGTCTCGGCATCGGCGCCGACAACCGGTACGAACCGGCCGGTTCCGTGATCGATGACGCCGCCGCTCTGGCGGAGCAGGATTCGATCGGCGTCGGCCACGAGCCGCAGATCGAACGGCCCGCCAACCGGAATCGACAGGCGTTCCGGCGGTGAGTCCGCCCGGCCACGACGCTGCAACACCCAGTCGCAGGAGTCGGGTTGGGTGCACTGCTGACCGACGATTGCCTGTTGGGATGTCGAGGAGGCGAACAGATCACCGACCCTGACCCAGCGACCGTCGACGCGCTCGAACGTTCCCGACCCGACGGTGGCCACCACCTCGGGTCCGCCGTAGACCGTCTCGGTCAGGGCTATCGAGTCGAGCACTGCGCCGTCGGCCAGGCGCACCTTGGTCCAGGTCTGTGGATTGGCGTTGTTGTTCGGCCACCAGATCGAAGCGTCGGCACCGCTTCCGACGACAACGGGCCGATCGGCCGGCCGTCCACGGGTGAGCATACGCTGCAGGTTGGGGACCTCGATGATCTCCTCGGTCGGCTGGTCGAGATCATCAGGATCCGACCAGCCCAGACGGGGATCCCGGTACACGAGCAGCCGGTCGTCGACGATCGCCAGCGGCGCCCCGACCCGGTCGTGACGAGTTTGGACCCCCGAGCCCAGATCCACGTCGACGATGGTCTGACCGTCGCCCACCAGCAGCCGCCAACCGTCGGTGTCGAGATCGCTCAACCCGGCCTGCGGCTCTCCGAAGACCTCACGCCTGTCGTCACCGGAGGGCGACGTCGATACCGAACCGGGTGAGGCCGGCGACGTCGTGGAGTCGGGATCCGACTGTCCGGCGGTCGGGGTGGCGGTGGTCGTTTCGGTCGGATCGGTCGCTCCGGCGAGGTTCTCGGCAACCGTGGAGGTGGGATCATCCGTCGTTCGTGTGTCGACACTCGGTCGGCTGATGGCGAACCAGGCGACGAGCACGGCCGTGATACCGGCGAGAGCGGCGAGCCAGTCCGGCACTCCCTGCCGCCGCACCTCACCACGTGTGGTCGAGACAGGAGGTCCGTCGTCACCCTCCCCGGGGACACGAGCCGGCGGTTGCGCATCCGATGGTCGGCTCACGGGCGGCCCCCTCGAGAAACAAACAACAGTTTCGAGAGAGGGGAACTCCGGCCGAGTTCGAATCGAACCTCATTCCGGGTGTCGAGGTCGTGAACGACGACATCGCTGCCGACCTCCCCCACCACGGCGGCCAGGAAACGATCGTCCTCGGTCACATCCTCGATGACGAACCAGGGCTCGTCGACGTCTCGGTAGTGGTCCTCGATCGAAATCTCGGCCGCCAGCCGGACGTCGAAGAAGCCCACGTGTCCGGGCTCGACGCCAACGGCGACCCGGCCGGTGCGGCCGAGCACATAGCCGACCTGCAATCCAGGGAGCGGTCTTGTGACCCGGACCCCCGTCGACCGCTGGAGCCAGAAACGCCGGCACTGCTCCGGGTCGTCGCATCGCTCCGCGAGCACGTAGGAGAGACCGAAGAACCGTACCGAGGCATCGGTCAACGACCGGAAGCCGTCCTCGGTGAGTTCGAACAAGCCGCCGCCGGGAACCTCGACAAGCCCCATCGCAGCCACCGAGGAGACGTCGATACGCTGCTCCTGCTCGGTGGTCACATCGAGTCGTATCATCGACGATCCGAATGAGTCGCCCGACGGCTCGACGATGGTCACGTACAGAACGCCGTCATCGTCGACGACGGCGGAGGCCACCTCGGAGCCATTCGGTTCCATCGTGATTATCGTTTCCGGATCCTCTTCCGGCGAGCCGACCGGTATGGCCGAGATCCCGATCGCCGGATCGACCAGAAAGAGCCGATCGTCGAAGAAGCCGATCAGGCGTCCCGCCACCTCGTGGGTGGCGATCTGCCCGGTGGCCAGGTCGATCTCGATCAGCTCCGACGAGCGTGAGGCGAAGAGGCGGTAGTCGGTGAGCGCCGGATCGAGTTCCCCAAGATCGGCGATCGCGACCGCGTCGGCTCCGTCAACTGCGTCGATTCCGCCACTGCCGGTCGAATTGTCGGCGGCGCCGTCACCGACGCTGGACGTCGTCGGACCCGCCAGCTCGTCGGCCAGGCCGGTGAGGCCAGTGGTCGGAGCCCGGGCCACCCCCAGGGCGATGACCACGGCGGCCAGAACAGCAAACCCAAGGGCGAGGATCGTCCTGATGCTCCGCGGTCGGCCGGTGTTGCGGCGGACGCGACTCTCGGTTTCATCGACGGTGCTCAGCCAACTCGACGGCGTCGGCGCCGATCGGCCGCTCCTCGACTCGTCGAGCAGGTCGACCGACAGACCGCACCGAGCGCAGTATCGGGCGTCGGCCGGCAGCGCCGCGCCGCATCCTGAACACGTCATTGCCTCCTGACCGACCGTATCGCTCATCAGCCGTCACCCGGCTTCGGGACGAGGACAACCGACTGCGGCCAACCGGGAAGGTCGACGGCTATGATCCCGCTCGTCCCCGATTCGAGATCGTGCACGGCCGCCCCGGACCGGATCGGCACGATGAGATACCGTCCGTCGGGCGAGACGACCTCGGCGGCCTGGTCGAAGCGTGAGCGACCGGTTGGGTTCTCCGGTCCCAGTAGATACGCCCCCGACACCGTATCGAAGTACCAACGCCTCGAACCGTCGTACACGGTCACGATGCGATCGTCGGGTCCGAGGACGTCGACGATGCCGAAACCGTCGACGCTCGCCGGGATTCGCCGATCGATCCGGCGCCCGGACTGCCGGTCCAGCCAGTACCGCTGACAGGTGTCGGGGTCGCCACATCGTCGGACCAGCGCCAGCCGATCCCCGGATGCCTCGACGAATCCGTCCTCGAACAACCGAATCCCGCCGTCGGCGTCGATCTCGTAGCTCCCATAGCCGGGGCTGAAGCCGACTCCGGGTTCCTCCGAGAGCAAAGACGAAAACCGACGGACCGTCTGACCTGAATCCAGATCGATGGTGAGCGATTCCAGGTCCTCGACGTTGGCGTTCGGATCGCTGGGCAGCCGCCACACGCCAACGGTTAGTGTGCCGTCGCCCGGTAGATCGAGACGCGCGATGTCGGATCGATCGCCCTCTCGGAGCAACCTGCGCTCATCGTCCGGATCCACGATGGAAACGGAGTGGATTCCCCTTCCGGCTCCGTTGACGACCACCAGTCTGTCACGGTGGTGGCCCACAACCAGCCCGCGAGGATTCTGGAGGACCGCCTCCCCGGTGGCGGGATCCAGTCGAACGAGGTGGGTTGTGTTGGACACGATCAACCAGTGATCGTCGAGACCGATCAGTTCTTCGAGATCGATCGACGGGAGGACGTTTTCGGACAGATCCGGGATCGGGACACCATCGGCAACAGACGCCGTGCGATCCACGAAGGACTCGAGATCGTGATCGATCAGCGGCTCTCCGGGCGGTCCCCGGAACCAGGCGTCGGGTACTCGGGCATCGACGGCGGTCAGCGTGGCGGCAACATCGGCGAGCGCCTCGGTCGGAGGCTGGAAGATCCGCAAGGCCGCCCAGCCGACCACGGCCAGCACCGCAGCGGTGAAAACGCGAGCCCGGAGCGAACTCCGTGCCTCCGAAGCCGTCGATTCGGTCGAGACGCCGCTCGGCGACTTCCGGATGGTCGAGGCGGCCGCCCCCGACACCGCCGGTGGGCTATCGCCCGGCTCGGGCTCCAGCGACAACCCACAGTCGGCACAGAACCGATCGGCCGGTTCCGATTCCCGCCCGCAGCCGAGGCATACACCCTCCGGCGTCACGATTCCGACTCCCACCGGTTCGGTTTCGGCACGGCGACGACGGCGGTGACGCCACGCAACGCCTCGGCCCCGAAGTCCAGATTCCAGGCGGCGTGCGTGTCGAGATCGTAGATCACGAGACCGCCGATGACGGGTGCGATCAGCAACCGCCCTCCGACCACCGCTTCGACCGGTTGGTCCACGTGATCGCCAGCGGTTCCTCTGATGATGTTGGCCGGCAGGAGCCATCCGTTCTCGACGTCGAAGTAGCGGTGACCGTCCTCGCCGTTGACGAACAACAGGCGATCGTCGGGGTCGAGCACGTCCAGCTGCCAGGGATCCCCTGGAGGCAGCGGCCGGTCGACGCGCCGGCCGGTTTGCCGATCGAGCCAGTGCCGGGCGCAGTCGTCGTACCGCTGGCACTCGTGCACGAGGACATGACGTCGGCCGGCGACCACGGCCGGCCCGTCGGCGAGGTACCGGTACGAGCCGTCGGCGAACTCGAACAGCCCGCCGCCGGGCACCCACGTCAGGTCATCGGGCCGCCAGCCGTCGGCCGGCACCCCGATCGACTCGCCGGCTTCGAGATCGACGAGGAGCCGACCGGGGGCCCGACCTGGGGGTTGGGCGAAACTCCACACCGTGAGCGACAGCCGGCGATCGTCGATCATGCGGGCGGCATGGATCGACGACGGCACGTCCGCTGACTCGAGATCGATCAGCAGGACGGAATCACCTGCGGGGTCCTCGGCCGACACGGCGGTCAACCTCAGTTGATCCTCGACGAGGATCAACTGATCCCGGTAGCGGCCGAGCAACGATCCTGCGACCTGGGAGCGATCGTAGTGATCGAGTTCGCCGGTGTCGGCGTCGATGCGAACCAGTCCGCGGGAGTGTGACACGAACAGGTGGTGGCCGGCCAGGGCGGCGAGCCCGGACCGCCCGGGGATCTCCTCGACGGCGAGCTCGACGAGATCGACCTCGGCCGGTGGCGGGGTGATCGTCGTGGTAGCCGAGGCTGAGGTCGATTCAGGAGCTGCTGTCGGTTCCGTCGACTCGCCGACAAGCCGACCCTGCTCGGAGCCCGCCGAGGGCAGACCATCGGAGCCCGGCTCGATGTATCGCCAACCCAGCATTCCGACCGCCAGCGTCACCACGACAAAGAGCGGCCAGATCGTGTTTCGGCCCTTCTCGACGTGCAGTGCTCGATAACCGCCGTCGACCGAATCGGCCACGTCGTCGTCGAGATGCGGCAACCCACACATCGGGCAGTAGCGGGCGTCGGATGGACCCTGGTGACCGCAGGCCGAACAGCGTCCGACGGTCATCGATCGCCGCCCGGTTTCGGCACGAGGAGCACTCTCGACAGGTTGAAGGTTCGGGGCAGGTCGAGCGTCCACGAAACAGCTCTCGTCAGATCGTGGATCTGGACATCGCCGCTGTCGGACGCCGGGACGGCGGCGAGGAACCGCTCATCGGGCGTGAGGTCGCCCGGAATCGAAAATCCGCGGTCGGAGGTGGCACCAACGAGGTTCGGCAGCGTTTCACCGGTCTCGGTGTCGAGGAAGACCTGGCCGCGGGGACCGTAGATGACGGCGATCCGGCCGTTGGGACCCAGCAGCCATCCAGACGATGCTTCGGGTACGGGGCGATCGAGCTCCTGACCGGTGGCCCGATCGAACCAGTAGCGGCGGCAACGGCCGGGTGCCTCGCACTCCTCGATCACCAGGAGCCGCTCGCCGTGGAACCGGACCGACCCGTCGGCCAGAGGCCGGAAACCGTCGCCCGTCAGTTCGAACAAACCCGCGCCGGCCACCTCCACCAAGCCGAACGTGCCGTACTGGTTCATCTCGGCTCGCTGTTCCGAACCGGTCGTCAGATCGATGCGGATCATGACCAGATCGGGCTCGGCGGAGGAGAGAACGCCCGTCGTCAGATGGATGAGCCCGTCCTCGGTGAGCGCGGCCGCGATGAGATCGTGCCCCTTCTCGATGGGCATGGCCACCAGCTCCCACTCGGCGTCGTCGTCGACCGGGAGCGAAAAGATCGCGTCCGAGTCGACAAGATAGAGCCGATACCCGAACTCGCC
>Ga0224512_10000349_pt1 | contig 50018 bp, 48 predicted proteins | sample SF_May12_sed_USG_4_FD_169103 | JGI IMG/M metagenome (GOLD analysis project Ga0224512, IMG submission 169103) | Sediment microbial communities from San Francisco Bay, California, United States - SF_May12_sed_USGS_13 | ecosystem: Environmental > Aquatic > Marine > Sediment | place: USA...
CTCAGATATTGGCTACTAGACAGGCAGTGTCCGCTTTCGGCCCGCAGCGGGCATACAACACCGCCCTCCAATTTGACGCGATTGACTCTTCGCCCGTCGCAGCATAGATTGCGGGTTCGTGAAAAAATGGTGTTTGAAAACCCTACACCTATACCCTCGCATGGAAAAGGAACTCGTAGGGAAGTACACGATGCCCGGTATCGGCTTCGGGACGCTGGGCAACGTCGGCGATGCCGGCAGCGCGCTCGTCGAAGCGGCGCTCGCCGAGGGCTACCGGTACATCGACACATCCAGGTACTACGGCAACGAGGAGGCGGTCGGGAGGGCATTGGCGCGTTCTTCGGTCCCGCGCGGTGACATCTGGGTGACAACAAAGCTCCTGCACCCCAAGACGCCGCCGCAGCCGGACGTCGCTTTCGAGCTGGACAAGAGCCTGCGCCTCCTGCAAACGGACTATGTCGATCTCCTCCTGATCCACTGGCCCAACCCGGAAGTGTCGTTGGAGTGGGCCCTGGGTGAGTTTGCAGCGCTGCGCGAGCAAGGCAAGGCGCGTACGATTGGCGTGTCCAACTTCCCGACGGCCCTGTTGCGGCAGGCCCTGGAGATCGTCGGCGACCTGGCGGCCAACCAGGTCGAGTACCACCCCTACCTGAACCAGCGCCCGCTCCTGGAACTGATGCGCGAGCGAGGGCTCGTGCTGATCGCCCATTCGCCGCTCGCCCGCGGGGCGGTCTTGAACGACCCGGTCCTGCAGGAGATCGCCAAGCGGCGGCGGTTGAGCGTCGCGCAAATCGCGCTGCGGTGGCTCGTGCAGCAGGAACGGGTCGTCGCCATCCCCGGCGTCCTGAATGTCGAACAGTTGCGCGAAAACCTGAAGGTCCTCGAAGTCACGCTCACGAACGACGAGATGGCCGCTATCTCGGCGTTGGCCCGCGGAACACGAATTGTCGACCCGCCGCACAGTCCGGCCTGGGACTCTGCATGAGTATCTGGGGGGCATTACCTTATCCACAATCCAAGCAACGGCATACGAGACGGCAAGCGCAATTACGATTCAGACATAAGTGGTTTGTGGGAAAGGTAGTGGGAGTTAACGTCACGTCACTCTTTTCCGCTCGACCGATTGGCCCATTCATTAGGAGTGCGTCGAAGCAGGACGAGCGATGGGACGAGATCAGGAAACAGCTCTGCGCTGACCTCAAGTTAACTGACGTAATCGTTACCGCGCACCACACACCCCGCTGCGGCGGGGTTTTTGCTTGGGGCGCGGGCCGGACGGCCATAAAGTTTGCGTTAGGTCGATAAGGTTGCGAAAAAGGATGATTGCCCTACCGCAAAGGGGATGCTTGTCCCATTCGCAATCGTGAGCGTCAGGCGTATGTTTACAGACTACGCGTTTAATCAAATGTGGGGGTATAGCTCAGTAGGGAGAGCGCTTGCGTAGCATGCAAGAGGCCACTGGTTCGATTCCGGTTACCTCCACCAGCAACACCCGTTAACCTCAATCAGCCGTAACTACACACCCCGTTGCGGCGGGCTTGGGCAAACTTAACGCATCAGCGTGAAGGGCGGAAAATGACACAACCACAAAAAAGAAGAGACCAGCGGGTCGATACCGCACTGCTGGTGTTCCTAGAGAACGTTAGGGGCGTCACGCGCGACGTGAGCGCCTCGGGCGCGTTCTTCTGGACAAGCGGCACGTATGCGCCCGGGGAGTCAATCAGCTTTGCGATAGAACTCAAAACGGCCGGGGGCAGGATGATGCGGAAATGCCAAGGAGCCGTCGTCCGCACCGAAACGCTCGCTCACATGGTCGGTGTGGCGGCGAGGATCACCGAATCGACGATGGAGTCTGCGTAGACGTGATGTCATACGCATAGAAGTATAAGCGGCTCGTCCTAGAGCTCCCGCGTAACACGTCTCAGCACTTACACACACCCCGCTTCGGCGGGGTTTTTGTTTGTGGTGACGTGTCGAGGCGCTGCGAGGGCGCGTCGCGTCCAGGCCGTCAGGTGCAGCCCCTGATTAGGTGCACACGTACCATGGAAGCGTGAACTCTATTGTGGAATCTTTGCGCTCGGATTCGGCGAGCATCCGTCGCATCGTGTCTGTGAACTCCGGTGATAGAAAGTGCTCGCCCTTCATCCCAGGCAAATGTCGTGCGCTTGAAACTAACCTGACATATTCCGCGTCGGGAATTCCCGCGCCCAGCTCAATGTCCGCCCGAAGCGCGTTCCAGGGTACCCACCTGAGTCGGGAACGCTTCTTTGACACCACAGTTGCCTCCGGACAAGGGCGCTCGTCACCTTCCAGGACATGCGGTTCAATTCGTGGCACGCGGGCGAAGTAGGAAACATGCGTTGGGTTCTCCCAGGGTTGTTGGATCAGTAGCAGGCAGGATGTTGCCGCGACACGCACGACACGGCCCACTATCTCAGCGGCGTCAGAGGGCCAGGATAGCGCGAGAGCCAGCGTAGCCATGAGCAGGTTAGTCATACCGGGTTGTTGCAAAAACACCGACACGGACACGCTTTTGGCATAATAGTTGGTGTGCAATAGCAGCTCAAAAGCAGCTCCCATGATAGGGTGATTCGTCCTATCGAAATTAGGGGAGCCCGCTCAGGGGGGCGACGCATTTGGGGGGAGTAGGCTGATTGAGCTTTATTGGCTTTCCTCTTAAGGGGGGCACATGGTCGGACGTACGAATAAATTAAAAGACAAGGTCGGCACGTTGCATAGCGGCGGTCACAACCAAGAATCGCCGACTGCAGACTGGGTTCGCACGGCGGCGATCATTGCCGCGGTGAACAGGCAAGTTGAACTGGAATCGCAGTGGCGGCTTCCCGAAGAGTTTTCGGCTAGGGACATCGACGTCGTTCGTGTGCGGACGCTGTCCAGCCAGATCTGATGCTTCACCAGGGGCGTTAATTATGCGCTGTCTTTTCACACATAAGTGGAGTGGAAAGATCTTCGATAGGTCTGTTGCTCCTTACAGAACATGTACACGGTGCGGAACGATGCAGCGCTGTATTTACCGTTTTTTTTGGAGAAATATACATATAACTTGGGAGACAATGAGAGAGCGTAGATACATTAAGTCGGAGCAAATCCGGATTGTTCGGGAACCCTCCTCTCGACTCGACCAATTGGCCCACTCCTTAGGACTGTCTCGAAGCAGGACGAGCGATAGGACGGGATCAGGAGAACGCTCCGCGCTGACCTAAAGTTAGCTGGCTAACCGTTACTGCCAACCGCACACCCCGCTTCGGCGGGGTTTTTGTTTATGCTGCTATGGATTCTCTGCGCCACGTTCACCGACGGCACCGGGCATTGTTGCGCTAGGTCAATGTTGGTGCGAAAAAGGACGTTGTTTCGTCCCCAATGAATGACTGTCCTATTTGCAAAGATGAGAGTTAGGCGGATAGTCATCCGAGTAAGTCTCGACTGACCGTAACAATCGATGAGGAGAAGCCATGGCTGCACAAAGCAAGTATCCAATCGTCCTGAGCAACATCGAATCGGTCCCCGGACGGGAGATCGTTGAGTTCTACGGCGTAGTAACCGGCAATACCGTGCGCGCCAAGCATGTCGGCCGCGACATCATGGCGGGGCTGAAGAACATCGTGGGCGGTGAGCTGGCCGGCTACACGGAGCTGTTGCAGGAATCGCGGCAGGAAGCCACCGAACGCATGATCGAACAGGCACAGTCGATGGGCGCCAACGCGGTGATCAACGTGCGTTATGCGACCAGTTCCGTCGCCCAGGGTGCAGCCGAACTTTTCGCCTACGGCACCGCCGTGCGTCTGGCGTAGGAGACCCGTCATGACTGCATACTTCGATGTGATAGTAAACTTCGGTCTGCCGTTGATGCTGCTGATCGTCGCGTACTCGGTGGGCACCTATCTGGAGCGGAAACACTTTGAGGATATCCGCGCGCGTGAGGCCAGGCTGCAGGGTTTTCCAGTCATCAGCTTCGGCACGGTGCCTGCCGATTGGAAGATTACCTCTACGGAGCTGGTTGCCGGCAGCGTAGTGGTGTCGTTGGACTATTTCAAAAGGATCATCGCGAGCCTGCGCGGGCTGATCGGTGGGCGCATCAAAACCTATGAACCGCTATTGGATCGGGCGCGCCGCGAGGCGCTGCTGCGAATGATTGAGGATGCCAAGGGACGCGGTTACGATGCGGTGGTAAACGTTCGCCTGGAAACGTCGCGGTTGGCCAGCGCCCGGCGCAATGGCAAGGGCACGGCTGGCGTTGAGATGCTGGCCTTCGGCACTGCCGTCTCGTTTGCCGGCCGATAGTCAATGCGGCACCGGCGGCGATGAAGTACGTTTCCAAGGCGCCGCCCTCGGACGACATCAATGTCAGTCCGGAGCATCCGCTCAAGGAAGCGGCGATTCTGATATCTGGGCTCACTGCGGTTTTCACGCTGCTCGCAGCGGCGCTGATTTTCTTCGTCGACTTGGTGGTGTTCTTCGTGCCTCCCGAAACGGAGGCGCGGTTGTTCGCCTCCTGGTGGCCGATCGATCTGTATTCCACTGAGGCTGAAGATCCGCGGGCGAGTGCGACGCGTGCACTACTCGAGCGCCTGGCGCGGCATTGGCCCGATTCAGCCTATACATTCCGCCTGGGGGTCATGGAAGATGACAGCCCCAACGCCATGGCGCTGCCGGGCGGCTTGATCGTGGTGACCACGGGACTCCTGGATCGAGTAGGAACCGAGAATGAACTGGCTTTCGTGCTCGGACACGAGTTAGGGCATTTTCAGAACCGCGACCACATCCAAGCGCTCGGCCGCGGTATTGCGCTTAGCATGATGGTTGCGGCCATCGGTAGCGGTGACGGTGGCGGTGCGCTTGGCCTTACCGTTGCAGATCTTACGCTGCGTGGCTTCAGTCGCGCCCAGGAAGGCGCGGCCGACCGTTTCGGGCTTGAAATTGTCCAGCGCGAGTACGAGCACGTGAACGAATCCTGGGGGTTCTTCGACCGGCTGCTTGAGGAGGATGCCACCTCTCGTGATCTGCTCATCTATCTCTCCACACATCCATCCGCGGACGATCGCATCGCGACTCTCAAAGCGTACGCGCGAGAACGTGATTGGCCTCTAACGGGGCCAACAGCGTTGCCGGCTTGGCAAGCTGCTCACGAAGATTGAAGGCCCGCAACCCCCTCGAAAGTCCCGCTCCGGCCGTCTCTCCCCGGGCGGCGGTGCCAGAAGGGCAAGCCGTCACCGCTGGTCGTTGACCATCACCCCACGCTCCCGGAGCAGCCGCGCGATTTCTTCGGCGTTGCTCGCCAATAGATGGCTCGGACGCATGTCTCCCTTCCACCCAGCGCGGTACGAGATCTCCCAAACCTGCACCGTGAAGGCCGGCCAGCCAAAGAACTCCCAAATCTGCTTCGCCAAACCGTCAAATTCGACGGCCTTGGCCTTGGCGGCCCTCGCCTTGGTGTCGGTGAGCATCGCGCCTCCTGACGGTATTTAGGCGGCTCAGAGAACCGATACCGTCCAGGGAAACCGGATGCAAGGGGCCGCAGTGGGCCGCTAGGGTGCTACTTTCCCCTATGGAAGCGGGGCGTTGGCTTTGAGGCTGGGACGGACTGGGACGCCTCGGAAAGCCGCTCGACGTAACGCGCGAGCATGTCCACTTCCAGATTGACCCGGTCCCCCGCGCGCAGCCCGCTGAGGTTGGTTGCGGCGAGGGTATGCGGTATGAGGTTTACCACGAACTCGGCTCCTTCGACATCGTTGATCGTCAGGCTGACGCCATTCACGGCAACCGAACCCTTCCGGGCAATGTACTTCGCCAGCTCGCGCGGCGCGGAAATCGCAAGCAGCCGGTTGTCGCCGGCCGGCTCGAATCGGGCCACACGGCCGACGCCATCCACGTGACCAGCCACGAGATGCCCTCCGAGCCGGTCCGCAAGCCGCAAGGCCTTCTCCAGGTTGACCCGGTCGCCGACAGCGAAGCCTGCGGTGCACGCGAGTGTCTCGTGCGACACGTCGGCCCCGAATTCCGCCGCAGCGAGGGCCACAATCGTGAGGCACACGCCGTTCACGGCAATGCTGTCGCCCACCCCAACGTCGCCAAGATCCATTTCGCCGCTCGCCAGGCGCAACCGCAGCCCCCCGGCCCCAGGGGCAGCCGCCGCTACCGAACCGACCGCGGCCACGATGCCAGTGAACATTATACGAACCTCGCTAAAATACGAATATCTGCCCCAATCATGCGTAAATCCCGAATTTCAAGGGCCCGGCGACCCGCGAGATCCTGCAACTCCGGCAGGTCGAACATTCCGCGCGCAGCGTCACCGAGAAGGCTCGGCGCGAGGTAGACCACCAGCTCATCGACGAGGCCCGCGGCGATCAGCGATCCGTTGAGCTTGTGGCCCGCCTCGACGTGCACCTCATTGATCTCCCGGCGAGCCAGTTCCTGCAGGAGCTGAGCCAGCTCGACCTTGCCTGCGCCGTTAGGTATCACGACGACCTCCGCGCCCTTCGCGCTTAGCGCGGCGATCGCCTCACGATCCTCGCGCGCGCCCGCGATCAGCACGCCACCCCCTTCCAGTACCCGCGCCGCTGGCGGAAGCTCGAGCCGGCTGTCCACCACCACGCGCAAGGGCTGGCGGCTCGTCTCCACCTCTCTCACGGTGAGCCGTGGATCGTCATCGCGAACGGTGCCGATGCCGGTCAGCACCGCGCACGCACGCGCGCGCCAGTGATGAGCGTCGCGGCGTGCGTCCTCGCCGGTGATCCACTGGCTGCGTCCGTTGTTGAGGGCGGTCTTGCCGTCGAGACTCGCCGCGAGCTTCATTCGCACCCACGGCCGCCCGCGCGTCATACGGCTGGCAAACCCTATGTTGAGCTCGCGCGCCTCGGCCTCGAGCAACCCGACGCCCGCAGCGACCCCGGCTTGGCGCAGCCGCTCGAGCCCCTGTCCGCTCACCAGCGGGTTGGGGTCCTTGATCGCCGCCACCACCCGCGCTACGCCGGACCCGATCAGCGCCTCCGTGCACGGACCGGTGCGACCCTGGTGCACGCAAGGCTCAAGCGTAACGTAAGCCGACGCGCCGCGCGCCCGCAGACCCGCCGTCTCGAGCGCGCTCACCTCGGCATGCGGCCCACCGGCCCGCTCGTGCCAGCCCTCCCCGACGATTGCGCCATCCCGCACGATAACGCAGCCCACGCGAGGGTTGGGCGCCGTCGTATAGAGGCCGTGGTGCGCGAGCTGCAGCGCGCGGGCCATATAGCGATGATCGTCAGCCGAAAACACGGTGACTAGGCGACTGAGTAACTAGATGACTAAGAGCGTCCAACAAAATCAAAAACATTCGCCGCGGATAAACGCAGATAAACGCCGATGAAAATCGACGAAACCTAATATGGTCTGGGGAATTGGTTCTATCGGCGTCCATCGGCGGCTTAAGGAGTGTGCGGGATTTCCTTTCTCGCTTCTACCTGACCAGGCAAACGATAACGCAAACTGGTTTCACTCTTTCACTTGGTGCCTAGCCGCTTGATCACTCGCCTTCCCTCTTGCGCCAGGGAGGAGGTGTCTGCACTTCCTTGATCACGTCCCGGAAGTCGTCGACTCCCTGGAAGCTGCGATAGACCGAGGCGAAGCGGATATAGGCGACCTCGTCGAGCCTGTGCAGCTCGCGCATCACCATTTCGCCGATGCGGCGCGAGTCGATCTCACGCACGCCGAGCGCGAGCACGTCCTGGGTGATCGTGGCAACGGCCTCGTCCACGAGCTGGGTCGGCACCGGCCGCTTGTGCAGCGCCCGCATGAAACCCGTGCGCAACTTCGCGAGGTCGAACTCGGCGCGGCTGCCATCCTGCTTGACCAGCTGCGGCATGCGCAACTCCACCGTCTCATAGGTGGTGAAGCGCTTGTTGCACGCCACGCACTTGCGCCGGCGGCGAATGCTCTCGCCATCGTCGCTGTCGCGCGAGTCAATGACCTGCGTCTCGCCCGACTGGCAGAACGGACACCTCATAAATACCGTTCAAGGTTCAAGCAAAGTTGGACGACTCACAAATACGAAGTTCCCCGCTTGGACTTTGAACCCGGAACACGGAACCTGGAACCTGGAACCTGGAACTTGGAACGGGCATCAGCCATAGACGGGAAACTTGGCGCACAGCTTCTTCACCTCGCCTGCCGTGTGTTTGAGCACCTTCTCGTCAGCCGGCGCCGTGAGCACATCCGCGATGAGGTTAGCGATCAACTCGGCCTCGATTTCCTTGAAGCCGCGCGTGGTCATGGCCGGGGATCCGATGCGCACGCCGCTGGTAATCATCGGCTTCTGCGGATCGTTCGGCACGGCGTTCCGATTAACGGTGATACCGACCTGGCCAAGGGCGTTTTGCGCGTCGCGCCCCGTAATCCCCTTATCGCATAGATTGACCAGGAACATGTGGCACTCGGTGCGCCCGGAGACAATCCGGAAGCTCCGTTCATGCAGCGCTTTGGCCATCACCCGGGCATTGTCCAGCACCTGCTCCTGGTAGGCCTTAAATCCCTTCGTCATGGCCTCCTTGAAGGCGAGCGCCTTGGCGGCGATCACGTGCATAAGCGGACCGCCCTGCGTACCGGGGAACACCGCAGAGTTGAGCACCTTCTCGTGCTGGGCATCCGCCAGTATCAGACCTCCGCGCGGCCCGCGCAGCGTCTTGTGCGTCGTGCTCGTCACAAAATCGGCGATCCCGACCGGGCTCGGGTAGAGCCCAGCGGCGACCAGCCCGGCGTAATGCGCGATGTCCGCCATCAGGAGCGCGCCAGTCTTGTCGGCAATGGCTTTGAACCGTTTCCAGTCGATAACGAGCGAATAGGCGGAGGCGCCGGCCACAATCAGCTTGGGCTTCTTGACGTGAGCGAGTTCCTCCACCTCGGCGTAATCGATCGCCTCGGTTTCCGGATTCAGGCCGTAGGTAACCGCATCGTAGTAGCGCCCGCTCAGGTTCACCGGTGCGCCGTGAGTGAGATGACCGCCAGCATCGAGCGCCATGCCTAGAATCACATCGCCGGGATGCAGCACGGCGTAGTACACCGCGGCGTTCGCCTGGGCCCCTGAATGCGGTTGCACGTTCGCATAACCTGCGTGGAACAGCTTCTTTGCACGGTCGATCGCAAGCTGCTCGGCAAGGTCGACGAATTCGCAGCCACCGTAGTAGCGTTTGCCGGGATAACCTTCCGCGTACTTGTTGGTAAGCACACTGCCCTGCGCCAGCATCACGCGAGGACTCACGTAATTCTCGGACGCGATGAGCTCGATATGATCTTCCTGCCGCTGGCGTTCCAGCTCGATCGCGCGCGCGAGCTCGATGTCGATGCTTTGGATGGTGTCCTTTGTTGAATACATGCGGTAAGCGTCCTGGGATCGGTGTCCTGCCGCCTAAACCGTTGATTTTAGCACCGAAGCACAGCCACGGGGGCATGCGCGGAGGCCGGCGCCGGTTGCCTTGGCCCGCTGAACCCGTTCCGGCAAAATCCTGAGCTTCCTCCCGGCCTTCGGTGACCATGCGCCTCCTGCTCGCCTGCTCGTGCTGGATCGATGCGCTCAACGAGCGCGTGGGTCGCTACGCTTCGTGGCTGGTGCTGGCCTGCATCCTGATCAGCGCCGCCAATGCCATCGCGCGCTACGGCTTCAACTTGAGCTCAAACGCGTTCCTCGAGATCCAGTGGTACCTCTATTCGATTGTGTTTCTCTGCGCAGCCGGCTACACCCTCAAGCACAACGCGCACGTGCGGATCGACATCGTCTCCGCGCGCCTATCGGACCGGGCGCGGGCGTGGGTCGATCTGTTCGGCGGGCTGTTCATGCTGTTGCCGGCCGCCACGATCATCCTCTGGTTCGGCTGGAGCGCGTTCCTCGAGTCCTATCGCATCGACGAAATATCCAGTGACGCAGGCGGTCTCCTGCGCTGGCCGATCAAGTTCATCGTCCCGCTCGCCTTCCTCCTTCTCATCCTGCAAAGCGTATCCGAGACCATCAAGCGCATCGCCTTCCTGCGCGGAATGGCCTCTGCGGAACAAACGGAGAGCGATCCAAGGCGCGAGATTTAATTGGAGCGTGTGGCAAGAATCGAAAAACATCATTAGCCGCAGATAAACGCAGATAACCGCTGATCAAATCCGCTAATCGTGACTCGTGATCAACCGAACGTCGTAGTGTGACCCGTGTCGATCTTTCCATTCACGATTCACGATTCACGGGGTGTAGGGCATGGCATTTGAGTTGATGGCCCCTCTGATGTTCGCGAGCCTGGCCGTGCTCCTGCTCCTCGGCTATCCGGTTGCGTTCGCGCTCGCGGCCAATGGCCTGCTTTTCGCCTTCATCGGCTTCGAACTGGGCCTGTTGCAACCGGAGCTGCTCCAGGCTCTGCCGCAACGGTTGTTCGGCATCATGCAGAATCAGCTGCTGCTCGCTATTCCCTTCTTCACATTCATGGGACTGATCCTGGAGCGAAGCGGCATGGCCGAGGACCTTCTCGACACGATTGGCCAGCTCTTCGGTCCGGTTCGCGGCGGCGTCGCCTATGCCGTGATCTTCGTCGGCGCTCTGCTCGCAGCGGCGACTGGCGTGATTGCGGCGTCCGTCATCGCCATGGGCCTAATCTCGCTGCCGATAATGCTGCGCTACGGCTATTCGCGCCGACTCTCGACTGGCGTGATTTGCGCCTCGGGGACGCTTGCCCAGATCATTCCGCCGTCGATAGTGCTCATCGTACTCGCGGACGTGCTCGGCGCCTCGGTGGGCGACATGTACCTTGGAGCACTGGGGCCCGCGGCGGTTCTGGTCAGTCTGCTCGCGCTCTACGTCGCACTGGCGTCATGGTTCAACCCTGAGGCGGCGCCCGCCTTGCCGCCCACCGCCCGCACGCTCGCAAGCTGGCCGCTCTACCGACATGCCCTGTTCGTCATGATGCCACCACTCGTATTGATCTTCCTCGTGCTGGGCTCGATCTTCATGGGCGTCGCAACACCGACCGAGGGCGGCGCCATGGGCGCCGTCGGTGCGCTGGCGCTGGCAGGGGCAAAGCGGCGGCTCGGGTTCCGCATGCTGCGCGAAGCACTGGACTCGACCACACGGCTCGCGAGCTTCGTTATGTTCATCCTCATCGGATCGACCGTTTTCGCGCTCGTGTTCCGCGCCGTCGACGGTGACTTGTGGGTGGAGCGGCTCTTCATGATGCTGCCGGGTGGGGTGTGGGGATTCATCATCACCGCCAACATCCTGATCTTTGTCCTTGGTTGTTTCCTCGATTTTTTTGAAATTGCCTTCATCCTGCTGCCCTTGCTCGGGCCGGTCGCGGCCAAGTTCGGGCTCGATCCGGTGTGGTTCGCCATCATGATCGGCCTCAACCTGCAGACCTCGTTTCTGACGCCCCCGTTCGGATTCTCGCTTTTCTACTTGCGCAGCGTTGCACCGGCCTACATCAAGACCAGCGAAATATACCGCGGCATCATTCCCTTCGTATGCATACAACTAATCGCGCTTGCGATCGTGATCGGCTTTCCGCGACTGGTGACCCACGTGACCGAGCGCGCCCGGCCGGACCCGTCGACCATCGAGATTCGGATCCCGTCAATCGACTTGGGCACTGGTAAGGGATCGAGGCAGGAACGCCCAGCCGACGGTCAAACAAGCGAGGAAGACAAGGCCGCCGCGGAGATTGAGCGCTTACTCCGCGAAAATCGCTGACGGGTGATAAGTGATGAGGGTAAAGAGCCCCACTGCGCGGGAATCTTATCACTCATCACTCATCACTCATCACTCATCACTCATCACTCATCACCCGTCAGCGATCACGCCGTTGCTGGCGTGAGCCCGGCCCTTTTCACTCCTTTGACTCCCCGCAAACCGTCGATATCGAAACGATACCGACGCCCTAGGTCTTGAGCCGGTATCCGGTCCTGAAGATCCACGCCACGATCGCCAGCGAGACGGCCAGGAAGACGCCGGTCATGGCAAGGCTGATGCCGACACTGACATCGGCGAGCCCGTAGAAGCTCCACCGAAAACCGCTGATGAGATAGACCACGGGATTGAACAATGTGACCGCCTGCCAGAAGGGCGGCAGCATGCCGATGGAGTAAAAGCTGCCGCCCAGAAAGGTCAGCGGCGTAATGATGAGGAGCGGTATCAACTGCAGCTTCTCGAAGCTGTCGGCCCAGATACCGATGATGAAGCCGAAGAGGCTGAACGTCACCGAGGTCAGCACGAGGAACAGGATCATCCACCACGGATGCTCGATCCGGAGTGGCACGATCAGCGCCGCAGTCGCCAGGATGATCAAGCCGAGAACGATCGATTTGGTCGCCGCCGCGCCCACGTAGCTCACCACAATCTCGAAATAGGAGACCGGCGCGGAAAGGAGCTCGTAGATGGTGCCGGTAAACCTCGGAAAGTAGATGCTGAACGACGCATTGGAGATGCTCTGCGTCAACAGCGACAGCATGATCAGTCCCGGCACGATGAAGGCGCCGTAGGAGATCCCTTCCACCTCGGAGATGCGCGATCCGATCGCGGCACCGAAGACGACGAAGTAGAGCGACGTCGAGATCACCGGCGAGACGATGCTCTGCATCAGCGTGCGCCGCGTGCGGGCCATTTCGAACTTGTAGATCGCGCGTATCGCATGTACGTTTACGTTCATTGCGCTTATCGTCCGTCTCTCACCAGCGTGACGAAGATATCCTCGAGCGAGCTCTGCGTCGTATGGAGGTCCTTGAACCGGATGCCCGCCTCGTTCAGATTCTTCAGCAGCGCGGCGATGCCGTTGCGGTCGCTTTGCTCATCGTACGTATAGATTAGCTCGCTTCCCTTGCTCGAGAGCTGCAGGTTGTAAATGGAGAGTTGCGGCGGGATACGCTCGAGCGCTTCCTGGAGCTGCAGCGTCAATTGTTTCCTGCCGAGCTTGCGCATCAGCTCGGCCTTGTCGTCCACCAAGATGATCTCGCCTTTGCTGATCACCCCGATCCGGTCGGCCATCTCTTCCGCCTCATCGATGTAGTGGGTGGTCAGGATGATGGTCACGCCGGCGGCCCCGAGCGAGCGCACCAGCTGCCACATGTCCTGTCTCAGCTCGACGTCGACGCCTGCGGTCGGCTCGTCGAGAAACAGGATCCGCGGCTCGTGCGACAGCGCCTTGGCGATGAGGAGCCGCCGTTTCATGCCACCCGACAGTGCCATGATGCGGCTGTCTTTCTTGTCCCACAGGGAGAGATCCTTAAGTGTTTTTTCGATGTGGCCGGGATTTGCCGGTTTGCCGAACAGTCCGCGACTGAAGGACACCGCCCCCCACGGGGTTTCGAAGGCATCCGTCGTCAGTTCCTGCGGCACGAGACCGATCATCGCGCGGGCGGCGCGGTAATCGGTGACGATGTCGTGACCGTCCACCAGAATGGTCCCTTCGCCTGGATTGACGATTCCGCAGATGGTGCCGATCAGCGTCGTCTTGCCCGCGCCGTTGGGACCCAGCAATGCGAAGATCTCGCCCTGACGAATGTCGATATTGACGTTCTTGAGAGCCCGGAAACCGGAGGCGTAGGTTTTTGAGAGGTTGGTAACGGAGATGATGGGGTTCATAACAAGCGACGATACAGGATGGGCCGGCATCCCATCCAGCTCAATCAGGCGAAGCAAGGCGGGAAGTAAATGGGCATAAATGGAGGTCAGTGTGAGATTTCCGCCTCTAGCCGCGCGTTGAACAGCGATTCACTCGCCCGTTCCAACACGCGGAGCTAAACCGGCACATTGCGTCCGGGTTTAGCGCTACTTGGCGTGCTTGGCGGCTCAGTTTCTATTTTTTCGCCGGGGCGGCGGGCCGACGCGTGCCGACGTGAATACGAAGTTGTCGTAAGTTGATTCGGCGACCCGGAACCACAGGAACTGATCGGCGCGAAACCGGTTCCAGCCCTCGAAGATGCGCTTGAAGTGCGCGCTCTTCCGGGAAAGTTCGACGTAAAGCTCGTTCGCGGCGTTGAGGCAAGCTTCGAGCACCGGCCGTGGAAACGCGCGCAACTGCGCCCCACCCCCGACTACGCGCCGGAGCGCCGCAGGGTTACCAGCGTCGTAGCGCGCCAGCATGTGCACATTCGACTCAGCACACGCCGCTTCGAACACCGCCTGGTACGCCTCGGGCAGTTCCGCCCATTTCTTGAGATTGACGACGACGGACAACTGCGGGCCGCCTTCCCACCAGCCGGGGTAGTAGTAATACTGGGCGACCTTGTGGAAGCCCAGCTTCTCGTCGTCGTACGGCCCTACCCACTCGACCGCGTCGATCGTGCCACGATCTAGCGCCTGGTAGATCTCGCCGCCGGCGATCTGCTGCGGCACCACGCCAAGCTTGGCGAGCACCTGCCCGCCCAGGCCGCCGATGCGCATTTTCAAGCCCTTGAGATCCTCGACACTCCGGATCTCCTTGCGATACCAGCCGCCCATCTGCGCACCCGTATTGCCGCCGGGGAACTGAATGCAACCATACTCGGCGAAGAGATTCGCCATGGCGCGTATCCCGCCCCCGTAATACATCCAGGCGTTTTGCTGCCGCGCGTTCAGCCCGAATGGGAGCGCTGTCGCGAATGCAAAGGCCGGGTCCTTGCCAACGTAGTAATAAGGTGCTGTGTGTCCGCATTCCACCGTGCCATTCTGTACAGCATCGAGCACTTGCAGGCCCGGGACGATCTCTCCACCGGCAAACAGCCGGATCTGGAACTTTCCGGCAGTCGCTTGCGAAACGCGTTTGACGAGCAGTTCTGCGGCCCCGTAGAGCGTATCGAGGCTCTTGGGAAAGCTCGACGCCAACCGCCAGTGAATCTGTGACTGGACCTGGGCAATGGCCGGCGCTGCGACCGTGCTCGCCGCAATGCCCGCCGCTGTCTGCTTTAGAAATGCGCGTCGTTTCATGCTCGCCTCCGTTCCATCGGAGTTCCAAGTCCAGGTTCCAGGTTCCAGGTTCCAGGTTCCAGGTTCCAGGTTCCAGGTTCCAGGTTCCAGGTTCCAGGTTCCAGGTTCCAGGTTCCAGGTTCCAGGTTCCAGGTTCCAGGTTGGACGGTATCGGTTTGCGACGTTCCTCGCTTGGAACTTGGAACATGGAACGTGGAACTTTGAACTTTGAACGCCAGCGACTAAGGCTGCTCCGCGGCCTTAGTCGCCGGCGATGGTCATACGCTCGATGAGTATCGAGCCACACTGGCGCGCGCCGCGCCGCACAACGTCGTTGCCGACGGCGACGATCGCGCGAAAGATGTCTTTCAGGTTCCCCGCAATCGTGATCTCCTGCACCGGATAAGCCACCGCGCCGTTCTCTACCCAATACCCGACGGCACCTCTCGAGTAGTCGCCGGTCACCGAGTTCACGCCTTGGCCCATCAACTCGGTCACGAGCAGCCCGGTTCCCATGGTCTTCAGCAGCCCCGCAAAATCAGTGCCGGTGTCCTGCAGCAGCAGATTATGGGTGCCGCCGGCGTTGCCGGTGGTTTTCAGCGCGAGCTTGCGGGCGGAGTAGCTGCTCAGGAAATATCCCTGGACTGCGCCATCCCTCACGACGTCGCGGCTCCGGGTCGCCACGCCCTCTTCGTCGAACGGGGCGCTCGCCAATCCCTTCGGCACATGCGGCTGCTCAGTGATATTGACGTTGGCCGAGAAGACGGCCTGCCCGACACTGTCGAGAAGAAACGACGATTTGCGGTAAAGATTGCCGCCCGAGACTGCTGCGGCAAAATGACCGATCAGACTCGATGCCAGCGGCGCCTCGAAGAGCACCGGCACCTGCCGCGTGGCGATCTTGCGCGCGCCGAGCCGCCGCGCCGCCCGCTCCCCCGCCCGGCGCCCCACGCTTTCAACCGTTGGCAGGTCCGCCGCATCACGGGCTATCTCGTACCAGTCATCGCGCTGCATGTCATCGTTTTTTCCGGCGATGAGCGCGCACCAGACCGCGTGGCGCGAGCTCGGGTAGCCCGCGAGGAACCCCAGGGAATTGCCATAGATGAAGTGGGATTCCTGCGTCGAGATGGTGGCGCCTTCCGAATTCGTCAGGCGCGAATCGGCCGCGAACCCGGCCTGCTCGCACGCCCTCGCGAGCTCGATCGCGCGCTCCACCGCCAGCCCCCACGGGTGCCACAAATCGAGGTCCGGAATCGTGCGCGCGAGCATATCCACATCCGCGAGCCCAGCGCACTCGTCCGTCGCGGTAAAGCGCGCGATCGAGAGCGCCGCATCTACGGTGTCGCGCACGGCTTGTGCCGAGAAATCCGTCGTGCTCGCGTGCCCGCGCTGCTTGCCCATGTAGACCGTGACGCCAATGCCCTTGTCGCGGTTGTACTCGATGGTCTCGACTTCGGCCCGGCGCACGGTGACCGTCTGCCCGAAACCGTCACTGAGCTCCGTCTCCGCGGCGCTCGCGCCGCGCTTCATGGCGTAATCGAGCACATCGCGGACAATTTGCCGCAGCCTGTCGTCGCCGTGGGTAAACTGGGTTTCGGACATCGGCGCCCCTCTTCGAAGCGGGCCAAGACTAAAAGGAGGCGATATCATAGCCGATGGACGTTTTTCTCGCTTTGGTCGGCCATGAGCCAGCAAGCGCCGATTAGCAAGACCCGCCGCAAGACGCAGATGCTCGAACTGCAGGAACTGGGCGTCGAACTCGTTGGCTTGGACGACGAGCAGCTTGCCGCCCTCGACCTGCCGGACGCCCTGCGCGACGCGGTTGTGCAGGCGCGGCGCATTACGCGTTTTGAGGCCAAACGTCGCCAACTTCAGTACATCGGAAAACTGATGCGCCGCGTGGATCCCGCGCCGATCCGCGCCGTGCTCGATGCGCGGCGCGCGCGCGCTGGCGGGCAAACCGTCATGCTCCGGCGCGTCGAGACCTGGCGCGAGCGCCTACTCACCGATCAGGACGGTCTCGCGCAGTTGCTTGCCGAGCAGCCCGATGCGAATGTGTCCCGGTTGCGCGCGCTCATCGAGTCTGCGCGCAGCGAGCGCGTGGAGGCACGGCCACCGCACAGCTACAGGGCGCTGTTCCAGGCGCTCCGCGCCTTGTTGGATGAAAGTGATGAATAATGGTGATGAGAAGCCTGGCAGCAACTGCTGCCTTTACGCTTTAGGACTTATTACCAGTTCCCATCACCATTTCTCATCACCAGTACTCGTCACTTGTCAAAAGCATCGCTGATATACTTTCGCCCCTATGTCCGCAGCCAATGAAGAACTCATAATCGGTCTGGTGTCGGTCAGCGACCGCGCCTCGCAGGGCGTGTACAAGGACGAGGGGCTGCCGGCGCTCGAGGACTGGTTCGGAAAGGCAATCGCATCGCCGCGATGGAAGACGACGAAGCGGCTGATTCCCGACGAGCAGCTTGCGATTGAGGCGGCGCTCAAGGAACTGGTTGATCGGGAGGGCTGCCATTTCGTGCTCACCACCGGCGGCACGGGGCCGGCCGCACGCGATGTCACCCCCGAGGCAACGCTTGCGGTCGCCGACAAGATCATGCCAGGCTTCGGCGAGCAGATGCGGCAGGTGAGCCTCCGGTTCGTCCCGACCGCGATCCTGTCACGCCAGGTCGGCGTGATCCGCAAGCAGGCCTTGATCCTCAACCTGCCGGGACAGCCGAAGGCAATTCGGGAAACGCTGGAAGGGGTGAAAGGAGCCAACGGGGAACAGATCGTCCCGGGAATTTTCGCGGCAGTGCCTTATTGCATCGACCTCATCGGCGGCCCCTATATCGAAACAAACGAAGCTATCGTAAAGGCATTCCGACCCAAATCCGCCATCCGTCCCAAAAGTCCGTGAATGGTGAATGGTGAGCGGAGAAAAACAGTCTACGATTCAACGCCCACGAACCTGTCCACTCACCATTTACCGTCCTTCTGCCTATGGCAAACCTGCTGGAAGCGATTGAAGTCGAGACGGACACGAATCCCGCGGCGTCTATCATATGGATGCACGGTCTGGGCGCCGATGGCAACGATTTCGTGCCGGTCGTAAACGAGCTGGACCTCTCCGGTGCACCTGCCGTCCGCTTCGTGTTCCCGCACGCGCCGATGCGCGCGGTTACGATCAACAACGGCTACGTGATGCGCGCCTGGTACGACGTCTCCTTCGAAGACCTGGCCGGCAAGTCACGGCACGCCGACGAGAGTGGCGTGCGCGAGTCGCAGGCGCAGATCGAGGCGCTCATCGAGCGCGAAACCGCGCGCGGCATCGCGCCGGGGCGCGTGATTCTTGCGGGCTTTTCCCAGGGCGGGGCGATCGCGCTGCAGACCGGACTGTGCCACGCCGAACAGCTGGCAGGAATCATGGCGCTCTCGACCTATCTGCCACTCGCCGATGGTTTCCCCCAGGAGGCCGCGCCAGCCAACAAGGCGACGCCGATCTTCATGGCGCATGGCGCCTTCGATCCGGTGGTTCCCTACGTGATGGGCGTGGGGTCCATGACCTATCTGACCGGCCTCGGCTACCACACGGAATGGCACGAGTATCCGATGCAGCACTCGGTCTGCCCCGAGGAAATCCAGGATATTGGCGCCTGGATGCGCAAAGTCCTAAGAGCGTGACCTGTGACCAGTCGCCGGGTCACGCGCTTCGTTCGGTGACTTTGAACGTGGCCCAGTCGAAGTCTTCGCCGCCTTCGTCCAACCGGACGGGCTGAAGGAGGTAGGTTTTATCGCGCATGGTCATCTCCATGCTGTCTCGCGCGCTAAAAATGCCCTCGCGCAGGATCACCCCGACTTCGCCCTTCACATGCGGGGCCGTGGCAAGCAGGATCGCCGGCTGCAGCTCGCCGCGCACGTTCAATGATGAGTTGGTCGTGCCGGAGCGCGCGACTCTGACGGGTATCGCAGTCCTCGACAACGTCTGGATGCCGACGTGACGCTGGTTCTGCTCGTCGCGCGCGATGCGACGGATAAGGCCAATCGTCCAAAGGCTGTTCCGATCGCTTTGCATGGCGATCAGTGTGCCCACCTGAATCCAGTCGCTTTTCACGTTGGGAATGATGGTCCCATAGCCGGCGTCGCTCACGTTCTCCACGAGCCAGCTTTCCGCGGCCTCGTCACGGCTGAAATCGAGCTCGTCGCTGGTGCTCGGGTCGAGCGCCTGCAGCACATCGTTGAAGCCCGGCACCACCGTAATGCGGCCGGTCGTTGGAAGCCGCTCCGAGCTGCGAGCCGGCTGGTCGGTGCCCCAGTACATCGCAACGTGCTGGAGCGCGCCGATCACGAGATCTTTGTGGTAGCTACCGCCCAGGTTGACGTCCGCCGGAACCTCACCGGTCTGATGGATCTTAGCGACCAGCGCCTCGAGCGCTCCGAGCGCCCTGCCCGCTCCGAAGAAACACAGCCCGGCGGCGGACCCCGCGCCTTTGAACAGGCGCACCGGCGCTTTCGGCGACGCCGGATTGAAACAGTGAGTGCAACCGTCAGGCCGCCTTGACACCCGGAACGAGCCAGAATAGTGCGCCACCGCACGCTCGACGATCTCCTGACGCATCGGCGATAGCCCGTCTGTGGACGACGCGGCCAGCATCATGGCCTTGAGGAATTCGCCTCTGACCGTGCTTTCGTGATGGGACTCGGGATAGACAGCGACGGGATTGTCAGCAAAACCCCGCTTTTCCGCGATCTGGTAGAGGCGCCCTACGTCTGTCCAGATCCGCTGCTCGACCGGTCCGTAGCGCAACAAGTACCACTTGAGCTGGAAGGTCAGCGCACGCAGGGCGCGCGCGACCATCAGCGGCAGGCTCCTGCGAATGATGGTCAGGCCGAAAGGCCCGGCGTCGTACTGGTCGACACACGCGAGGTACGCGCTTCCCAGCTGCTGCCAGAACCCGAAGGTCGCGGTCCACAGCAGGTTTTCCTGGAACTTCATCTGGCGCGGCATGGACAGATAGTCAAGCGAGAGCTTGCGCACGCGCTTCTTCGCGGCGGCGTCGAGCAGGCCCACATTGTCGAAACGCTGCTCGACCTTGAAGCCCGGTGTCTGGTTGATCGTCTCTAGCCAGTACGTAATTTCCTCGAGCGCCTTGGCGTCGTTCGCGGGCAGCTCCTCAATGAGCTGGCGCGCCTGCTTCGGATCGGCCATGAGGTGGTCGACTTGTCCCCCGCGCCATTTGAAAACCATCACGGACCCTTAGATGCCGGCGAACGCCACCGAAAATTCACTCTTATTCGTTTGCACGAGAAGATTGTAGTGGAACGGCCGGGTTTGAAGCCAGCGCACCTGTTCACAGCGCACGGGTCATCAACTCGGCGCCTCCAGCGCCGCGCCGCGCCCGCGCTTCACGTCAAGCCCGACCAGGATGGCGATGCCGATCAGGAAAAAAACACCCGTCACGAGCATCGCAAACCGATGGTTGCCGCCGGTCACCCACGTGACCACGCCATAGGTGATGGGCCCCAGGATCGACGAGAGTTTGACCGCGAGCCCCCACAACCCGAAGAACTCCGCCGTGCGTGCGGGAGGGCTCAAGTAGCCCACGAGTGCGCGGCCCGCAGACTGGGTCGATCCGAGGCAAATGCCGACGAGATTCGCGACGACCCAGAAGAGCGTCGCACCCTCCGCCGCCCAGGCGAGAACCACCGCGATGAGCCAGCCGATCAGCGTCAGGACCAGCGTGCGCACATGGCCCAACCGGTCCTGGACTTGCCCGAACGCGAAAGCGCCAGCTGCAGCGGTAATGTTGACGACGAGGATCAGCACGAGCGTCTCACGTGTCGTAAATCCCATCACCTGCTGGGCGTATACCGCTGCGAGCGCGATGACGGTTTGTATGCCGGCCTGATAGAACACGAGGCAGACCAGGAAGCGCCACAAGTCTTTGTAGCGGCGGGCGTGCCCGAGCGTCTCCGCGAGGCGCACGAAGGTGCCGCGCACGAGCTCGCCCGGACGCGCCACCGGCTTGGCGCGCTCGCGCAGGAACAGAAACGTCGGCAGACTTGCCGCCGCAAAAATCGCAGCCGTGATGAGCATCGCGCCCGGTACGAACTGCGTCGCATCGGCGCCCTGACCCTGCGCCCATGCGACGTAGGCTAGGCACACACCGAGCGCGATCAGGCCTCCCAGATAACCAAGGCTCCAGCCCCAGCCCGAGACGCGGCCGAGCGCTTCACCGTCGGCGATTTCGAGCAGGAACGCGGCGATGAGATTCTCCCCAGTACCGAAAAAGTAGTTCGACAGCACGATGAGCGTGACGCCCAGCGCTATGTCGCCGCGGCCGACGGTGGCCAGCCCGGCCGTAAAAATGACGCACCCGGCTGTGGTGGCGAGAAGCAAGCGTTTCTTCGCCGCGTGCGCGTCGGCATAGGCGCCGATGAGTGGCGCGGTAAGCATGATGAGCGCGTACGACACGGCGAGCGCGGCGGTCCACGCGAACGTCGCCCACGGCGCATTGCCGGCGACCTCGGCGACAAAGTAAGCGTTGAAGACCGCGGTGATGACGACCGTGGTGTAGCCGGAGTTGGCGAAGTCGTACATCGCCCAAGAAAAAACCTCGCGCCGTTCTACACCCGGCGCGAGGTTTTTTCTTATGGAAGGACTACTCAAGATTTCCTTTCAGAGGTTTACCGGCGATATACCTGGCGCAAATTTGCTCGCGTAGAAAGGAAAATCTGCCACCCGATGTGGCAGCCGCGATTATTTAGCGGACTCTTGGTTAGATGACACCCTGCTGCTTGAGGTCCCGCATCTGCTCCTGGCTGTAGCCCAGCGCACCGAGCACCTCCGCCGTGTGCTCACCCAACGCCGGCCCCAGCCATTTCGTGTCTCCGGGCGTTTCCGACAACCGCGGGACGATGCCGGGAAGTTTCAGCGTCTTGCCGTCATCGAGCCGGTGCTCGCGGATCATCTCGCGCGCCGCGTAATGCGGATCGTTCACGATGTCGGCAATGTCGTAGATCTTCCCGCTCGGCACCTCTGCGCCCTCGAGCACTTCGAGAACACGATCCAGGTCGTTCGCGGCGACCCAGTCGCCGATGACCTTTTCGATCTCTGCAGTGCGCGCGACGCGCCCGTCGTTGTGCGCGAGGCCCGGGTCATCCGCCAGGTCCGCACGCCCGATCGCATTCATCATGCGCTTGAAGATCGAGTCCGCGTTGGCTCCGATGACGACGTACTTCCGGTCACGGGCAACGTAGGTGTTCGAGGGAACGATACCGGGGAGCGAGGCCCCGCTGCGCTCGCGGATCAGGCCGAACATGTCGTGCTCCGGCAGCACGCTCTCCATCATGTTGAACACGGCCTCGTACAGCGCGACGTCCACGAACTGGCCGCGTCCGCCGTTGACCTCGCGGTGGCGCAACGCCATAAGCGCGCCCATGACGCCGTGCAGCGCCGCAATCGAATCGCCGATCGAAACGCCGACCCGGACCGGCGGGCGGTCGGGATAACCGGTCACATAGCGCAAACCCCCCATCGATTCCCCTATCGCCCCGAACCCGGGGCGATCGCGATAGGGCCCGGTCTGGCCGAAGCCCGAGAGCCGCACCATGATCAACCGCGGGTTGACGCGGGCGAGCTGCTCCCAGCCGAGGTTCCACTTTTCCATCGCGCCCGGCCGAAAGTTTTCCACGACGATGTCGGCGCCGGCGACGAGCTTGCGCACGATCTCCTGCGCTTCCGGCTGCTTCAAATCGAGCGTCACCGATTTCTTGTTGCGCCCCTGGGCCTGCCACCAGAGCGAGGTGCCTCGGTAAAGCGTGCGCCACTTGCGCAAGGGATCGCCAACGCCTGGCGGCTCGATCTTGATGACCTCGGCGCCGAATTCGCCAAGAAGGCGCGCGCAGAAGGGACCGGCAATCAGTGTCCCGAGCTCGATCACCTTGACACCCTGTAGGGGCAAGCGCTTTTCCTCACTCATGGCCGGGTTGGAATCGTCCTCGGTTCGAAGTTACCACGCACGTCTCACGGCAGCGACATGAAAAATTACATTGATTCAGCCGGTTAGGCTCTTGGCCCTTGGCGCTGTCGCTAGTTGGCAACACTCCCGCCGGCGTGGTGAACAATATTCAAAGTCTAACTAACTGATTAAAAGTGTAATTCCGTCTTGGCACGCCCTGTGCAAAGGACGGAGGAAATTGGCTACCTATTACCTACCCCGCCGGAACTCTTTTCCGGCCAGGGTTCGACCCGTCCCCTGTTTTCCCCGGCTGATGCCGGGGTTTTTTTGTGCCCAGCGGTGAGCATCAGCTACTGGCGTCCTCTGGTCAATTCCGCTCGAATCGCAATCGGCTTCGCATTCACCGCGCACCGCTTAACGAGAAACCGTCACCGCTAAAGAGATAGGGCGACACACCCGTGTTCTCCACGGTTCACCGTTTACCGTTTACCGTTTACCGGCTCTTCGACGCGTCGCGTGACAGCGCGCGTATTGCCAAAGCAAGGCACGTAAACGGAGTGCGTGCCCGGTCCGCCGGCGACGACGATCTGGATATCCTCAGGACGCGGCGAGATCGGAATCAGGGTCTCGGCGCCGAGCTCGCCCAGCTCCCGCGTCCGGGAATCCCGGGCACGCTGCAGCTCCAGGGTGCTGAAGCTGCCAGCGGGCATTCGGGAGCGTTCCCACAACGCGCGCTTCAATTGCGTCTTGGAATACCCGCCGCGCTTTAATACTTCCGCGTGCTCCGGCCCCAGGAGCAGCCACGGCTCGCCGCCATGGACGTATTCGTTGCTGGGCGGGTGAATCATCGTCTCCGCGATAACCCGCACGAGCTCCGGCGCGTCCTTCGTGTGGGTGTTCATGTTCATCGTGCCTTCGGCACCCACGACTGTCACGGTGCTCTCTTCCGCGGCAAATCCGCGCTCCACGTGCAGCGGCTCCCACGGGCTCGCTTCCTCGTTCTCGGCACAGCAGAAACTGTACTTGCCCGGCTGCCCGTGGGTTGCGCGATCCATTTCACCCGGCAGCGCGCCCCCAATGTTCTGCAGGATCAACCGCATTGCGCGGCCGATGGTCGCGTTCGCCCACACGCCCTGGCCGATACAGTTGAAGCTGGCGTTGACAGCAAGGCGTTTCTCGACCGGGCCGTTGATGATGACCCACACCGCAACGGGATTGGTCGTCGCCTGGATGCCCTGCAGATTGAACTTCGGATCGGCAACGGCTTGCGTCGCGGCAATCAGAACCGGGAGATACTCTGGTTCACAGCCTGCCATCACCGCGTTCACCGCGATGCGCTCGGCCGTGGCCACACCGTATCCCGGGGCAACGCGGGCCACGACATCATGCCGCGCGCAGCGCGCGTGGCGCAACATCCGCTCGACCCGCTCGGCGGTCGGCGGAACGATAGGCAGCCCGTCGCTCCAGCGCCGCTCCCGATAAAGCCGGTTGATCGCATCGAGGTCCTCCGGCGCCTCAAAGGTCGCCGCCTGCTCGCGTGCCGCGTCGCTCACTCGGCTCCCCGGCTTACGAGCCGCGCGATATCCTCGACGCACTGCTCCGCGATGCGGCGCACCTCAGCACGCGTGCGCAGCCCGAACGGATGCGGAATGACGGCGATGGGAAGGTCGGGCTTGCCCAGCGCGCGCGCCTGGGCCTGGCCGAGCGTGGTAAACGCGGTCGAGCAAACGGTCACGGCAGCCTTGCCGCGCTTCTCGATTTCAACACTGTCGTGGACACTCCACGACGCACAGGAGCCTCAGTCGCCTGAGCCGGCGATCACCATATCGCACTGGTCCGCGAGCTCCTCGACCAGCTCCGGCAGGGCCGGGACCGAGGCCGAAGGTTTGCGGCGCTTGATCACGCGCCGAACCCCGTAGCGGCTCACCAGGAGATCGGCCAGGTCATCCACGAGGTGGTCGAAGTTCGGCTTGGCGTTGTCGATGAAGCCCACTACCGCGCCTGCGAGACCTGTGCGCCCGGCGCGCGCGGGAGCCGTGCCCGCCTCAAACCGCAGCGCGGTGGGATCGAAAAGAGTCACTGTTTTCACAGATTTGATCCGTGTTTATCTGCGGTAAATGTTTTTGATTCTGTTACACGCTTTCAAAAATTTCTATCAGCGTGTATCGGCGGCTCAAAGGAATTTCACGAATCCGTTCATTTTACGCCCGCACCCGCGCGCCTGCCGAGCTCAGGCACCACACGGATCGATCGGCGTGAGACCGGCCACGCCGAACAGGGACTCGAGGTACGCCGCGGCCGAGATGAGCGCCTCCTCTCCCCGAGGCCTACCGAGAACTTGCAGCCCAACCGGCAGACCCGCCGCAGTGAAGCCGCACGGCAGGGCGGCCACCGGACACGCGGTCAAGGTGACCGCGTAGCTCAAAACCAGAAACCCCATGTAACCCTCGAAGCGCACGCCCTCCACTTCCGCGGGATAACGTGTGTCGACATCGAAAGGCGGACACGTCACGGCCGGGCACAGCAGCAGATCGTAGTCTTCGAAAAATCTCGCGGCGCGCCGGATCAGCTCGCCTTGGGCGATCTCGGCCTCGACAATCTGCTCGGGCTTCAAGCGCAGCCCGAACTCGACGTTCTCGATGATCTCCGGCTTGTAGAGATGCCGGTTCTTCTCGAGCAACGCGGCGTGGCGTGCGATGAAAACCGCCCCGCGCAAAGTGAGGAAGGTCCGCTCGGCATCAGCGAGGTCGGGATGCGTCTCCTCAACCGTAACCCCGTCGCGGGCGAGCTTCTCCACGGCCGCCCGGCAAAGCGCCCGAACCTCGCGATCGACCGCGCCCGCAATGCCGAGATCGACGCTGAAGGCGACGCGGCGCGGCTTGCGCCGGAGCACGGCCGCGGTGGCAAAGCTCGGGTGGGGCCCCAACTGCGACAGGGGATCGAGCGGATGCCATCCTGCCTCCACGTCGAACATGAGCGCCATGTCCGCGACATTGCGCGCCATCGGTCCTTCCACCGACAACGGATTAAACGGTTGGCGCTGCGTGCGCGCCACCATGCCGGGACTGGGCCGCAGCCCGGTAATCGAGCAGTAACTCGCGGGCGTGCGGATGCTGCCGCCAAAATCGCCGCCGGTCGCGAGCCATACCTGGCCGGCCGCGAGCGCCGCCGCGGAGCCGCCGGAGGAGCCGCTTGCGCTCATGCGCGTATCCCACGGGTTGCGGGTGGCGCCGAAGACATCGTTAAAAGTGTTCCCGCCAGCCGCGAACTCGGGCAGGTTGGTCTTGCCGATCACAATGGCGCCGTTCGCCTCGAGCCGCTCCACCACGACGTCATTCGCCGTCGCGATGCGGTCGGCATGGATACGGGAGCCGGAAGTGCAGCGCACACCCGCGACATCGGTGTTGTCCTTGACGCCGATCGGCAAGCCGTAGAGGAACTGCGGCGGCAGGTTCGAGCGATCGAGCTTCTCGAGCCGCACCGCATGATCGCGGGCGCGCTCGAGGCACAGCGTCACCATCGCGTTGATCCGGGGATTCGTCGCCTCGATGCGCGCCGCGGCGGCATCGACGAGCTCGCGCGGCGCGACCTCGCGCTCTTTCAACAACGCCACCGCTTCGCAGGCGGTGAGCCTCCACAGATCACGCATGACGCCCCTCCCCTGCCGCTGGTCTTCGTCCCCCGCCGTACCGGAGCGATTCTAGCAGCCGGTTGGACCTTGCGATTCGACAGTTTGCTGGATGCAAGACCGTGTGCGAAATTTGCATGAGGGGAGTTTGCAGGACGAAGTCCGGCAAACTCCTCAATTGACAGCCGACCGCGACCTCCTTAAAAGAGCAGTTACCCCATACCGGAATCTTCCGTAATGAATGCAAGCGCGCACGGCCCCCTCGCGGGGCTCAAGGTGCTCGAATTCGGGCAGATCGCAGCCGGCCCGTTTGCGAGCTCGTTGCTCGCCGACCTGGGAGCCGACGTGGTGAAAGTCGAGCGTCCCGACGGCGGCGACGACATGCGGCGCTGGCCGCCCATCGTGGCGGGCACCAGCGGCGAGGGCTACAGCGAAAACTTCGCCTCCGTGAACCGCAACAAGCGCAGCATTGCGGTCGACCTCAAGGACGTCACGCAGCTCGCGCGCCTGAAGCAGCTTTGCAGCCGGGTCGATGTCATCGTGGAGAACTTCCGCGGGGGGGTGCTCGAGCGACTCGGTCTCGGCCATCCGGAGCTGGCGCGATCCAATCCGCGGCTCGTTTATTGCTCGATCAACGGTTACGGCCAAAGCGGGCCTTATGCCGGGAAGGGGGCGTTCGACGCCACGGTACAAGCCATCAGCGGGATCATGAGCGTGACCGGTGAAACCAGCGGGCCACCGGCAAAATGCGGCGTGCCAGTGGGCGACTTCGGGGCCGGCCTCTACGGCGCTTTCTGCGTCCTCGCGGCGGTGCTCCAGGCGCGCGAGACGGGGCGCGGCGCGTTCATCGACTGCTCGATGATGGCAGGACTGCTGGGCATGGCCGCGCTGCAGACGAGCGAGTATTTCGGGACCGGTCAGGCGCCGCAGCGGCTCGGATCCGCGCACCCGCGCGCGGCGCCATACCAGGGTTTTCAGGCGAAGGACGCGCCGTTCGTGATCGCGGCCGGCAACGAGAGGCTCTGGCAAGAAGTATGCGATGCCGCAGGCCTGCCGGAACTCAAGTCGGATCCGCGCTTCAATCCGCAGTCGGAACGCGCGCGGAATCAGAAGCAGCTCGCGGCAATCCTGCAGTCGGTGTTCGCGACCCGCACGAAGGCCGAATGGCTTGGTGAGTTCGATCGGCGGGGCGTGCCCTGCGCGCCGATCAACACCTACCCCGAGATCCTCGCCGACCCGCAAGTCGCGCACCTCCGACTCGTGCAGGACATGACGCTACCGAACGGGAAGCGCACCCGCACCGTTGCCTTCCCGGTAAAGATGACGGGCTACGAATTCAGCGTGTACCGCCAACCCCCGCTGCTGGGCGAACACACCGAAGAGGTTTTCGCCGAGTGGCTCAGGAATTGACGCGGGGCCACACGGCGTAAACCCGACCTGTGGCCAAAGCTTTTCGAACTGACCTTGTCTGTCCTTATCTGCGCTTAATTGCGGCTAAACGTCTTGTCTTGATTTTTCTTGGCGGTCCTGGCGGTTTGATTCGACTTTTCTTGAGTTCGCGTCCAGCCTTATCGCGCCATGATGAGTTCCACCGCGCCCCAGGCGAGCAGCAAAACCCAGACAATCACGTACAGCCACTGGTCCCTCAGCATTGCGGGCAGCAATTGCGTCTCGAGCCACTCGAAAAGCCGCCCCGCATAAGGCGCCACACCGACCACGAGTAGCAACGCAACGAACACGGTCACGGCGAGCACCTGGATGATCGTCAGGCCGGATTGCCGCAGAAGATAGAGGACGAGCCCGTCCCAGACCCGCTTCGCACCAATGGCAAACGTCAGCGTGTAGAAGAACGGATCGTCTATCATCTGGACGCCGCTATTCCAGCACCGCGCCGACCGCACCGCATTGAGTTAGATCAAGTACGCGCGTTCGTGATAAATTGATGAGGCGCCGCGCGTTGCGCGGCACTTTTTCCCGGCCTGCCATCCATGAATCCTCGCGAATCCCTCGCGCGCACCGGCTCCGCGGCCTCTGACAGCTAATGGCAAGCGTCGGCAACCCTCGCGTCGGCCGCCCGCCCCGCAGCCTCCGAAGCGCCGTCAGCAAATTTCGCTTTTGTGGCGTCGGCTGCTCGCGCGCCTTCCCGCCCCTACCTGCGGCCGCCAAGTCCGGCGCGCCCTCCTTGGTCGCATCGCAATGAACAGCGCCCCTGCTCCACGCTCTGGCGGGCAGATACTCGTCGACGCGCTGAAAGTCCACGGGGTGGACCTCGCCTTCGGCGTCCCCGGAGAGAGCTATCTCGCAGTGCTCGACGCGCTCTACGACGCGCGCGACCAGATCCGTTTCGTTATCTGCCGCCAGGAAGGCGGCGCCGCCAACATGGCGGAAGCCTACGGCAAGCTCACCGGGCGGCCCGGCATCTGCTTCGTGACGCGCGCTCCGGGCGCAACCAACGCTGCGATTGGTATCCACACGGCCCAGCAGGACTCGACGCCGTTGATTCTCTTCATCGGACAGGTCGGCAACAATTTCGTCGAACGCGAGGCGTTCCAGGAGGTCGACTATCGCCGCATGTACGGCCAGATGGCCAAATGGGTCGCGCAGATCGATCGCGCTGACCGCATTCCCGAGTACATAAGCCGCGCGTTTCACACGGCGGTGTCAGGTCGTCCCGGTCCGGTCGTGCTCGCGCTCCCCGAGGACATGCTCATTGAGAACGCGACGGTAGCAGATACAGGTCACTACCGACGCATTGCCGCGCACCCCGGCGAAGCGGACTTGCAGAAGCTGCGCGAAATGCTCGGGCAGGCAAAGCATCCGTTCGTGATCCTCGGCGGATCGGCGTGGAACGCCGAGGCCTGCGCCGATATTCGAGCCTTCATCGAAGCCAACGATCTGCCCGTCGGCACGGCGTTCCGGCGCCAGGACCTCTACGACAATCGGTTGGCAAACTTCGTCGGCGACATTGGCATCGGTATCAACCCAGCTCTGTCAGAGCGCGTCAAAGACTCGGATCTCCTGCTCGCGATCGGGCCGCGCTTGTGCGAGATGACGACCGGCGGCTACACGCTGGTCGATGCGCCACGACCCCGGCAGAAATTTGTGCATGTGCATGCCGGAGCCGAGACCTTGGGCCGGGTATACGAGCCCGACCTCCCGATACTCTCGGGTATGCCCGAGTTCGCCCGGGCTGTCCGCAAGCTCCCGGCGGTCGAGTCTCGCCCGTGGAAAGACTGGACGCGCGCAGCGCGCGCCAAATACGAGGAATGGATCCGGCCTGCCGAGACGCCGGGCGACGTCGATCTCGGGCAGGTGATGGTATTTTTGCGCGGCCGGCTGCCCGCGGAAACGATCGTCGCGAATGGGGCGGGCAATTTTTCCGCGTGGGTTCACCGCTTCTACCAGTACCGCGGCTGCCGCACGGAGCTCGCGCCGACGAGTGGCGCCATGGGCTACGGCGTTCCCGCCGCGGTCGCCGCCAAGCTCGTCCACCCCGAGCGGCCCGTCGTTTGCTTTTGCGGAGACGGCGACTTTCTCATGACCGGCCAGGAGCTCGCCACGGCCGCGCAGTACGACGCCAGGATCGTATTCCTGGTGATCAACAACGGCATGTATGGCACTATCCGCATGCACCAGGAGCGCGAGTACCCGACCCGGATCAGCGGGACCGAACTCAAGAATCCCGATTTCGCTGCGCTGGCAAGAGCGTACGGCATGCACGGGGAGATCGTGGAAAAGACCGCGGACTTCGAGCCCGCGTTCGAGCGCGCGTGGAAGGCGAAGACCTCCGCCCTGCTCGAGCTGCGAATCGATCCCGATGCGATCACGACGCGCTCGACGCTTACGGCCATCCGCGCCGCTGCGTTGAAGAACAAGAAATAAAGTAAAGCGTCACCGCCAAGAACGCCAAGACCGAGAAGGAACGAAAAAGCATTACCGCAAAGACCGCAAAGGACGCGAAGTAAGAGAACGGCTTTACCGCGAAGGACGCTAAGAACGCAAAGGATTGATTTTCGAAAACCAATCTTTGGTTTGCCCCATAGTTGATGACTTAGCGACCTTTGCGTGCTCGGCGGTAGAGCTTTTAGGCATTGAGTGAAAACATGATTCGATACTTAAGCGAAAACGACATCAAGCAGCTGCTCACAATGCCAATCGCGCTCGAATGCGCGGAGCAGGCGTTGCGCGCCCGGGCGCTGGGCGACGCGATCGACGTACCGCGGGCGCGAATCCATCTCCCGACGGGCACGCACCACGTCCTTCAGGCCGCGGCACCCGCACTCAAGTGCGTCGGGTTCAAGTATTACTATACGACCCCGCACGGCAAGAGCTTCTATGTTCACCTCATCGATACGGAAAGCGGCCGGCTCGAGGCAATCATCGAGGCCGTCTGGATGAGCATGGTGCGTACCGGTGCGGCAAGCGGAATCGCGACGAATCAACTGGCAGTCAAGGACGCGAGCGTCGTAGGCCAGATCGGCGCCGGCTTCCAGGGCATCGGCCAGCTCGAGGCCGTTTGCCAGGTGAGAAAGATCCGCACGGCGCAGATTTTTGCGCGCAACCGGGATCGCCTTCAGGCGTTTTGCTCGAGCATGTCGCAGAAGCTGGGCATCGAGGTCGTCGCGGCTCCGAGCGTGGAGGCTGCGGTACGTGGGGCCCATGTTGTCAACGTCATCACGAAATCGGCCGAGCCCGTACTCAAGGGCGAGTGGCTTGAACCCGGACAGCACGTGAACGCGGCGGGGTCCAACGCGTTAAGCCGACGCGAGCTCGACGATGCGGCGGTGAAGAAGTGCAATGTGATTGCGGTCGATTCGCGCGGTACCGCAAGCAAGGAATGCGGCGATCTGCTCCCTTCCGTGGAGAAAGGGTGGCGTCACTGGGACTCGCTGACTGAAATGGGCGAGGTGATCACCGGCAAGGCGCGCGGACGCTCGTCGCCCATTGACATCACACTCTACGAATCGCACGGCATGGGTATCCTGGACCTCTGGGTCGGCGCGAGGATGCTGGAGCTCGCGCGGAAGCGCGGCATTGGCACCGAACTGCCGATCGGAGGTTGAACTTCACCACCCTGGCCGGAGAAAAGGTGTCTGACACCTTTTGATCGGCGTTTATCCGCGGCTAACTTTTTGGGTTCGTCATATGAATACCACCATCCGAAAGATCGGGTTCGTCGGCATCGGCGCCATGGGCACGCCCATGGCCGGACACCTGGCGGACGCCGGATACCAGCTCGCCATTTACGACTCGGACCCCGCGCGCGTCCGTGCATTCATCGCCTCACGGCAGGTCGCGACCCCATCCACGCTCACCGAACTTGGGACACACTCGGATCTCGTCATCACCATGCTCCCCGACGGAGGCGTCGTGAGAGGCGTTATGTGTGGAGAGAAGGACTCGATGCACAACTGCGTGGCAACGGGGCTCAGGAAAGGCGCGATCGTGCTCGACATGAGCTCGTCCTCGCCCGTCGGCACGCGCGAGCTCGCGCCGGTGCTCGAGGCGCGCGGTATCCGGCTGATGGATGCTCCCGTCTCGGGCGGGGTCAAGCGGGCGGTGTCCGCCGGGCTCGCGATCATGGCGGGCGGAGATGGTGGCCTGCTCGAGGCATGCCGGCCCGTACTCGAGAAGATGGGCAAGCAGATCTTCCACGCCGGGCCACTTGGCGCCGGCCATGCGGTCAAGGCGCTCAACAACTACGTCTCAGCGGCGGGGCTGATCGCGGCATGCGAGGCCGCCATCGCGGCGCAGGGCTTCGGCATCGATCCCAACGTGCTCGTGGACATCCTCAACGCCTCGTCGGGCATGAACAACACCACAGCCAACAAGATGAAACAGTTCATGCTGTCGGGTGCATTCAATGCCGGCTTCTCGACGGGGCTCATGGCCAAGGACTTGCGAATGGCCCTCGAAATCGCAAACGCGACCGGCACCGCGGCGCCGCTTGCCGAGCCCTGCGTTAAGGTCTGGAACGAGATGGAACGGGCGCTCGGCGCGGGAAGCGATCACACCGAGATGCTTCGCTTCCTCCAGAATCTGCGCGACAATAGGCCCTAGAGCATCGGGGCCGCCAAGAGGCCAGGAAAAAGCAAAATTCAAGCCGCAGATCAACGCGGATACGAACAAAAGCAACATTTTCAACTCACGAATCACGAATCACGATTCACGATTCACGATTCTCGAGTTGCGGTCAGCGGAGACAAGTGATGGAGGGCAACAACCGGGCGCGGGTAGTGATGCTGGCGGGCGCGTTCCGCATCAAGGGCGAGATCGAGCTTGTGCCCGGCGCACGTATCACCGACTACATGATCGAGTCGAAGCCGTTCATTGCGGTGACGAATGCCGAAGTCTGGGACCTCGAGGGGCGCAGGATCATGGTCGTCCCGTTCGTCAACATCAATCGCGACCACGTGGTCGTCGTGGCACCGGATGCCTGAAACGCCGTGACCGGTGACCGGTGTTGAAAAGAATTTGCCACAGAGAACACAGAGACGAGCAAGTAGCGCTGCACTACCGTCCTTCCTTCTGAACTCACGGCACCAAAAAAGATTCTTGACACCTTTTCCGCTATACTGGCGAGCTTGGCGGTTCGATTCTCGCTTTTGCTTCTCTCCGCGTCTCCGTGATTCGATGGATCCGCGTTTATCTGCGGTTAATTAACCAGCTCACGCATGACCGCATAGAGTGCATTCTGCGCTTCAAACCCGATGCCCGGGCGCTCGGGCAGCTTGAGGTAGCCGTTCTCCACACTCGCATCATCGGCAAAGCCCGCGAAGACGCCGAACACGCCCGGATAAGCCTCGCATCCGCCGAGTCCGAATCCGCCCACGATGTGCAGCGTCATCTGGTTACCACCGTGGGGAAAGAATGACGTTCGCTCCCAGCCGTGACGCTTCACCGCGTCGAGCGTGCGCGAGAACTGCACGATGCCGTAGGACTGCGGCACGTCCGTCTGGATGATGTCGCGGTCGGGGCGCAGCCCTCCGAACTGCACCAGGTTCTCGACGTCCTCAGTCGAGAACAGGTTCTCCCCGGTACCAATGGGCGCATCGTACGCCGCCGCCACATCGGCGAGCAGCGCGTAATCGAGTGGCCCGGTCGGTTCCTCGAACCACCGCAGCCTGAACGGCGCCAGTGCCTTCGCGTAGGCAAGCGCGCGAGCACGGTCGAACGCCGCATTGGCGTCCACTGCCAGCCGGTCACCCGCGCCTACCACCTCGAGCGCCGCCTCCACGCGCTTCACGTCCTCGGGGATCGTTGCGCCCCCGACCTTGATCTTCATCGTGTTGTAGCCCTGGTCGAGCCTGGCGCGGATCTCGTCCTGAAGCTCACGGATGCCTTTGCCCGGCGCATACCACCCGCCACCGACGTAGCACGGCACCATAACCTGCGACCGGCCGCCGCTGTATTTGTCGGCGAGAACTCGGTGGAGCGGCTTTCCTGCGATCTTGGCAACGGCGTCCCAGACCGCGACCTCGATGGTGCCGATCGCGACCGAGCGCTCCGTGTGGCCCCCCGGCTTCTCCCGCTGCATCATGCACGCGAGGATTTTCCCGGGCTCGAGGTTGTCCCCCGCATCATCGACCAGGGACTCGGCCTCTGCCTTGAGCACACGGGGAATCAGGCGATCACGCATCTGCGCACCACAGGCGTAACGGCCCGTCGAGTTAAAGGCGAAGCCAGCCACCGGCCGGCCTTCGCGGACCACGTCGGTGATGACGGCCACCACCGAAGTTGTCATCTCGCTGAAGTCGAACACGGCGTTGCGCAGGTCCGTCTTCAGCGCGACAGCTGTTTCCCGGATATCCGTGATACGCATTAAGCGCTCACCACAAAGGACGGAAGTCTCTCACACCGGGGACCTGGATCGCACAGAGAAACATGCGGGAATCCGGCGTGCGGAGTATTGGAACCCATTCGCAGCTCCTTCTATTCACGATTTACCACTCACGATTCACGACTCTTGGGCCCGAATTCCTCTTCGATCCCGCGCCAGCGATCGATCCCGACGATCTTCGTGTATTCCTCGAACGGCGTGCCCGAGCCCACGAGCTTGAGCTCGCCGCTCTTCAGGTCCGCAAGCGCCATCTGCATCGCCCGGGTCACGCGCAACAGCAGCGTGATGCCGTAGAGCGCGATCTTGTAGCCCATCTGGCCCAGAACGGACGGCTTCAAAATCGGCGTGATCCCGCCCTCGAGCATGTTCGCGACATGCACCGTGTCCACCTCCCGCACGGCCCGCGCAATCTCTTCTTCGTCGAGCATCGACTCGATGAAGATCCCGTCCGCGCCCGCACGGACGTAGCGTTCGGTGCGGCGCAGCGCCTCGTCCATGCCGTGCAGCGCGCGCGCATCGGTGCGCGCCACGATGAAGGTGTCCGGATTGATCCGGTTTGCGGCCATGGCGCGCAGCTTTGCTTCCATCTCCTCCGTCGGCACGATGCGCTTTCCCGCCATGTGACCGCAGCGCTTCGGCGAGACCTGATCCTCGATGAACATGGCCTGCACCCCCATGCGCTCGTAGCTATTGAGCAGGTGCACGCAGTTCTTGACATCGCCGTAGCCGTTGTCGGCATCGACCAGCACCGGCAGGTCGCACGCGTTGATCATGTCGCGGAACGCCGCGGAGAATTCTCCAAGCTGGCACAAGCCGATGTCGGGCAGGCCATAACGCGCGCCGGCCGCCTGGAAACCGCCGATGAAGAAGCCTTTAAAGCCGGCCTGCTTGATGAGCAGCGCCGACAAGGCATCGTGCGCGCCCGGCAGGACGAGCGGTCTTTCCGTTTGTGCGAGCTGGCGGATGGTAGGCGATTTCATGATCGATTGACCCCAAAGAACAACAAGATTAACCGCCAATAAACGCCGGTGAAACTCCGGCTAGCCGGTGGATCGGGTCAGCAGCGCAAACGGCGACGTGGCGCCAAGGGTTTGTTTTCAGGAAGGCGCGCGCCGAGGCAATGTTGCACGCGCCCTGTACTTTGTCAACGCGCTCCCGATTTCGAGATACCGGGGCGCCGCGGCGTTAGCCGCTCAACTTCGAAAGCGGCGGTTCAATTCCGGCGCCTTCGCGGTTCAGCTTCTCGAACGCCTTTGCAAAGAAATCGTCGGTCCCGAAATTGCCCGACTTGAGCGCCAGCGCAAGCGGGGGATCGGATAGGCTCGCCGTCCAAGGCACGCCAGGGTCGATTTCTTCCCCGACGCGCAGCCCGCTGATCCCGAGAGCCGTGACCACCGCAGCGGACGTCTCGCCGCCAGCCACTACTAACCGACGCACACCCAGTTTTGCCAGGCCGTCGGCAATCTTCCCCATGGGATCCAGCTCGAGCGATGGTATGGGCGCTACAATAACCGGTCAAATGCACCGCGAGTGGCTGCACCGCATCGGCCGGCCGCTCGCGCGCGCTCCCACCCCGCGCCCCGTGCCAGTGTAAGCACCGTGCACGCGGCATACAGTCCATTCGGCAACAGGCCAGGGTATCAGATAGAATGTGCGTCCCATGACCGCCCCGCGCATAGCGTTGATCCACGCGACACCGGTTGCGATGCAACCGATCGGGGACGCGTTCGGGCAGCTGTGGCCAACGGCACGAATCACCCATCTGCTCGAGGACTCTTTGTCCGCCGACGTTGTGGCTGAAGGCCGGTTGACCAGGCACATGATCGAGCGCTTCGTCACGCTTACGCGCTATGCGCAGGGGTGCGGCGCGGATGCCATCCTTTTTACCTGCTCCGCGTTCGGGGTTGCCATTGAAGCAGCAGCGGCGTCCGTACCGATTCCGGTACTGAAGCCGAACGAGGCGATGCTCGAGGAGGCGCTTGCGGCCGGCAAACGGATCGGTCTGCTCGCAACCTTCGAGCCCAGCATCCCCTCGCTCAAAACCGAGCTCGAGCAGATCGCGCAAACGAAGAAGATCGCGCTCGAAATCACCACGCGCGCCGTTCCAGCCGCGCTGACCGCGCTCCACGCCGGGTGTGCCGCCGACCACGACCGGCTCATCGCCGACGCCGCACAGGAGATCGGGGATTGCGACGCGCTGATCTTAGGTCAGTTCTCGATGGCGAGTGCGGCGAGCGTGATTCCGGCGCGGCCGCGGCGCACGGTGCTGACAAGCCCCAACTCCGCGGTGACGCGCCTCAAGCAGCTGCTCGCACCCGGCCGCGGATCAGCCGCGGCCGCCGCGATGCGCGAGACTACGTCTCAAAGCAGCAAATAGCACCGACCCGGCCAAGAAAACAACACAGCCACGGAACCACGCGGAAACACACGGAAATTGTTAGTCCACTACAGCGCGCTTCCCGGTTCAGGTTTTCGTTTGTGCAATTCCGTGTGATTCCGTGGTTAAGGATTTTCTGGAGTCATGGGTCACGGGTCACCGGGGTACCGGCGTTCTAGCTCAATCCTCGCCGAACAGCCCTTTTGCCGTTAGCTCGCAGATCCATTCCCGCTCACTCGCAGTAAGGTCCGGAATCGCATCGACCGCACCGATCGGGCTGTCCGGGCCCATATCGAACGGATGGTCCGTGCCGATCACCACGTGGTCCGCGCCCACCATATTGACGAGATACCGCGCCGCCTGCGGATCGTGGGTAAGCATGTCGAAATAGAAGCGCTTGAAAAATTCGCGCGGCGAGGTTTTCGATTTCACCTTGGGCTCGGGCCGCACCTTGTGGCCGTGCGCAAAACGGCCGATCTGGTACGGCACGTAGCCGCCGCCGTGCGCAAGCAGGAACCTCAATTTTTTCAGCTCGTCGAGCGCCCCGCTGAACATGAGGTGCGCCACCATGATGGTCGTATCGAGAGGGAACCCGATGAAATTCTGCAGGTAATAATCATCCATCGCGCCCTGCGCCGAACAGCGGTACGGATGCGCGAAGATGAAGCACCCCAGCTGCTCAATCGTCTTCAGAACCTTTCGGAATTTCGGGTCCGAGAGCTGGACGCCCTCGATGGAGGTGCCGAGCTCGACCGCCTTGAACTTGTATTTCTTCACCACGCGCTCGAGCTCGGTGATCGCCGCGTCCGGGTCCTGCATGGGCAGGTGCGCCATGCCGCGCAGCCGCGTCGGGTACTTCGCCACCATCTGCGCAATGCCGTCATTGGCAAGCCGGGCGGATTCCAGGCCCGCTTCGGGCTTGAGGCCGTAAAAATAGATTGGGGGGCCCACCGAGATCGCCGCCATGTCCATCCCGACGCGGTCCATCCAGGCAATCTTGGCGTCGACGTCGCAGAACTCCGGCAGGAGCGGGGTCATCCGTCCGTGGCTGTCGAAGTAGGACTGACCGTTCCGCTCCTCGAGGCGCGTGCCAAAGCGCTCCGGGTGGGCCCGGATCGCCTCGACGACGGATGGGGGAATGACGTGGTTGTGCAGATCGATATTCATCGGCTTCCTCTGGAAAGGTGATTCGAAATTCGTGACTCGTGAATCGAAGGCAAGCTGCAGGCCGGACGCATTCTAGCGCTTTTCCACCGCTCATCAACCACCAGCCACTCGTCACGCAGTATCAGACTTGCAGAAGTGGCCGAAGCTGCCGCACGTCGCCCACACGCTCGATGCGCCATACGGTGTCGATCAGCTGCTGTGTACGCCGGGCGCCGATCACCGGCAGGAGCAAGTCGCGGCTTTTCGCCGCCACTTCGTCACGCGACATGGGGTTCGCCGCGGTTCCCCGGACCGCCCGGGTATGGTGCCGTAGCCGCCTGCCGTCGCGCGTGACGAGCTCCACGATCGCCTGCGTCGTTTTGGCGCGTGAAAGCGTGGCGCTTCCCGCGAGCTCGATGCGCCGCTTCAAACGGACGATCCGAGGGTCACGCACGCGCGCCTCGTCGTGCGCTGTCTCAAAGGTGATCTCGCCGTCGATCAACATCATGGCGACCAGGTGCTGAATGTTGATGCTCGCCATCTTGCGGCGGTTGACCGTGCGCGCTCCCTGCTCGTCGATCGTCACCACCAGGCGCTCCACATCCGCCGCCCGGACACCGTGCGCCGCAACGAGATTTGAGACGGCGTCGAGCGGCGCCTGGATCGGGTAGCCCACGGGCCAGCGCTTGATCGCGGTGTTCATGAGCTCGAACTCGCGGCCCAGGCCTTCGACCAGGCGCTGCGGCTCGGCCGTTGCGCCAAAGGCGTGAAAGAAACTGCGATCCCCCGAGAAGACGTCTTCCACCGCGGTGAAGCGCATGCCCACCATGATGGCGGCGGTTACCCCGTTGCGAGCCGGCATGCCGCCGAAATGAAACGCCTTCTCGATGTGCTCGGTATCGCGTGCCCAGCATGAGAGCCCCGAGGCCTGCTGCGCCGCGTAGGAGAGGAGATAGCGAACGCGGTCGGCATCGAGACGGGCAAGCGCGCCGGCGGCGGCGGCCGACCCGAAGATGCCGCCGAAGCTGTGAGTCGAGTGGCCGCGGCTGCGGAAGCGCTCGAGGCCGAGTGCCTGGGACACACGCGCGCACAGGTCGTAACCGAGCACCATTGCGCGCAGCAGCGCCGTGCCGCCCGCGCGCTCGCGCTCGGCCATGGCGAGTGCCGCGGGCACGATGCTGCAGCCGGGATGCACCAGCGCAAGATAGTACGTGTCGTCCGTCTCGTCCGAGTGACCATGCATGCCGTTCGCGAGCGCCGCATTGACGGCCGAGGTAACGATGCGGCTGCCGATCACGCACGCCTCGCGCGCGCCACCCTGCGCGGCCGCAAAGCTGATGGCGCGGCGACCCGGAAGCAGCCGTGAACCGGAAATCATCGCAGCTAGCGTATCCAGAAGATGGAGCTTCGCGCGCTCGGCCACCACCCGCGGCAGCGCGCGGCGCGGCGCACCTGCGATGTATGAGGCGAGCTTGCGAATGAGCGGCGAGATGTCCCTGCCGCGTCGTGCCGTGACACTCACGGCGTCAACTCGCTACCCGTCACGCGTCACCCGTCAGCCGTCACCCACCACTTTTCAGGAATTACTTGATGGCAAGCGGGTTGGAAGGCGAGCCCACCGCGCCGGTTATCGGCAGCGCCGGCGCGACGAACATGAATTCGTAGCGCTGATCCTCGGCGCAATCCTTGGCCAGATCGGCCAGATAGAATATCTCACCGACCGTCAGGCCCATGATGGGAATCGCGATCCAGTGCCAGGGCTGGTTGGTGTCCTCGGCCTCGTTGGGGCGCACCTCCACGCCCCACGTATCGGTGACGATCGCCGCCACCTGCTTCTCCTGCAGCCAATCGAGCGTCTCGAACGCGAGCCCCGGCGCATCGCCGCCCGAGTAGCCGTCCCAGCTCTTCGCCGACAGGCAGCGCTCCACGTGACCGGTGCGCACCAGCAGGTAGTCGCCACGGCGCACCACCACGCCCTGCTTGTCTGCGGTGTAATCCAGCACGTCATTCGTGACGGCAAAACCGTCGGGGAGCCATTTCTTCCCGAGCGCGCGCGGCACGTCGAGCAGCACGCCGCGGCCGACCATCTTTTCCTTGGTCTTCTCGATCCCGCCCTTCTGCGCGCCAGCCGAAGTGACATTGCGGCAGTCGTAGCCGTTCCACATATGATCGTAGTACATGATGTGGCCCAGTCCGTCCCACTGGGTGCTGCACTGCAGGGGCATGATGATGATGTCGTCGGTGCCGCGGATCTTGCGGTGATCGAGCACCCCGGAGTAGGCGTCGGTTCCGGTGCGCGTCATCATGTGAATCGGATTGAACCGGCCCAGCGACGGATACTTGCTCTTGCCGCCCTGCGGGCCGTGCTGATCGTAGTTGAGCGCCAAAGAGATTACCTTTCCCTTGCGCACGAGCTGCGCCGCCGCGACCACGTCCCCAGGGGCCACGTAATTGAGGGTGCCGATTTCGTCGGTCTTCCCCCATTTTCCCCAGTTCTTCAACCGCTTCGCTGCGGCATGCACGTCCTTGCGCTTGAGCTTGCGGTGCTTCTTGTCGCGAGTGTCCTTGAGTTTGAGCTTGGTTGCCATGCGGGTAGTCCTTCTTGTGGTCAGGCGGAGGAGCTTGGCAGTCTAGCTAGCCGTATCGTCGGGGTCAACGACGCCGGCGGCGGGCGACGCGACGCGCGTTTTACATTGTGGACACTTGCGCAATAGCTGGTAGGTCGAGCGCGGCGCCGATGCGCCGCAGCCAACGTAGGCAGGAAGACTACGCGCGCAATCGACGAGGTCGATGCCCTCCGGCACCGCGGATACAACCGGCGCCGGGCCCGGTGTACAGCGGCTTGTCCCCGGTCTCTACTCCCTGCGGACAATCAGTGAATGGTGAATGCTGAACGGCAAGATTTGAGCGCGAAATGGTTCTCTCGGTTCACCGTTCACTCGTCACTGGTCACCGGTAACATCCTTGTATCGGCGTTTATCTGCGTTCATGTGCGGCCTAATTCCGCCTTTCACCGCGCCAGCGGCAGCATGACCGGCCGGCGTGCTGCTATCGAATGCTCGATGGCAAGCGTTGCCTCCAGCGTTGCGCGCGCCTCACGCGGCGTCGCCAGCACGCAGGGCCGGCCCATCGAGAGATGGTCGAGCCACGCGCGGGTCTCGTTCGCGATCGGACCCCAGAAATCGCCAAGCGCCCAGTCACCCGGCGTTCCGCTCTGGAGGAACACCATGTTCACCGATTGGTCCGGCAGATAGACGTGCGGGATCCCCTTCTCCGTGTACATCAACTGGTCGGTATGATCATCATCCAGGATCATCACGCCGCCGGTTCCGAGCACCTCGACCCGCGCCGCGTGCCCCCGCGCTGGATACTTTTCCGGCAGTGCGTAGCTGATGCCGAGGTTGATCACCGTCCCGTCGGCATAAGTGAAGACAGCCCAGCTCACGTCATCGACGTCGAAGCCCGCCTCCTTGAGAACGCCTTTCTGGCCCCGGGCATAGACCTCCGTGATCGGTGTGCCGCCCTGCAGCCAGCTCATGAGGTCCACGTAGTACGTTAGCGCATCCACGACCGGCGTCGCCTCACGGTGGCGCTTCAGGATGGCGAGCGCCTGCGAGCGTGAGTTGTAGACGCGCGCTGCGGCGCCGGTCATCCGGCCGATACGGCCCTGCACGATCTGCTCCTTCGCGATGAGGTAGCGCTCCTTGTAGCGGCGGCTGTAGCCCACACGCACGCTCGCGCCGTTCTTCTCGATCGCCTCGACCATCGCGTCGGCGTCGGCGAGCGTCAGCGCAATCGGCTTCTCCACCAGCACCGCCTTGCCCTGCGCCACCGCCGCCAGCACCGGCGCCATGTGTTCGCCCTCGCTGGTCGAAACGATCACCGCGTTGACTTCCGGGCGCGAAATCACCTCGAGGTTATCGCCCGAGTGGGACTGGGCACCCACCTGCTGGGCCAGCTCGCGCGCGCGCGCGGGCTCCCGGTCGGATACGGCGATGTAGCGCACCCCTGGATGCTGCGCCGCGAGCCGTGCGCGCAGCGTGCCAATGCGGCCTGCGCCAATGACAGCCAGGCCTACGTCTTTTCGTTCGAGAGCGATGATGCTCTCCTCTTCAGGTTCCGGCGTATCGCCTCATAGAGGCTCGAGCTCGGCGGCTGAACGCGCGGACTCAGTCGATTTTCGCACCGGCTGCCTTGATAACCTTGGCCCATTTCACCATCTCGCTCTTGATGTGTGCGCCGAGCTTCTCGGGCGAGCTCCCGATGGGCTCGATCGCGCTCGCCAGTAGCATCTTCCGGTAATCAGGGTGGTTCAGCGCGCGCACGATCTCGCGGTTGAGCTGCATGACGATCGCGCGCGGCGTTCCCGCCGGCGCGACGTACGCGTACCACGGGCTCGAGTCGTAACCCGGCACGCCTGCCTCGGCGATTGTCGGGATATCGGGAATCGCCGCCGGCCGCCTCGCCGTCGACACGCCCAGCGCACGCAAGCGGCCGGCCGCAATGTGCCCTTTCGATACCGCATAGGTCGCGAACAACGTCTGCACCTGACCCGACAGCAGCGCGACGAGTGCCGGGCCGCCGCCTCTATACGGAACATGCAGCAACTTGGTGCCGGTCATGCTCATCAGCAGTGCGGCTGCAAGATGTCCGCCGCTGCCGTTGCCCGATGACGCCATCGTGAGCCCGTTCGGCTTCGCGCGCGCGAGCGCGATCAACTCCTTTACCGATTTCGCGGGCACTGCGGGATTCACCACGAGCAGGTAGCATCCGTCGGCAAAGAGCGTGAGTGGGGCAAAACTCTTGACGGAATCGTACGGCAGTTTCCGGTAGAGACCCGGATTGATGGCGAGCTGGGCGCTCAGCGCAAACCCGATGGTATAGCCATCAGGACTTGCGCGCGCGACGATCTCCATACCGATAGTGCCGTTCGCGCCGCCACGATTGTCAACCACGACCTGCTGGCCGATGTTGGCAGAGAGTTGGCGTGCGAACGGACGTCCGATCGTATCCATGCCGCCGCCCGGCGGATAGGGAATCACGAGACGGATCGGCTTGTTTGGAAAATCACCCGCGCCCTGCGCCCACAGGGGCGCAACCGCGGTCGCAAGCAGTGCTCCCAGAAAACCCAAAATGGCTGCCTTCATTGTCTTCCTCCTCGGATCACGTTTACGTACTTCGTCAGCGGTTAGGGCCTAGCCGTCACGGCCTCGACTTTGCGAGATCGATCGCGCGTTCCTTGAGCGTTCGATCCGCCCTGAGGACCATCTTCGCGACCTTGTGCGTGGCGTGTGCGGCAGCTCATCGACAAACACGATGTAACGCGGCACCTTCATTGACGCCAGCCGCTCGCGGCACCACTGCGCAACCTCATCAGCGGTTACATCGTAGCCGGGCTTCCGCACCACGGCAACCAGGATTTCATCCTCTCCCAGCTCGGCGGCGACCGGAATGGCAGCGGCTTCGTGCACGGCGGGATGCTCACCGATCACGCGATCGAGCTCCGCGCCTGCGATGTTCTCGCCGCGCCGCCGAATGATGTCTTTCTTGCGCGCAACAAAGAAGAAATAGCCATCGGCGTCGCGCCGCACGAGATCACCGGTCTGGAACCACCCGTCGGCGAACGCCGCCCGGGTCTGCTCGGGATCGCGGAAATAGCCCTGCATGATGATCGGCGTCTTCACCAGCAGTTCGCCCACTTCGCCGACCAACACATCGCGCCCTTCATCGTCGACGACCCGGCACTGCGCCCAAGGCCGCTGCGAATCGGGGTGGCGTCCGACCGGCCCCATGCTGCCGGGCTTGGCCGGTCCTTCGAAGGGATTGCAGGTCACGCCTGGAATCTCCGTCATCCCATAGCCCCCGATGAGATGGGGAATGGCAAACTCGTTGCGAAAGGTGTCGGCCACGGTCTGGCGCACGCCGTAGACCTTGCGGATGCCGTGCTCCGGCCGGAACTCGGAACGCGGCCGGTTCTTGAGGATGGTGCCGATCGCCTCGATGATATTGACCTCGGTTGCGCCGCTGTCGACAGCGATCTGCCAGAACGTCGTCGCTGAAAACTTCGGCACGATGACCATGCTCGCGCCAGCCGCCAGCGTGCCGGCAACGGAATAGAACAGCGCGTTGATGTGAAACAGCGGCAGCACGATCATCACGCGGTCGTCATCCTGGAGGTAGACGCGCTGCACGAACGCTTCGCCGCCGGTGACGAAGCTTCTCTGGCCGTGCATCGCACCCTTGGGGAAACCGGTCGTGCCCGAGGTGTAGACGATCAGACAGGTATCGTCTGCCGAAACGCCGCCGGGAAGCGCTGCATTCGGTGCCCGCGCAATGAGATCGTGGAGCAGCGGCGTGTCGTGCCGGCCGGTATCGAGCAAGGTGAACCACGGCGCGACCGCAAGCCCTTCGCACGCCTTGCGCGTGATGTCGAGCGTGTCGCTGCCCGCCGCCACGGCGCTCACCTCGGCATGGTGCAGCACGTAGCGCGCCTCGTCGACGCCGAACTCGGAATTCACCGGCACCATGATCGCGCCGATGCGCGCGAGAGCAAACAGCAACAACACGTGGCCATCGCAGTTTCTCGCCATCACGCCAACCCGGTCGCCCTTGCGGATGCCGCGCGTCACCAACAGGCGTGCCGCTCCCTCCACGGTCTGGCCAAATTCGCGCCAACTCCAGGTCTTGCCGCTGAAGAGCAGAAACGGCCGCTCTGGCGCACGCTGCGCGCGGCTCGCAAAGGCGCCAGCCAGCGTGTAGTCGTGTTGCGGGAAGAGCTCGAGGACTTCGAGCGGCTTCTTCATCGGTCGGGTCGATTCACTGCTCACGAATCACGACTCAAGCGGTTTGCGCCACGTGCGAGTACATTGTCTTGCGGGACAACGGAAACCGGCGCTTGGAGAACGACGCTGTGCGAAAGTTCGAAGCAGTCCCGAATTCGCAGCGCCGCGGCTGATTATAGGCGCCGCTTCCGACCGCGAACAGCGTGAAAGTCTATATTGTGACCCCACTCGCGCGTTGTTCGGACACCGTGCTGCCAGGGATCCAGCCGCCGACGCCAACGCGGGGACACTTAGAATAGAATCGCGTGAAGTCCTTCGCCAACGTCCCCCCGGCTCGCGCCGCGCGGGTGTCCATCAAATTGAGGAGAAGAAAGGATGTTTGCTGCGCCGCCGGTCATCGAGACCGAGGTCTTCGCTGAACTCCCGGCTTCGCTCCGGATCAGCGACCGGAAATCGAAGTGGCTCAAGTTCAGGAAAAAAGGCCAGCCCGTCGACAAGCCGGAGACCATTCACTCCTATCTCGAGGGCCCCTCTTTCGACCGCAAGGGAAATCTTTATTGCGTCGACATTCCCTACGCCCGCGTCTTCCGCGTGTCGCCCAAGGGCGAGTTCACGGTCGTGGCCGAGTATGAAGGCGAACCTAACAGCCTGAAGATTCACCAGGATGGTCGAATTTTCGTGGCCGACCGGCTGCACGGCATCCTGCTGCTCGACACCGCCTCGGGCAAGATGAAGCCCGTGGTCGAGGAGGTGGCGGGCGAAGGTTTCAAGGGCATCAACGATTTCGTGTTCGGCCGGAACGGCGACATTTACTTCACCGACCAGGGCAACAGCAGCATGAACGACCCAAGCGGCCGCGTGTTCCGGTGGCGTGCGAAGGACGGTGAACTGGAACTCATCCTGGACAGGGTGCCGGGACCCAACGGGATCGCGCTCAACCCGTCCGAGACGCTCCTTTTCGTGAACGTCACACGCATGAACAACGTCTGGCGCATCCCGTTGCTGCCGGAAGGGGGAATCATGCAGCTCGGCGCGAAGATCGGCATCTTCATCCAGTTGACGGGCAGCCTGTCCGGTCCCGATGGCCTCTCGGTCGACTCGGACGGCGGCCTTGCGGTATGCCACTCCGGGCTTGGCTCGGTGTGGCTCTTCAGCAAGCTCGGCGAGCCACTCTACCGCATCCAGTCCTGCCGCGGCATCCGCACGACCAACTGCGCGTTCGGGGGGCCGGATTTCAAGACCCTCTACATCACCGAGTCGGAAAGCGGCAGCATACTGAGAGCCAGGCTGCCGGTCGCCGGGCACCCGCTCTACTCGCACCGGTGAACGCGTGAGAATCACTTCGATCCGAACCCACGCTGCCGCAATCCCGCACAAGGTCGCGCGCGTGACCGCGCATGAGCCCATGCGCGGCGTCAGCGTCATCCTTGTGGAAGTGACCACCGACGCGGGCCTTTCTGGCATCGGCCAGATCCATGGCGCGCCATTGAAAGACATCTGCGATTGGGTGGGGCGCCTCGGCGAGGTCGTGATCGGCATGAACCCGCTCGAACACGTCGTCATCTGGGACAAGCTCTTCGCACTTACGTGCCCGCGGCCAGGCGGATTCCTTGCCCAGGACGCCCTGCCGCCACCGCTGCCGCGCGCGGCCCGCCCGCAGATTACGGCCGCGATCGGCGGCATCGATCTCGCGCTGTGGGACATTAAGGGTAAGGCGGCCGGCATGCCCGTCTTCCGTCTGCTTGGCGGGGAAAATCGTCCTGTGCTCGCCTACGCGACCGGCGGTTACTACCGCGACGACGGCCAGCCCGACGGCATGGCGGAGGAAGTGGCCTCCTTCGTGGCGAAAGGCTACCGCGCCGTCAAGATCAAGGACGGCGGCGGAACGCTTGTCGAGGACATCGAGCGGGCGCGCCTCGCGCGAGAGGCGATCGGCCGCGACACACTGCTTCTGCTGGATTGCACTGCAGCCTATGAGCTCGACACCGCCATTGCTTTTTCGCGGGCGGTCGAGCGCTATGAGCCGTTCTGGTTCGAGGAGCCGCTGCGCTGGTACCTCCAGCCAGCCGACTTCCGGCGTCTCGCCGCGGCCACAACGATTCCGCTCGCTCACTGCGAGCGCGACCTGCATCGCTTCACTGTGCGCGACGTCATCGTCAGCGGCGGCGTGCGCTACGTGCAATTCGATTCCACCCGCCATTCAGGCTTCACCGAGTCGCTCCGGATCGCGGCGCTCGCGGAACAGCACGGCGTGAAGATCTCGCCGCACCAGGTGCCGGAGCTGCACGCACATCTGTGCGCGGCGTTCCCGGGCGCGAGCTTCGGCGTGGAGTCGAACGGCGTTCCCGACCCGCTCTGGTCAGGAATGTACAAACGCCGCGCGCAGATCAGAGACGGCTACGTGCACCTGGACGAAACTCCCGGCTTCGGCATCGAGATCGATTGGGACTTCATCACGCGCCATGCCGCCTGATAGCAGAAAGGCGTGACTAGTCACGAATCATTTCCGGGTCTGCAGGTATTCGCTCTGCCACTGCTTGTAAACGGCGCCGTTCACCAGCTCGCCCATCTCCTTCGCGGACGCAATTTTGTCCTTCAGATCGGCGGGCGCGCCACCGGTAAAGAGATGAGCATAGGTTTCCCGCAGCGCCTTTACCGCGGCGGCAACGGGCTGATGGCCCTGGAGCAGGACGCGCGCGCCCGCGGCGGCGAAGTCCTCGCGCTTGATCGAGGCCGGGGCCGAACCGACCATGACCGGCAGCCGGGCTGCTTCCTGAACCGCTCTCACCTGATCGGCCGACTCCACACCGATTACGAAAATCGCGTCCACACCGCACGCCGCGAAAGCCTGCGCCCGCTTCACGGTGCCTTCCGTACCCTCCACCTTCAGCGCCGCCGTCCGCCCGAGTATGACCGTCTCCGGATCGCGGCGGGCCGCAACCGCGGCCTTGAGCTTGCCGACCATCTCATCGAGCGAAATCAGCTCATCGGTGCCCTCGGTCTGGCCAAAGCGCGTCGGCAAGGCCGTATCCTCGATGCTCATGCCGGATACGCCCGAATGCTCCAGTTCCTCCACGGTGCGCATGACATTGAGCGCGTTGCCGTAGCCGTGGTCAGCGTCCACGATCAGCGAGAGCCGACTCGCGCGCATGATGCGCCGGACCTGGTCGGCGAACTCGGTGAGCGTCAACACGATGAGGTCCGGCGCAGCGAGCGTCGTGTTCGACGCGACCGAGCCGGCGAGCATCCCGATCTCGTAGCCCACCGCCTCCGCCACGCGCGCCGACAACGGATCGTAGATGCTCGCAGGTGACACGCATTTCGTCCCGCCCAACACCGCGCGCAATCGCTTGCGCTGTTCAGTGTGATTCATACTTTCTCCATTCGTTGAAAGGATTTTTGAACCACGGAGAACACGGAGAGAAACCTAACTTAAGTACCATTTCTGCTGCCTCTCCGCGAAGGAAGAGGCGTGATGGAAGTCATCGCTTCAATGTTCCGTGAACTCGATGGCTAAAGCGTCTCGAGGTTAAGGTCTTATCGGCGTTTATCTGCGGCTAAATTCCTGCCTCTGATTGTTCTCGTCGGCATCCTTACTGCCAGCTCACCTCCGGCGCCATAGCAGCAAGCAATCGCGATTCCGCCACGATCCGAAACAGAAGCGCCTTCGGTTGCTCGCGGTATCGAGCCAGTCTCGGTCGATGGCAACGTTGGCGCCGTCTTCCGCCGCCGGACGGATGCTGCTGATATGCCCGCCGGGCGCACGAATTTCACGCCGCCAGTACGGATCGAAGAAGTAGAGCCGCTCATCATCCGCGCGCAACGCAAGCAGGTAATGCCAGTCGCCGCGGTCATAGGTGATGCTGCACAGCGCGACGCCGCCGCCGTTGAGGCATTCGACGATGCGGTTACCCCGGCCCAGGTTGACCTCGCGCCCGGTGAGGAACTCAGTGCCAATCCGAAACGTCTTGGTCGTGAACTGCCGCAGCCACTCCGCGAGCAGGCGCACGCTCTCGTCGGAACTGCCGCGGCCGGCCGTTCCCCGCCGCCCGACGCCGTCGAGCGTGTACAGATAAATGCGCTGCAACACCTCGGGCGGTACTTCATGGCGTTCGTACAGATATGCGATGGCATTACTAATGGTGGTCGGTACGCAGTCGTACTCGGATAGCTGGAAACGGAAGGGAATGTGTCTCTTGGCTTTCACGGCGTTGCAGGAGGCAACTTGGCTCTGGCATGGGCCCCGGGACGGCCGCGCTACAACGACAGCAGGCCCATGAATTCGTCCACCGGCATCGCTTCGAGCCGCTTCTGGTCGAGGCACGCACGGAGGATGGCGTCGCGCTGCCGCGCCGCGAAGACACGCGCGACGTTCGTTTCGAACTTGTCCATCAGCACCGGGACGGCCTCCTTGCGCCGGCGGCGATGGCCCAGTGGGTAGAGCACCTCCGAGAGCGGCAGGCTGGTGCCATCCCTGAATCGCACCTTGATGGAATTCGAGTTGGTGCGCTTCGCGGGGTCGAGGTAATCGCGACTGTAGGTCCGGTCCTCGCGCAGCACCATCTTCGTCCGCAGCCGGTCGATGCGCGGGTCGGCGGCGATGCGGTCCTCGTAGTGCTCGGCCGTCATTTTGCCGAAGATCATCCCGATCGCGATCATGTACTGCATGCAGTGGTCGCGGTCGGCGAAGTTGTAGAGGGGCCCGCTCTTGTCCAGGATCACCATCGACGAGTTGTGACAGCGCACGTCGACCTGCTTGATCTCTTCCAGTCGGTCCTTTACCAGCGGATGGACTTTGATCGCCGCCTCTACCGCGCTCTGTCCGTGGAACGCAGTGGGATAGGGAATCTTGAACAGCACGTTCTCCATGACGTAGCTGCCGAACGGGCGCTGGAAACGGAACGGGCGGCCCTTGAACAACACGTGGTAAAAGCCCCAGGTCTTCGCCGTGAGCGCCGCCGGGCATCCGATCTCGCCTTTGACCGCCATCAGCGCGAGCCGCATGCCGCGGCTGGCGGCATCACCCGCTGCCCAGGACTTGCGCGGACCGGTATTGGGCTTGCGCCGGAACGCCGCGAGGGGGTGGCCGTCCAGCCACGCGTGTGACACCGCGTTCACGATCTCCTCGCGCGTGCCGCCCAGCATCCGGGTCAATACCGCGGCGCTGGCGATCTTGACGAGTAGGGTGTGATCGAGCCCGACCGCGGTGAAACCGTTCTCGATGCCGAGCCCGCCCATGATCTCGTAGGACTTCACCGCGGACTCAAGGATCTCGCGCATGAGCAACGGCTTCTTGCCCGCCGCGACCCGCGTGCGGGATAGCCAGTCGGCCACGGCGAGGATCCCCGAGAAGGTGTCCGAGGGATGCATCACGGTGGCGCCGTAAAATGCATCGTT